>Ga0123355_10006500_pt1 | contig 17332 bp, 15 predicted proteins | sample TergutEmb28metaG_3_FD_89872 | JGI IMG/M metagenome (GOLD analysis project Ga0123355, IMG submission 89872) | Embiratermes neotenicus P1 segment gut microbial communities from Petit-Saut dam, French Guiana - Emb289 P1 | ecosystem: Host-associated > Arthropoda: Insects > Digestive system > Gut ...
ACATAACCCACTGATGCGGCCCACTTGTCCTGCTGGTGAAAACGTGCTATACTGAGGACTGCGATGGGGCCCGTGAGGGTCACGCATGGGGTGGCGTTTGCACCCTGTGACACCGGGAAGTTCCTAGGCTTGCCCGGTGCCATCGTTTATTTTATTTTGTTGGCTTTTCAGCTTGGGGATAGTGTAGCATGAATCCGCTGAGACGTCAAGGGTTTGATGCGACGGGGAACCTGCGGGTGACATCCCCCTCGTGAACGAGGGGGACAAGGCCTTTTCGGGCCTTTTGCCTCCCTCATGCATGAGGGAGGTGGGCCGCCAAAGGCGGCCGGAGGGAGTTCAATATAGTGCCTGCGGGAATAACGTTTAATCTGTCAGCCTAGTTTTCTTCTTTTCACCCAGTCAATCCCGTGCATCAGAACAGCTATGAGCACGAACAGGCCAAACACACCGGCCGCAATCCATATCCCGAACATCGCCAACCCTGCCGTGCCGTCCGTTGCAGCCTCGACCGCCGTTCGGAGTGTCGGCGCAACAAACGCAATCGGCGCTACTGAAAAATCAACTAACTCCCGGTTCACGCCGGCCTCTGTACGGCTATGCGGGAGCATCCCGGAAAATCCCGCTAGTCTTGCCCGTGTGTCACCGGATGTCCTTTCTGCGACCTCATGAAATGTCCCTACACGCTCGCGGAGGTTTTCCATTTCCACAGATTCCGCTTCCAAAGCAGCTGCCCGAAGCTCTGTTAAGTACTGGGTATACCCTGATCGCACATCCATCAACATCCCAACATTGACCGCAAACTGTGCCGCTAAATCTAAGCGAATCGTGCCGAGATACTCATCATACCACGCCAACTGATTTTCAATGTCTTGACGGATCGCATCCGTCAAAAACGCATAGGGGTCAAACATTAGTAATTGCCCGTGCATATCACCAAGCGCCGCCCAAAAGTCATCCGGCATCGGCGGCTCATCGAGATCGGGCCGGAGAGGCCGGACGGAATCAAATTCAGGGATTTTCCCCTGTTTCGGCGGCGCTTGCAGGTCCTCGTCAATGGTTGGCGGCGCGCTCGCTATTCCGCCAAAAATTAATTCGTCATCCGGTTCCGGGAATGGGCCGGGCGGACCCGGAAGATAGGGTGGGGTATCAGGCGGTTGCCGCAGCGGCGGCACTGCGGGGAAGGCGTCAAGTTCGCCCGGAATGTCCACGACCTCATAGGGGAGCGCGCGAAGTTCGTCAAATAAATCCATAATTGCCGCCCAACTGGGGTCCGTCGCATCCGGAAAGTCAATCGCATCTACTGCGGTTCTCCAAGCGTTTGCTTGCGCCAACCAGTTGTTTGCCGCCGCCGTGAAGCCGGCAGGGTTGTCTATAAAGTTCGCCGGATTGGGCGGGCCTCCCGGTATGGCTGGCAGCTCGTCCACCTGATCACCTAGCAGGATTAAGCCAAGCAGCAAGGTTTCCCACGGTGAAAAGGCTGTGTGAATATCTTCCAGCTCTTCCTGCCACGCATGCAGCTCACGCAGAATCTGATTGAGCCTCCCGACTGCATGATTGAACGCCGTGTGGTTATCCTGAGAAGCATGGAAAAAATCATACAGCGGCCCATGTGTATCAAACAGTTCTTGCTGCCAGCTTCCTAAGAGCTCAGAAGCGTCTGAAAAATCTGAGTAGTAAGAGAAGCGGTGTCCCTCCAGGACGACTCCAAACGCCTCCACTGCCGCAATAAACGCAGTCCATCCCCTGACACGCTCTTCTTCGCCCCCATACCAGCCCTGCAAAAGCTCTTCCCAGTCAACTAAACCGTCATGATAGTTGTCAAGCCCAAGCCACCAAGCAAACAGATCGCCGTGCCACTCGTCCATCTCGCCCCGGTGCCCATGCACCCGATTCGAATACAGTATGACCCGATCCCGGTAGTCTACCGATATTCCAATCCACCGATCCAGGTCACCAAGCCACTCATCTTTTTGTTCCGGAAAATCGTCTGTGAGCGCGATCAGTCCGTACCGCATCCGAAAGAAAGATTCTCTTGCTTCTCGATAGCTATTCAGGTACAGCGCGGACACATCCCGCGCGAAATTCGTTACCGCAACCAAATGTTGCGCCGTGTCCGCCTCGTTCGGCTCAAACGGGAGTTCGGGCAAAGCCTCCAACTGAAGCGAAGTGGTAAATGCTTGCAAACTCAGGTATTCCAGCGCATTTATGTTTGTTGTATCATTGAGGAAAATCGCCCCAACCTCATCTTGCCCCGCATGGAATTGAGTCAAAATCGAGCTGATATAGGTATGTGCAAGCGTCAAATTTACCGCCATTTGCAGGTCGAGTAGCTGCGTATAGGTCTCTAAAAACTGCGACTCCGACAATCGCGGGTTCACTTGAAATTCTAACTGTACCCGTTCCGGGTGTCCTGTGTTAAAGGCAATAATCCGCTCTGAAACATCTGAGGGAAAGGTTAAAACCGCACGATGGGTCCCTTGCTCCAACCCGCTTTGCGCCATCGCAGGAGAGACGAGAAGATAGCCCTCACCCAGTGTTTCGATGATGGCGGCAGCATAGTTGACGTTGACGCCGTCTACAACTACCCCGGTGTCGGTGTTGACAACAGCAATCATAGCGCCGACTGTTTCCCCTTGTGCGCGGGCGTCTTCAATGCGCTGATACTCGGCACTTGCGCCGAGCCAAATGCCTCCCAATATTGCAAGCGCAATTAGGGCAAGAACTGGTGGTATCCATCGTTTTTTCATCGTCTTTTCCCTCACTCGACAAATGGTAGCTTGATTTTCTTTAAATCGCCGCGCTTAAACCAGAACCCGACCTCCGGCGATGGCTTGTAGCCGCGCGGCGCACGGAGACTTGGCACAATCGCCCCCGCTTCATCGGGGCTGCCCAATGCCACAACCGCCTGCGGGTTTTTAAACAATCCGGTAATCGGATCATAGCCTTTCAGCTTCGCCCCCATCGTTGTGGCGATACATACAACACCGAGTTCCGCACCCTTTTTGATGAGCGCTTCGACTTCTGCCGCCTTTGCTTTGCTTAGATCGACAAAATGATCCCCATCGTCAATGAGTACGAGGGTCGGCGGCTGGCTGGCAATGAATTCTCGCGGATTTTGCCCGGATTCTGCACGTTTGGCCTCAAGCTGCACAACCTCTGCGCCTAACTGCTCTATGAACGCGTCCAATCCATCTGCGCTGCCGAGATATGTGACAGTTTCGTTTTCGGCAAACGCGTGTAAATCGGCAGCTTGGGAATCGGACACAAACACTCTGTTTTCTGTAAACTGCCGGAGCAAAATACGTAACAGGTTCGTTTTCCCGGTCGCAGCGCCGCCCACGACGACTTGGAACGGAATGGTGAGGTCCAGTCCGAGTGGTTCGGTCGTTTCCGTATCAAATCCAAGGATCGCTTGTCGCGGTACAGCGGAAAAGTACGGCGCAATTTCAGCAAAGGTGATAACATCCGGCAGAATGCGGACACCGCTTGCCTTCCCTGAGGTGTTCTTCTCATCAATTTCTGCAATCAATGCACCGACACGGTTTGCGTAATCAATATCGTTTTCGTGCGGGACAGGCAAGTACATCTGTGCCACATGAACATCAGCAAGCCGGATCAGCGCACGGCCGCGCACCTCGGGCAGCTCATAGTTAGAGCGTCCGACAATGCTTGTCACCTCGCTCTTGTCGTTCATGAATGTCGTAATCTTGTTCTTAAAGTTCGAGATAACGGAATACTTTATTGCATTCCCGCGGCTTGCTGTAATCACCGTATAAAGCCCAATGCTCGGTCCGTCGCGGGTAATCCCCTTGATGACTTCCTCTAAGTCCTCCCGCACCTCGCGGACGACATCAAAATTGTCAATGACAAGAAACACGGCCGGAAGTTTTTCTTTTGCGACCTCGTTGTACATACGAAAATTCATCGCATTGACCGAAGCAAACCTATGTTTGCGCAGCTTGATCTCTTCCGCAAAAAGTTTGATCAGCTTTTCCAGCTTTTCCCCATCGTCAATCGTAAGATAGTCTGCCACATGAGGCAGTCCGCGCAATTGGGCAAGCGCAGAGTTGCCGTAGTCCAACACAAAGAGTTTTGCGTTTTGTGGGGAATTGTTGCTTGCGATCGTGAGCGCAATTGTCATCAGGCTCGTAGACTTTCCAAAACCGGATGCGCCGAAGATAGCAAGGTTGCCGTCATCGGGGAAGTTGTGTTTAAACTCTTTTTGCTCCTGCCGTTCGGGAATATCCACCATGCCAAGGGGAACGTCTAAATGATAGCCCTCTATTTGTCCCACATCATGTCCCGATTTGATCGCTTCTGTTACGATTTTTTGCTCCAATGGCGGCAGCCATGGACGCGCAACCGCAGCAGAGTTCAGACTTGCATAGACAGCTTGCACATGGTCCACCGTCACATCCAGCTCGGTAAACTTAGCCTCTCTCGTCTGATCTACTTCACTTAAATCTTCATTGAGGAGCACACCTTGCCCTAATTGATTGATCTCATAGACACGGCTATCAAACCCTTTATCGACCACATCTTCCACGAAAGGCGCACCGCTCCACGCAGACTGAAATAACTCATAGATTTCATTGTTCCCGACTTGCAAATAGGCCCGTCCCGCTTGGGTGATCCGGGCGGCGTCCGGGGTTTTGAGCACCTCGTTTGAGTCGCTCTCATTTGCCACTTTGAGCGCCAACTTAAACTTGGAATTCGACCAAATCTGGTCATCCACCACGCCGGACGGCTTCTGTGTGGCTAGAATAAGGTGAACGCCGAGCGAACGCCCGATCCGCGCAGTGGAGACAAGTTCCGCCATAAACTCCGGCTGCTCCTTTTTCAGTTCTGCAAACTCATCTGAAATAATAAACAAGTGTGGCATAGGAAGCGTGGCCTCGCCCGCTTTGAACAGCTTTGTATACTGATTAATATTGTTCACGCCAACATCGCCAAAGATCGCTTGGCGACGTTTCAGTTCGCTCTTGATCGACGCAAGCGCCCGCATAGATTCTGACCCGTCTAGGTTCGTAATCGTGCCGAGCAAATGGGGCAGATTCTCGAACAAATTCGCCATCCCGCCGCCCTTGTAGTCGATGAGCAAAAAGCCGACTTCATGCGGATGGAAGTTGACAGCAAGCGATAAAATATATGACTGCACAATCTCCGATTTGCCCGATCCCGTCGTCCCTGCGACAAGCCCGTGCGGGCCATGCGCGTTTTCATGGAGATTGAGGGCAACCACGTCCTCTCTGCCACGCAAGCCCAATGGCACAGAAAGGGATTTGTGGCAGGCATTCTTGTTCCACAGCTGGAGGACAGGGATTTCCTCCGGGCGCTTTACACCGTAAAGCCCGAAAAAGCTCACACGTTCCGGGATTTGTGTCGAGATGCCTTGCATATGACGAAGCGGCGCAAGTTTCCGTGCCATCATTTCCAGTCCGATGCCGCCGAGGGATGGCAATGTAACAGGGCGCTGCACGAGGTTCCCCTCATTCATAATCAGCGTACCATGATCTCCACCGTCTAAACGGAAAACTGTCTTGATGTTCTCCGGCAAGTTCGCTTGCAGGTGGGTGGCGTAGATCAAAGAAAAGCCCAGCGCCGTATCCGGCGCTTGCAAAAATTCCATGATGGAATGGTTCACAATGAGCTTAGGATTATCTGTAATAAAGATATAGTGGGGCAAAAATCGGCTGTCTTTTTTCGATTCTTCCGCTTTTTGCTGGCGTTGCTTCATCATTTGCGAAATATTACCCAAGGCTTGGTCGCGGTGGTTTTCTGCCGAAATTAGTCCCGTAACGTTGATAGATTTAATCTTGCAATGGGGGTACCAGCGTATCCACTCGAATATGCCGCGATCCTCTTCTTCGGTCAGCACGATAATTTCAATATCGTGATAGCTTTGGAAAAAGCAAAGCTGCGTCAGGATAGACGCTAGGGTGCGATGGATATATAGTTTTTCGCCAACTAGCCCAAGGTGTGCATGTTTTAGATCAATTACCGTTGGCATATCCTTCAAAACATGATGGCGGCTCACAACGACTTGCATCTCTTCATAGAGCGGGTCGCGCTTTTTCTCCGTGCTCCCGGTTGTTTTGACGGAATAGCTGATCGGCGTATCGGAAAAACCGAGAGACAAGGTCAAAAAGTCCGCATCACCGGACGCGCGTTCATACACACGGCTGGAGTTGTTCAAAATCTCACGCTCGATTTCTTTCGGCGAAAGATTATGATACGTCAAAGATTCCCGCTGCGCATCTTGTAGCTTTTGCAGTTCTTTTCGCTTGGCTAAGAGGTATCGATTATAGTCATTCTCGCGTTCCCTCCCCTTTTCCCGCCGCGTTTTGCGGTCTGAAAAGAAGGTGAAAATCGAATTTGCAACCGCCACCACCATCATCCCGGCGCTCATTAGCATCATGATCCCGCGTCCCAGCAGCAGACCGAACGCAATCATCATCCCGGCAGAAGCGAGGGGCGGAACGATCATTTTGATCAGCACACCCTTTTTCGCCTCTTCTTTATCCGGCGGCGCGTTCAGATCAACGGAATCGGTCGGCTCACGGCGAATCTGCCGTGGCGGACGTTTGAAAACGGGAAATTCTTCGTATTTATTCGGGTCTTTCGTTGCGATATTTAAGCTGGTTTCGCAGCCTGTGCTTTGGATCTCGAGATATCCCCTATGCGGGGTGATTTTTGTTGTGCCCACCCAAATACAATCGCCGACTTCCAGAGGATACGCACCGTTTTTGATTCTTTTCCCGTTTAGATATACATTCTCATCGTCAAACACATGCAGTAGATCCCCTACTAATGTAAGCGTTGCGGCGCTGTGTTTCAGTTTAATATGGTCGTTTGACAGCTTACCGACCCGAACAGGCAACGTACCTGTCATGGCATAGAATTTTGGCTCAGTAATAAGCGCGAGTATAGTCAGATCATCACCCAATTTATACGGGACATTTGGTTGAATTTGGATTTGCGCAAGGAGCGGCTTGTCCGCATCCAGCTTACTGATCGACTTAGAAACAAGCGGAATATCTGATGGCAAACTGTTTCGGGGCAAATCAAAATACTGCTCCGGCGTAAAAAAGACAAGCGATGCCCCGTCCGGAATTGCATGGAATGCTTTCATCGGTTATTCCTCCGTCTGGATGTCGCGTTCGCTGCGCAAACGAGTAATCTGACCCTCAAGATAGTTCAGGAGCGCAGTTCTCTCATCCCCCGGTCTGAGCACATCAGCTCGAACATAGGCTTCGTATTTTAGATAAGCGAAGAGCAAGAGTTCGTCATCCCCAAATCGGCGCGCGATTTCTAGCGCTTCCTCAAAGTCTAAGCGACCTAAGTAAATCCAATAATCAAAGAGGGACACATCTGTCATGCGGGTAAGGCCCATAAGAATATGATTGATTTCTGTGTCCGACAAGGCTTCCGTGATGACGTAAGCACGGGCAAGGAAGTGCCGGGTTTCAAAGGTCATATCAGCGGGCGCAACGTCACGCAACGCCAGTTGTGCGGCGATGTAGTCACCGGCAATGTAGGCTTGGGACGCCGCAATGATCTGCTCTTGGCGCGGGATGTCGATGAACAGAGACCGCCCGGCAAAGAAAGAAGCGATAAGTAAAGCGAGTGTCAGCACAGGGAGCATGACACGAGAAAAAATGACGTTTTGCTTCGGCACGAGGCGTTTGCTCTGCTCTACCAGCCGGACTTCGGCGTGATACGCCTCTGTGAGGCGCTCTCTGATTGCGGCAACGCTTTCCAATTTTGATAGCTCGTCCAATAACTTATGCTTTTTGTATAAATCCTCCCCGCCATCCAGATAGTCGGCATACTCATATTTATGGGCCAGAACCGCGCCGATTAACGCTTTATATTTACACAAAAAATCTGCGCCGCCACAGTTTAGGTCTCGTTGCAATACCCACGGGCGCAAATTTAGGTCGAGCAATACATTGTCGAGCGCCAGAGAGAATGCATAGTCTGTATGTAACTCGTTCAGCTCTGCGGCATTGAGGAGAAAACGCAATTGCTCCGCGTGACTTTTATCATGAATGCTCTTCGCTAAAACCATACCCTCTGTATCAAAATGAAAGGCAACGCCATCTTCTAATACTTCCAACGAACAAGGGCATAGCCCCTCTGTCGGGTACACCAGAAACGTTCGCTTCCCCTTGGGGCAAGCAAGTTCGCTGTTCTTTACTTGACTGCACAATTGTTCCATGAAACGCTCTATCCCCCTACACTACCGTTATTTCTAATACTATCTCAGACGGTGCGGACGCAACACAATCTAGGTAATTGCCACTAAGATATCTCCGTCAAAAATCGCTTCACTTTGGAATGTTTTATATGCACTGACTACTGTTTCGCCCAGTTTTGAGCGATAGAAGTGCGGGATTTCACCCGGCGGCAGTTTCCCGGACTCCCGCAACACGTCCAAAGCAACGTCAATTTTCTGTTCGGAATCAATCCGGATGTCGGCCTGTCCTTCGGCAGTTTTAAGCGTGAGTGTGATGAACATTGTTCTCGCGCTCCTTTCGTCTTGACATTGATCTTGCAGCAATCAGTATACCCAATCCCGCAGCGGCAGTAAGCAGCGAAATGATCACCCATAGCGGAATACTAGCACCTTCGCTCTCCGTTTGAATGCTTGTGCCAAATTGCATAGGCGCAGAAAATAGCCGGGCCTCGCTGACTGCTTGTCGGAGCTGTGTTTGCGGGTCAGTCGGTTCGCTTATCCAGGGTGCAAGGAACAGCGTCGTGCGCGCTGCGGCGCGTTCTTCGGCACGACGCGCGGCCATAGCCTCTGCCACCTCTTGTGCGCGATCGCTGAATAAATCTACACCGTGACGCGCGGTGAGCGCCGCTTGCTGTTCGGTGGTTTGATCCGTGATCGTCGCGGGGTCAATGGGAAGGTCGGCGGCAAACACAAGGTGAGGGAAGACTAGTAAGAGTACAAGAATCAGCAAGAAATGTATTCTTTTTTTCATTAGCCTCTGAACCTCCTTGTCTCATCTTCAATCTGTTTGCGCTATTATTTCTCTGCGGCTATAACGGTATCCAAATTCGACCATCCTATAACGCATAGCCTGTGTCGTTAGCCGTTTAGGCCTTACCTGCAGAACGACCGTTCTCAGCCTGATGAAAACGCTCGACTGCGTGATACAGATTCCCAAACACTTCCTCCGGCGTCTCAAATTCAAAATACTCTAATTGCCCGTCCGTTCCCGCCGTCGGCAGCGAAATCATCTGCTGTCGCGCCGAACCATCAAACACGGCAACGGAATCCAACTGCAAATGCGCAGCAACACACGCCAATTGGTACGGCTCTTCCTGCGCATGCTCCAAGTCTTCTCGCTCACAATTGCCGCTGCCATTTGTAAGCATACGAACCGCCGAGCCAACTATGCCCATATCCGGAATCTCGTCAATCAGCCGGGACAAAAACTCCGGCCCGGCGGCGCTAAACACACTTGTCACCGTCTCGGTGTTCAGATGTTCCACAAACCGTCCCGTGGCTTTTGCTACCCAATCCTGAATATGCTTATGTGACAACACATCCGATACAACCACATGGTACGTTTGCGGACCGGCGCTGATATGAACACGGACCCCGCCGTCGCTTTCAACGGTATCCGCCCGCATCCGCTCGGCATTGACCTGCACACCGACCCTTATCGGCGGGTCGCCAAGCATATACGGCGTCAACACCACCGGTCCGTTCACCACAAACTGCGACGGACGGCCAACCGCTGTTTGCACGGCCGAGAGCAGACCCAAACAGTTCAGAATATTATGCTGACGCGCCACGCTGTTTTGGCTAAGTGCAGCATTATAATTTGACAGCAAACATAAGGAAATTGCCGCGAATTTATTCGAGCAAACGCTAAAAATCTCCGCGTCTACCTTATCCGACGTATGGGGCGCATGAACATTGTGAATGGGATTAAGCAATGCGTTGATCAACCGTGCTTGATTTTTGCGTGTTTTCGCCCGCTCCATTAACGATGCAAACATTACAAATTCCATCGCCGCCCACTGGCTATACGGGCGTCGTCCCATCTCCCCAATCACATGCCAATTCCAGTTTCTATGCGCATGCGTTCGCGCCACTAACTCGTGGCCTATTTTTTATAGTGGCGGACGCCAACTGCGGAAGCGGCCGAGCAAAACATAATATGCAATCCCAAAGCAAACACATCAAAAAGAGATGCCTCGACACTTTCTATAATTAGACCGCCCCAGGGGAGAAGCCGGAAAAAGAAGAGCGTTATCACATACACAATAGCAACAAGTACAAATGTGCCCAGCGCAAAAACGGGTAACAGGCCAATTGCGGAAAGTCCCTTGCGCGGGAAATGGATTTTTGATTTCTTTACAAGAAAAACAATAGCTACGACAAAACTGCCCGCCCGGGCGACAAAACCGCCGATAGACCAAATCTCTGAAAACCGTCCCATGGAATAGGGCAACGGCACAAAAACATCCAGCACCGTCAAAACAGAAAGCAAAGCTGCTGCACCATTTACAATCACAGTAGCAAGAATCAATCTTCTAAATCTGACCAGCTGCGATTGTGTCGGAGCTGGTTTTTGCTTCTTCATTCTACTATCCACCTTCTCGGATATGCGCTTGCTAAATTTCGAGTATCTTCTTCAAGTCGAATCGCCTCGCCGCGGTAGATGCGCGCGTCGCGTTTTAACGCAACCATCCCCTACTCCTGTAAGGCCGCTAACGCATCTTCCACACTCAATCCCTCCGCTAACATGCGGTCGGTGATGGCAAAAAATGCTTCTACGCTTCCGGCGGCGCGGAGGAGGTCTAGGCTTTCAGACAAGTCAAGACGCAATTCCATATCCCGGATAATTATTTTGTCCACAGCCTCCCGATTTCCGACTAGTTGCCTCCGCTCAATTTCAAGCAAAAACGCCTCGGCACCATCGCGCTCCGCACCACTTCTAATTGTGTTCATCGGGTTCGGAGCCCCCAAAAGACTTATCAGCCTTGCCACCGCTTTCCAATCATCCACCAAATTCGCCACTGTGAGCGGATAAAGCTCTCCAAGTTCTGCTTCCATATCAATCTCGTCACGTAGTGCGGCCCAGCGCAACCCATTGATGACCCCCTCTGCCATACCCTCTTGCGGCCACGCAACAACAGTGCTGTCCGGGAAGCCTTCCGCTTCCGCCTCGCTGTGGACAAAAACGAGCTCGGTGTAAAAGGGGTCGAATTCGGGCTGTCCGGGAAGCCTTTCTTCGTTCGGAAAAGTAATGCGAAGGGCTATCTCATCGAACCTGCCCATCCAGTCGGTTACGATAATCTCTTCTCCATCCACCATAATTCGACCGGCAAACCCCAGATTATCGGCATACATATATCTATCCATTGAAATGATCATTTCCTGCCGCTCCTCCTCTTGATTACAAGCCGTAAATACTGTGACTACGAAAAGCATGGCCAGTATCAAAAACAAAATTCTCTTCTTCATGGCTACCCTCCCCGTTGGTTTTGCGCAATTCTCTCAGCGGTAGAAGGAGAGGGCCATGCTTGCACAGAAAATGTACCATCGCCATTGGTAATAGAGATCATGTCGAGGTCGTGTCCCGCAACCCGTGCGGCCGTTATCCCGGCGTCTGCCACAGCATTGATACTATCCCGCGCGGCTGATTGCTGCTGTATAGCACCAAATGGGTTTACAGCATCTGCGGCACCAATGACCCCACCAATACCCGGAATTGCTCCCAATGCAATAGACGCACCCGCCGTCAGCAAATGCTCTCCGGCATTAAACTGATGGTTTTGCAACTCAACGGTTCTCGCTTGATTGATTACCTCTATAGCGGCATCAACAGTCCCTTCTACCACCGTGCTTATCGTCACCGTTTCCACATGCAGGTTACGCAAAGTCATCTCATCATGAGAATGCCCGCCTACCGGTACAGAGTTGTCCCATGCGCCTCTCATGATATCTATATTCACAGACTTGGCCACCCGCTGCGCCGCCAAGGTAAATGTCCCGTCCTCTCTCTGCGAAATCTGTATCCCCGGACTATCCGCTGTGCCGAAGATAACAAATCCACGCTGCTGGTTAGAAAACCGATCATCCACCCCATTCCACATGTCCATCATCGGGCCAAGATCGTGTATGGGGGTCAGGCTGACTACCGCCGTCAGCAACGCGCTCCGCTGTTGCAGTTCATGGCGGGTGGCTTGGATGGCATCCGCTATTTCATCATTAGTCGCACTTTTTTGTTGCACCAGCAGCAGATCAATCGCACCTTCCAGATGCCGCTGGAGGCTCGCTATTTTGTCCGCGCAGAATCGCCATAGGGCGTTGCCATCGGCATGGAGCGCATCGGCCGGGAGGTGGAACAGGCCCCAATTCATATTCGGGTCAGAAAGCTCTATCTGCTCTGCCAGCGCATTGATAAATCGCTCCAAGTGCCGCGTGTCCAGACCGATATATACCCCCGCCAATGCGATCCCAATCGCATCTGTCCATTGCGCATAGGACAGCCCCGCGAATTGCTCAATCAGCGCCCAATCCGGGTTTCCGTCGCCCAGCATTCTTGCAATCAGCGCCTCGGCCATGGTCGCGGTTAGCGCGTCTTGATCCGCCTGCGACAGCGTCGCTTTCACCGCCAGCAACGCATTAAAATCCACAACCCCACCATTCGGACAAAACGAGTCCCGTATCGCCTGAAAGCGTCCCGCGAGTTGCTGTATATCCGCGGCGAGCTGCGCGAACTCGCCTGCAAAATAGGTGTCGCCTCCGTTAGTGATTCTTGCGCCCAGCAACTCTCAATCCTCTTGCGCTAAATAAGCATTTATAGCAAATGACCGCATATCTTCTCGCCATTCAACTGGAATTTGGTAAAACACATACATTGAATCGTCCCAACGATCTACCAAATCTTCCATCATTAAGGGATATTGAAGCGAGTCGGGAAGGGCAATTCCTGAAAGGAGAACGCTTCCAAAGGTCTCACCTGCCCTTCTGCTTAACAGATCAATCTGCCAGTTAAAATGCTCTAGCGCCGCTTCCGTTAAACGCCCCGGCCAAACGGCCACAGCACCATATGGAATATCCGTCACCATTTCTTCTGAGTGGAAAAACACGAATTCGGAGATGCTCCCTTCCCATGTCGGCAGAAAATCAAGCAATTCAAGTCCAAATGATTCAAACCCTAATGCGATTGCATAGCGTTGCTGTTTGACCACAAAATCAATCCTCGCTTCCTCTTCTAATCGCACTCTTTCTTGGTGGCGATAGAAAAAGAAAATAGTAGAAGTACCTAGCGCCACTGTTAAAGTAACCGCGATGATGATAGCAATCACTTTCTTTTTTTTCATCTTCATAACGCCCCTCTACCTAACCGCATCGTGAAAGAATTGACTCACCAATTCCGGCGTAGCAATGATTTGTGCTATATCCAGCGGATGAGTCAATCCGTCCGGCATTTGCACCGTGCCATTTATAATTCTTGCACCCAGTAAGTCATTATAATACCCAAGCTCTCCAGGCGTTCGCACAGACGGTTGGAAAAATACCTGTTGGGTCGCCGATCCGTCTGTAACTATCGTGGCATGAAGATTGAGGAATCCAGCAATGTTTGCAAGTTGTATCGAATCTACTGCTGCAACCAAATCATTGTGGGCCTGTACATTTCCTGCATGGTCACGCGCTATGTTGGCAGGCAAAAACGCCAGCCCAATGACCGGGATATTTACACTCGCGCCGGAAACTGTTACCTGTCCTAAATTCGGAATAACCAGCTCTGCAAGAAGTGTTGTCAGCGACTCAACTGTAAACGTGGCCCCGTTTTCTGCAATCACAGAAAAAAGGCTGGGCGAAGTGCCTAAGTTGTAGAATGTCCGCATATTATCAATTGCCAAACCAACAGTCGAAGAGGCAACAACTGTATTGTGTATTGTGAGCGCAAGTTGATTGAGATTATCAAAACGTGACACGGCTTCCCAGCCAACAGCCGGAAAGCTTGTAGCCGTCTGCGCATTTGTAAATGAAAGTAAAAGCTGACCATTTTCGCCGCCTTGGATACTGAACAGCGGGCCATCCCCTCCAAGCTCACTCCTGAAAGGACTCTGCGTTTGTGCGTTTTGCAAAATGTTAAGGAGTGTCGTCCGTTGAAAAATTTCATTTAGATTATTCAAAAGACTGTCATATGCAAGACTCCTTGATTCACTAAAAGAATGCCCCGCATCCAAGTGCGGAGTCAAAAGCTGCCAAACCAGACTGTTCACATCACCCTCTGTCAGATGATGCACCATAAACTGCTCAATCCATCTCGCGGCGGCAAGCCGATCGACGCCGCGAATGATTCCTGCAAGTTTCTCAGCGTCGAATCGCCACTCGGTCCATGCATGCGGCATATGCATTGCATTGTGTTGCGGGGGATGCACATCACCAACCTGGTATGAAATGAGCAATAAAAGCCGCTCCATTCCCGCCGCGTCTAACAAAAGAATTGCAGCCCCCAAGGCCGTTTCAATCGCAGGTGTCCAATGAATATATTCCAGCCCCGCAAGGTGTTCAATTGCAGTCCAGCATAAATTCCCATTCATAATGGAGGCTACCATTGCATCAATGATAATTTGGTCCTTCCCTTCCATAGATGCACTCCCGGCAAACGTCCTAAAATCCACAACCCCCGCCGTCGGACAAAAGCTCTCCCGTATCGCCTGAAAGCGTCCCGCGAGTTGCTGTATATCCGCGGCGAGCTGCGCGAACTCTCCCGCAAAATAGGTGTCGCATGAGATACATTCCTCACAGTCCGTGTCGAAGATGTTGCCTGCATAGCGGATGTCGTCATCAAGGTTCGAGGCAGCCGTGTCAAGGCGAATCGCCTCGCCGCGGTAGATGCGCGCATCGCACTCAAGGCTTGCGATTTTGGCAGCAGCTGTGTTGCGGGCTGCTTGGTCGGGAATATGTCCCCAATTTCTGTCATCGCCGCCAAGGTGAACAAATTTCGTTGCATTTAGCTGTGGGCGCAGTGCATTGGCTTGCTCCTCTAAACGCGCCGCGTGGTCGCGCGCTTGTTGCGCAAATTCCCGCATGTCAAGTGCCTGACCGCGCATGCAGGCCTCATTCTCCGTACGACACGCATCCGCAGTCGAGCGTTGTAACTCGAACCCATCGCCGCCGCCGGCAATACTCAGCATGGAACTTGCCTGCCGATTAGTAACGCTCCCCGCTTGCTCAAGCAAACCTTTGAGCTCAGGGATCAGCAGCTTCAATTTATGCGTGACCAGCCTCACTTGTGCGCAAGTGAGCGGCAACCGCAAATTTGTGTCCATCACGCTGTCAACTTCATCATAAATCTCTCGCAGCTTTTCAGAAAGGTATCCACCAAACATCCGATGTTCACTCGTTGCACTCTCATAGACGTTGCGCGATGCCACAATGTTCGCAATCGTCTCAACGCCCGCGGTTGCCCCCGGGCGAAATAACGCATCCGCTACGGTAAAAGAAAGCAGGCGGAATGGCGGCATTGATAGGGCCGGCATGTTTGCCGCCGCTGACGCGAGGACACTGTGTGCCTCTTCCATCGCGCCATCACAACATCCGAAAAAACGCTTTGCGGGTGAGCCTGAATAGCCAACCGGCATCAGTCTCCACTCCCTTCTAGTTGCCTAAAATTCGCGCTTTGGGCTTGGTCAAGGGACACCGTCGTCTGTGATGCGTTTTCCAAGAAAGCTCGTAAATTCTGTGCGGTTTCGCATGCCGCTTTAACTGCTTGCTCCGCGGCGCAACTTAGCTCCCGCGCACGCAGGCGAGCCGCGCCATCCAGTCCGTTTTGGTGCGTATCTGATCGCGTAACGTAATTGGACGCTGATTGCTCGGCTTCTCTCGCCCACGCGCCTATGGTACGCCCCTGCGCTTGAACGCCCGCTTGGTTGTTGAAGATTTTAGACATTTTGGTTCCCCCACGCCTATGTGCGCTCCATCAATCATATTGCAAAGCCCCGCACCCACAATACGCGAGTCGCGGGGCTTTTCTTTGCGCTCAAATCAAGCATCCAACAAGCTTACCCTCTAAATGTTCCGCTCAGTGTGCTGTCCGCTTGTGCAAACTGCTCACAAGTGTGACGGATGCCACGCGCAGTGTCACCGCACATTTCAGAACAGCGATCCAAAATTGGAGCTGCCGTTGCGTTGACAAACTCATCAAACGCACGAGCAGACTCCCCCTCGTATGCTCCTTGCAACTGCTGGTTGAGTGCAATGCATTCTTGGCGGCATTCAGCAATCTTTTGCGACAATTGATCGCAACGTGTTGCCGCGGCTTGCATTTCCTCAACAGATACCTTGATAATTCCAGCCATGATAGTATCCTCCTTTTCATATACGGTATGTTGACACCCGAATTTCAACCCACAATAAACAACAGATTGACGTTGTTCAGAGTATAGCATACGGAAAATCAGATTGCAAGTTTTTTTGTCAAAATTCCTAAAGCTTCTACACATATTGATGTGCATAAAAGCACATTTTTGTACACGGGCTTCGCCTTTGGCAGTGGACAAACGCTGTTGTTGGATTTCTTGTCCCCCTCCGCCTACGGCGGGAGAAAATCAATTTAAATCAACACGATTTTCCCATACCCTTCGCCTTTTGGGACTCCCGGACATAGTTCGATGGTTTCACTTGTTAGACAAACAGGAAAAAACGCTTGATCTCTCAAGCGTTTTTTTCTTGGCTCCTCAAGTTGGACTCGAACCAACGACCCTGCGGTTAACAGCCGCATGCTCTACCGACTGAGCTATTGAGGAACATGGTGAGCCCAATCAAAAGATCAGGCTCAAAGCGTTGGCGTCGCCATATTTTCCCGGGCCGTCTCCGGCCAAGTATCGTCAGCGCAGGTGAGCTTAACTACTGTGTTCGGAAAGGGAACAGGTGGACCCTCACCGCCATGGACACCAACTATATATCGTCATCGGTTTACCAGGGATAGGAGAGTCCATTCGGAGAATCAACTATTCTGTGAACCGGTAACAAACAAGAATATAGCATACTTGAATTAGAAAAACAAGTCCGCTCGATTGCACCCTAAAAACTGAACAATGTGCCGTAGACAAACATAGCAAAACGCTTGCATAGTCTTGACTGTGTAGGTCAAGCCCTCGGGTGATTAGTACCGGTCAGCTGAACACATTACTGTGCGTACACCTCCGGCCTATCTACCAGGTCGTCTTCCTGGACCCTTACTCCATAAAGGATGGGAGATCTAATCTTGAAGAGGGTTTCACGCTTAGATGCCTTCAGCGTTTATCCCGTCCGTACTTAGCTACCCAGCTATGCCCTTGGCAGGAC
>Ga0123355_10006501_pt1 | contig 17331 bp, 14 predicted proteins | sample TergutEmb28metaG_3_FD_89872 | JGI IMG/M metagenome (GOLD analysis project Ga0123355, IMG submission 89872) | Embiratermes neotenicus P1 segment gut microbial communities from Petit-Saut dam, French Guiana - Emb289 P1 | ecosystem: Host-associated > Arthropoda: Insects > Digestive system > Gut ...
AGGTTGATGGCGGTTTACCTTAGATATTTCGTTATTACAAATCCGTACATTTTGATAAGTTTTAGATGACACAAGGTACTATATTAAAATTAAAGCCCCGAAAATCGGGGCTTAAATCATATTATTCAGCAATAGCATAAACAGAAACTTTCTTCTTATCGCGCCCTAAACGCTCGAAACGAACAACACCATCAACTTTAGCGAATAAAGTATGATCTTTACCCATACCTACGCCATCACCTGGGTAAATTCTAGTTCCACGCTGACGGAAAATAATCATACCAGCTTTCGCCCTTTGACCATCTGCTCTTTTAGCTCCTAGACGGTTAGATTCTGAATCACGACCGTTTTTCGTTGAACCTACACCTTTTTTCGACGCGAAAAATTGTAAATTTAAAGTTAACATCTCTATATCCTCCTGTACCCGAATTATACAAAGTATAATTATTAATATTCCATAACAACTGATAAATATTCATCATGTTCACGCTCAATTGTTTCTAAAGAAACAAGCAATCCATAAATCAAGGCATTCATATCCTCATCAGCGTCACGAGTATCCACGCGTAAATAACCATCATTTAATTCAACTCGATCTTCCTCCAAACCAAGTCCGATCAAAGCATTTGTCAAACCAAACACAACAGCACTTACTCCTGCACAAACTAAATCCTTACCTGGATCATTTGACATTGCATGCCCCGTAATTTCATAAGCAACAACATCTTCACCTGCGTACTCAAATTTTGCAGTAATCATAATTAAGCATTAATCTCTTTAATGACAACTTTAGTATAAGGTTGTCTATGACCTTGCTTTCTCTTATAACCTTTTTTCGCCTTATACTTGAAAACAACGATCTTTTGCCCACGTCCATGACGCTCTACCTCGCCAACAACATTAGCTCCTTCTACCAGCGGAGTTCCAACCTTAATCTCTTCTCCACCAACCATAACTACCTCATCAAATGTAACAGTTTCACCTGCATTAACATTTAACTTCTCAATATAAATCTCTTGCCCAGCTTCAACTTGAATTTGTTTTCCACCAGTTTTAATAATTGCGTACATACTTATGCACCTCCGTATTTTAATGTATTGTTCAACCTGTCACTGGCAGGTTGAAGTCCCAAGACTCGCCGCATCAGGCAGCTGTTCTAAAATGTCAGAACAAAGCGTTTAAAAAACCCAAACACGTGCGGTTGTAGGCCACAAAGGCACTAGCAACTAAACTATTTTATCATTTTTTCGCTTAAACGTCAACCTTTTTTTCTTTTTTCTCAGAATAAACCGCATCGAAAAATTTATTTATGAATAATATCAGAAAAAGTCGATACAACCACGCCCCACCGAGTGGCAAAGATGCTAGAATATTTGATAAAAATTCGGTGCACTAGAAGGTAATATCAAAATCTTGTATGTCAACCTTAATTTGGTTTTTTTCATTGAATTTATACCATCCTTCTTCAAAATCAACTGTATGTGTACAATCAGGATAGCTACTACAGCCAAAGAACATAACTGTTCCATCTTTTCTAAGCCTCATCTTAAAATCATTCCCGCACTTGGAACATTCAGCTGGCATTTTTCTTGTGAAAACCAAAGGGAACTGGTTAACTGCAAAAACTACAGCCGTAATTTTAAGAGCACCTTTAGCTATCAACTCTGAATAGCATTCTTTAAGGGTAGCCCCAGTAGTATAAACGTCATCTACTAAAATAATATGCTTGCCTTTAACATCCATATTAACCTTGAATTTCCCACGTACATTGAAAGCACGCTCATCAAGATTACTAAAATCTTTTTGTTTAGGGAAGTCTTCTACACAAACAAGACAATCATTATAATTCGAAAATTCTGTTGCTTTACATGCGATTGTAATTACTTCTCCCAATCTGTCTCTACTTTCAGGTCGTGCTGGCACACGTGTAACTCCGTCGATTTTTCCTAGATTATTATTTATTCGGCCAAGCTCATACGAGAGTATCTCAACAAAGATTTGATTTTGCGTTGCATCATTTTTACTTCGCAACAATCTTTGTGAGAGTTGATGAATCTCTGAATTAGGATGACCTTTCCCAAAATATCTGCCACATATAATTAAATTAGCCGATCTCGTTAATAATGTCAATACAAATCGCGAACTAGAATTATTATTACTTGATAGCTTTGTCGCTAATACTTCTGCGAAAAATCCTGATTTACTCTCAATTGCATCAATAATGTCTGAGACATTATACAATATGATATCTGGCAAATATCCAAGGTGTTCCTTTGTAATTTGGGTATTGTTAACCAAAATCGTACCTAATCCTTGTTGAGCTGCATCTTTTAACTCTAACACATTCAAAACGATATAGGCAACATTAGAAGACGGCAACATTAGATGATTCAATGCATATTTAATTTCTCTATTTGCACTAAATTTATTTTCTTTTTTAACAAAACCCGAACTTGGATTAACATGCATTTTCCAATTACTCAATTGAATATCGTCATTGTATAAAAATACACATTTCATTTTATAAGAAACATCAGACCACTCTTTAGTAGCTGATAATTCAGATTCCAAATTAACTATTAGTGCCTTTACTTCATTCGTTTCTATTAACATATTCCACCCCGATACTCATTTTTCTACTGTTATCGTCTTGGCAAAACAAATCTAATTGTGTCACTGGTGAAGTTGTTATTATTTCTGATTTTTCTAGTTTCCCTAGTAATTGATTTATTTTAGAAAATTCTTCTGCGCCTTCACGTTTTAAAAATTTTTCAGGCCATTCAATTTTTGTATTATTCACTGCACTTTGCGGAATAAAGACAAGACGATTTTGTTTTAATGCATAATCAGCCTGAATCAAAGCGCCACTTGTTTCTCCGGCTTCAACTACCACTGTTGCTAAACAAATCCCGCTCATTACTGCATTACGCATAGGAAAATTCCATCTTTGAATTGGAGTCGTCGGTGGAAATTGCGATATTACCAGACCTTCACTTTCAATCTTTCTTTGCAATTCTTTATTTTCTTTTGGATAATTTTTTGTTAATGGAGTTCCAATGACTGCAATAGTAGGATATCTGTTATGTAGAGAGCCGTTATGAGCAGCAGCATCAATACCAGCTGCCAGACCCGAAACAACAACAATTTGAAATTTACCAAGCAATCTTGCAAGATTCCAAGCTTTTTGCGCACCATCTTCCGAGGCTTTTCTAGAGCCTACAACTGCTACTGTATTCATATTTGCAAGTTGGACATTCCCCCTCATAAATAAATAAGGCGGTGCCTCGTTGGTTTGTTCTAACAGTTTAGGATACAAACCCTCCCCTTTTTTAACAATATAATCATTTTTATTTAATTCGGAAAAACCATTTTCTATTTCTTTATATTTTTCGATCAACAAACTTTCTTCAATTAATAAGATTTGTGCAAAATCTTTTATTGAATCAATCATTGGCATTTGAACATTTAATTGAGACTTTAGTTTTTCAAATTCTGGGAAAGTTTTTTTATCAGAATATTTAAAAAAGGATTGTATGGTATAGTAGTTCAGCGCCTCATAGATTACTTCAGCCCGGTTGCCAAATATTACATTATCTTTTTTCGCTGAACTAAAATTACCTTGATTCTGATCAATACTTACTTTTCTCTTTTTCAAATCAGCTTTTAAAAATAAAGAGCCCGTCCTATTTACCTTAACTGGTTGTAGTTTCCCAGCCTGAACTAATTGGTTGAGACGTTGATTAGTAATTCCTAAAAACTGGGCAGCTTCGCTTGTAAACATCACTTCATTTGCAACAAAAGTCCTAATTTCTTCCAAGTCATTTAGCCGAATCATACAAACACTCCCAAACTTTATTTTAATAAAATAATAATACCATATCTATTGATAATTATCAATAGATATGGTATTCAAAATAACCCTAATGATACTCCACCTAAACGTCAACCTTTTTTGCAACTTCTACAATGCTAGAAACGTATTTTCTGCACAATTCATCAGTTTCAGCTTCAACCATTACTCGCAACAGCTGCTCAGTCCCAGATGCTCGTACTAAGACACGTCCATTCCCAGCCATCTCAGCCTCAACCTCAGCAATCTTAGCTAATACCTCAGGATTCTTCTGAATCGCTTCCTTGTCAATCACACGCATATTTTCTAACAACTGTGGATATTTCGGCATATCAGCAGCAAGCTCCGCTAAGGACTTACCTGATTTTTTAATCGCACTTGCAAGCTGAATAGCTGATAAAAGTCCATCTCCGGCTGTAGAATAATCTAGCATAATAATATGTCCTGACTGTTCCCCACCTAAATTATAGCCCTTAGCAAGCATTTCCTCTAGTACATAGCGGTCGCCAACCTTGGTCGCAACTGATTTCAAATTCGCAGCCTCTACTGATTTATAAAAGCCCAAATTGCTCATAACTGTCGAAACAATAACACCATCATTTAATTTCCCACAAGCTTGTAAATACCGTCCCATAATAAACATAATATGATCTCCATCAACAATAGAACCATTTGCATCAACAGCTATTACTCGATCTGCATCTCCATCAAAGGCGAAACCAAAATCGGCACCTTCAGTAGTGACCATCTCCTGGAGCTGCTCGGGATGTGTCGACCCTACATCTTTGTTAATGTTTAAACCATCTGGATTAGTACCAATAGTAATAACTTCCGCTTCTAAATCAACAAATAGCTGACGAGCAAGGGTTGAAGCAGCACCGTGGCCTGGGTCAAGGACGATTTTAAATCCTGATAAATCATTATCAACTGTCGTCTTTAGAAAATTGAGATATTTATTAGCTCCCATTTTAAAACTTTCAACTGTACCTATTTCACCACCAATTGGGCGTGGCAATGTATCGACATCCTCAGTTAATAACGATTCAATTTCTAATTCTATGTCATCACTCAGTTTATAGCCATCACTTTGGAAAATTTTAATGCCATTATCAGCAACGGGATTGTGCGATGCTGAAATCATAATCCCAGCTTCAACATCTAAATTTTTCGTCAAATAAGCAACCCCTGGTGTTGAGATAACACCTAACTTCATTACACTAGCGCCTGATGATACTAGACCAGCAATCAGCGCACCCTCTAACATTGCACCTGAAATCCGCGTATCGCGTCCAATTAATACTTTCGGATGTTTACTATTTTTAACTAATCTTGCACCTAGAATGCGCCCCAATTTCATTGTCAGCTCTACAGTTAATTCTGTATTTGCAACGCCCCTAATACCATCAGTTCCAAAATATTTTCCCATGTTCTAACCTCCGTTCTAGAAGTAAGAGGTTAGAAATTAGAGGTTAGAAAAGATAAGCTAATCTTCCAACCTCTAATCTCTAGTCTCTAACTTCTAGTATAGTATACCATAGAATAGAGGCTAGAGGCTAGAGATTGGATGTTAGAAAAATCAGTTTTCTTTCCTCTAGTCTCCAACTTCTTACCTCTAACCTCTAGTTTATAGCAACCCTTTTGTTCGCATTTCGCTTACAAGCTTCTCATATTTATTAAACGAATCGCGAACTACACTTATTTCTTCACCGTTAGCTAGTTTTATTATTCCCTTTCTCCCTGAAGTTCTTGTTTCCCTAACATTAAGCGGATTAATCAAGTATGATCTCCCTAACCTTACAAGCTCTGGAATCTCTTCATCATAAAACTTTAATTTTCTTTTTAAATAACTAATCCCGTTTGTTTCACAAAGAACTGTTAATCCTAGTCGCGGATTTTCATTGTGATCCTTATCTTTAATATCATTTCCTTTAATGTAATAAATATTAGATAAGTTTACATACTTTTTGCTATGACCAGTTTTTATCTCAATCATTTTTCTAGAAGTCGTTGACATGCTCATTCGCTGGCGTGCTACTTCTAAATGATCAATGATCTTTTCTTTTAGTTCATCGTCTGAAAGGCTTTTTTTCAAATAACCTAGTGCGACAATTTTTTTATTAAGTACATCAACTCTTTCATCACCGCTACTAGTTACAAAAACAATATTAGAGCTAATATCGTATTTACGAATTTCATAAGCTAGCTGGATACCATCAAGGCGAGCGAACTCCGTTCCAAAATTTATATCTAAAAAAAGAAGTCTTTGTTTTAACGGTTGTGGTGTAATCTTTTCTGTTCCGTCAGCATATTGTTCCTTGGTTCTAAACAATTTTAATACTTTATCTGGATTAGTTGTTGCTAGCTCAACATTTACATCTTGCATATCATTGATCAACTTGAAATCTTCTATCATCTTTTTTATGCTACTTACCATTTCCATATTATCGTCACAAATAATAACATTTAACAACCTTAATCACTCCTCATCATTATGAAACTTCAAGTTCATTGAATACTTCTAACTCATTGTGTGCCGCTTGGGCATCGAATACTATTTCTAACAGCTGCATAAACTTCCCACCAGATACTTTCGTGCTAACATAAATGTTCTCATGTTTTAACATCATTTCTTCAACAATTGGTAAACCACAACCGCGCCCCTCACCTTTAGTAGTAACGCCTTGCTGATTAATGATAGTAAGGCACACAGTATTTTTGCGACAACTATTTGTAACCCGAACTTCTAATACGGTTGCTCCACCTGGTTCTTTATCTAAAATAAAGCTTGTATGAACCAATTTCTTTTCTGTATAGATAGCCTCCTCAATTGCATTATTTAACCAGACACCGAGAATATCAATAAAATCTAAAACTTCCATACCAATATTGAGGATTTCTGTTGACACTTCAACAGTAAATTTGACCCCTTCCTTGATCGCTAGATCTGCTTTTGAGAGTAGGAGGCACCGAACTGGCATTAACTCTGAGGTGGCTAACTGATTAACATCTGGATAATAAGGTCGCTGCTTTAAAACTTTTTGAACTTTTATATCGTATTGCCCTAACAGCTTGTACATTGCTTCTTTATCACCAGATTCAATACCTCCAGTTAAAGCTATAATCAATTCCCGTTGACCATGCTCAAAATCTCGCAATTGCTTTTGTACTCGACCGACATCTCTAATTTTGTTATCTAAGTTTTCAATTAAGGCTTCCTTTTGTGCAATCTCTCTTTGCTTGGAAACAAGCTGGGAATTTATGCCAGCTAAGGTTGCGTTATACCGGACTAAAGTCATTTCTTTTTTTATTATAACAATAAATAGTAAGATAAGACCAAACGCGATAATAGTTAGCAATGTCATAAAAATGGGTTGTATACTATCTATTCCAAATGCTACTGGAATAAAGATAACACTATAGTGGAATGAAAGAACTATACTAGTTCCTATTATTAAAGATGAACCATAATCATCATCTATTAGCCTAATAAACTCTGTAATCTCTAATTTTTTTAATACACCGCGTGCAAAAAAGAACAATGTTATACAAATCACCATTTGGAATGATAGTAAAGTTAGAAGCTCATATTCATAAGTCGGCTGTGGTATAATATTGTACACGATCAAATCCGACCAGGGTCGTCCCAATATTATCATTAAAAACACAATTGATAAGTGGAGAAAGTTTGTTTTCACTTCTGGAATCCAGCCATCTTTCCTAAGATTGGCGATTGTCAATGTAAAAATAAACACTAAAGGTCTAATCCATTGATCAATCAACAAAAAGCCATGGTACGTAAAAAGAAAAGTCAACACAGCATACAAGATAAAAGTAGACCACTTATATTTTCTATCTAGTAAAATCCACATTCCAATCCAGATTAAAAGTGACACTTCTAGTGCTAGTATTATTGACGACTGAACCATGGGCACCCCTCCTAATTAAAAAACGTTTTCCTAATATATTAATTAAATTTTACCATGTATTTATATGTGTCATAGCAATTATTATATCATAAATTGTATAATTTACAAGCATAAAACTGTGTATGATGAAGTTTATGACAGTGTGTATGGCATTGAAATTACCGACTATCCAAAATAATTTGAATCGTTAAGGGTATCTCTATACTGAAGAGTGTCATAAAATGTTATCTCAAGACGAAAAAACAACGAGCTCACATTTGAAAATGCTGGCTCATTGTTTTTAAATGTATGATTTGGCACAGCTGCCCCAACAGCTCTCCCTAGGTGCCATTTTGTAATATACATGCATTCAACCTGCTATCAGATCCCACTCTTGCAAGCAAATAATTCACAAATATATGTATATTACCACCCCTGTTTAGATTAAGATTTGGCACAACTGTCCCTAAGCAGCCCTCCTTATATGCCAGCTATATAATATACCATGACAATATCATAACATATTATATCCCCGCCATGTGATAATTTACACCTCCCCCATATAAATAGTTCCATTCCCCAACAGAGCTATCTATAGAATAATGCATTGATCTAACTTGCATCAACACCCACTACTAGCTTCCCCACAAAGCTCATAATCAAGTCTGAATTTTCAATTATCAACAAATCGTTTTACTGGCTGTTTAATCAGAAAGATTAATTGACTGCCCTTCGTAAAATTCTCTAGATTCCCCCTAGTGTTAGATAATATAAAAACCCTCCATTGAATTATTAGTAATTGAATTATTAGTAGAGGTGTGTTGTATTTAATGCGTTTCAATCCTCCCCCTAATCCCTCATCAAGCGCCAAATCATTGATCAGGTTTTTTATAGCTTGGTGAAGCTCTAGAATTGAAGTTAAATTTTGTGTATTCCCCAACACCAAAATCTCAACTATCGCATACTGCAAGTTATGACCTTTAGAAGTACAATTTCATATTGGATAATTGTTACTTCATCTATCACATTTACTAGTATAACATAGGCAAAAAAAAAAGGGATTAACACACGCCAAAGGGGTAGGAATTTAACGCCAAATACCATTTATGGCAACATAAACGCTAGTATTTATTATGCAAGTGTGCATTTAACAGGCTTTTTCATACTTTTTCACAACATCAAAGTTACCTTTTCCTTTATGAAAAGGTTTTTACTTGTGTAGATTGTTTTATCCAACGCGCAAAACCACTGGTATTATCGACTAAACTATCAAAAAAAATTTTAAATAATTTTTTTAATATTAGCAAAATTAGTATATAATCGTCAAAAGCTTGTGATATTTATTGCAAATTACAAGATTTATAATCATATTTTGACAAATTTATTTGGTGATTTTTTAGTTGTTTTTTGTTGAAAAAAAATGATTTTCAAGCGTTGAAGAAAATCAGTGCTCGACGAACCTGATTACTCCCATGAAACGCTAAATAAAACCTTATTTCATGGAAGTCTCAGATACACAAGCTAGTGTGATACAATTTGCTTATAGAGATACCCTAAAGTTCAGATGTCATAAATTCAGCAAATCACACCTTTAAGGAAGTTTTTCAATCAGGCACTTCTCTTTAGCTATTTAGCAATAGTTGGGGAATTTGTAAATCCAATTATGTCACATGTTCAAGTTTTGTCAAGCCTCATTTATGCTCATTTTTAATGACGAATTTAGAAAATTTTTGCATGATAATAAATTATTAACAGTTTCTGTGGAAAACTTTTATTTTTCCACATCTATTTACTAAGGTTGTTGATACTTTAAATGTTTTTGTGAGTAATTGATATGTAAAAAAATGTCGATCTGCTAATGCAGGCGAATGTCAAGCGTGTTGCAAAAAAAAGTGAAGCTCTTCAAAACTGTAATTTACAATTCTACATTATATAACAAGTATATTGTGGTTTCCACAGGGAGCATTAGTTATTCACATCCGAAATCAGTTGAGGGTGGTCATATTTTCGCCAAAAAATAAAAGATAAAATTCGTCCGACAAAGTTTGCCCAACATTTGTATTTACTTTTATCAATTTGTATATAATTTTATCAATTTGTATACACATGTCGAATATTTGATTATTTTAGTTTTTTATTACAATAGAGAGCGTTAACTACTCACTTACCAATCCATAAGCTGATATTTTTCGAATTCTTCTTGAGATTAGTATCGCAACTGCATAAGCTAGGATAACCAATCCGATGGCTAGAATTGTCACCCAAACGATAGGGGTTGGCAAATCTGCAGTTCCAATTCCTATTCCTGACATCATGGCAATAAAGATTAAATTAAAACCAAAATATCCCATAACTGCTCCGATAACTGTTCCCGTGACAATAACAGGTAGCAAATTTAACGCAAACTGATTCATTAGTTGGAAATTAGTAAAGCCGAGTGCCTTTTGAATGCCTAATTCTTTATGATAACGGGTAATCATTGTTTTAATTACCACATATAGCACCAGTGAGATGACCATAGCACTAACAGTTACACTTCCATAAGCAACTGGTCTTACTACTGCACCTAAACCATCAAGCATTGCTTCAAAGTCTCTTCGAGTATTAAATGTCCGAATGACATCGCCATCGCTAGCTTCGATTAAATTGATAAACTCGTCCACATCAATATCTGCTGCTAAGTTCACATCAAACATCTGAAAAACAAAGTCTGGATCAATTCTTCTCATTGCTTCCCCTGATAATATGCTAAAGAACCCCAGATCCTGCATCATTTGAACAACGCCTGTAATTAGAAACTCAAATTCTTGCCCGTTACGACTTAACATTACTGTTGAACCAACCTCAAACCCTTCCATGTTGATTAAGACTGGACTTACAGCTATTTCATTAGCATGTACTGGAAACCGACCATCTACTAACATGTGTGACCCTAAATTCTCAGTTTCTTCCACAGCATTTAAACTAATATTCACATCATTAATGTCTGCCCTTGTTTCCCAAGAACTTCTACCAGATAGTTGAACAACTTCCGGCATTGCTTCAAGTCTGCTTCTAACAGTTTCGATATAATCATCATCGTTAACTTCAACTATCACATCAGATATAGTACCTATAATCGTATTTCCAAATGCTTCATTATTAACAACCATATTATAATAGATTGAAGCTAGCTACTGCTGAAAATGTCAATCCAACTACAATCAAACTTACCGTTAGCATCTGTTTTTTACTCTGAAACATTTGCTTCAAAGATAACATCATTGTAAGTGAACGCTTTGCCTTTTCAAGTGGAAAATAATTCTTTTTAAAACTATGCGTTGTAATGCCATCTCTTAGCGCTGTTAATGGGTATAGCTTTTTAATTCGACAAGCTGATAAATAAGCTAGAAGTAGTATAAATCCAATTGGCAACGAAACTGTTAAAATGCCAGTTAATAAATCTATTCCTGGTTGCCAAACTAATCCGATTTGCCCTTCCATAATATTAGCAACAAAAGGCATTATAGCGAATGCTAATATGACACCAAACAAACTACCGACAAAAGTAACAGTACTAAATTGCAGTAAAATTGACTGGATGATTTGCTTATTTTGAAAACCATTGGCTTTTAAAACACCAATATTCTTAATGGATTCTTCAATATTACTGTTAATTCTAAAGCGAACAACAACGGCGCAAATGATAAGTAGAATACCTGCGAGTGCTATAGCGGAAATTCCGATGATGGTTGGCATAAATGTACGTGAAGTTCTCGCAAACTCATAAATCATTGGAAATAATGTCAATCCATCTTCATGTTCATTCAAAGTGAATATTTCGTTATTTATATCATTAAATAGTAGAATACTATCTTCAGTATTCTCTAAACGCCCAGTTATCAAGGAGTGAGCAACCTCTGGAAATTCAGTTTGTAAAGTCTGATATTTTTCATCGGAAATATAAAACCTTAGTCCGCCATTCATCATAGTACCCATTAGAATTTCTTCTGTGCTGCCACCAATCGTAAACCAAATCTCCTCACCCGCAAAAACAAGACGCATACGATCTCCGATTTCGAAAGCATTATCAACCATTAGGAAATGAGGTACATAAATCACATCTTCTTCTAAAGGTAAATAATCTCTAATTAGCGTCAGTGGACTCATTGTAATAGCTGAATCTGATCTTTCAAAAATCAAGAACTGCCCCAACCCATGGTCGTCAATGAAAACGTCACCTTCACTAAATAAAACCTCATATTGCTCAATTTCAACTACCATTTCATGATCCATCAAAAATCTTTCAACTTCGTTGACATCAGTAATTGCAGGACCTACGACAACGCTAAAGTGTCCTGAGTTTAATTCTTCTGCTCGCTCATCAAAAAATGTACTAATACCCATTTGCATGATTAGCCCAATATTTAGAAGCATAACAGCTATCATAACAAGGGCAATTAAACTTGCTATCTGCCCCTTTGTTTTATAAAAATAAGATTTAGTAAGTAATAATATATGATTCATTTTAACTTCTCCTTAAACTTGTTTTTATATTAATTTTCTGGTTATTCACTCACCAATGAGTAAACAGAAATTTTGCGAACTCTCCAAGTCATGAGTAAACAGCTTACGTACGACAATGCTAGAATCCCTATCCCTGCTCCCATGACCCATGCTGGATTAATTAGATAATTGATTTGCATCACACCAGCAGCTTGCATACCGATAGACATTATGATATTAAAGGCAACTGAGCCGGCAGCACATCCGACAATGACACCAAGTATGAAAGGAACGATAAAGATAAATGTGACTTGTTGCATCTGTGCCCATGTTGTATAGCCCGTTGCTTTTTGAATACCCAATTCTCGACGTTTACGTGTAATAGCTGCTCCAATCACAAAATATAATACCAATATAATCACAGCACTGGAGATTACGATAATAGCAGCACTGACAAGTGACATAATTGTTATGAATGGTGCCATCCCCTCAGCAAAGATCATATGACTATCTTCAACAAAGAAATAACGTCCTTCAAACTGAATCTCCATTTGTCTGATAAACTCAGGTATATTCACATCTTCATTTAGATAGATAGCCAATGAACTCTGAATAAAGTCAGGTCTAATCCTTCTCATGCCATTTATTGTCAAATAAGTCGTTAATAAATCTCCTGCTTCCATGCCTTGACTTAGTCCTGTGATCAGAAAAGGCAACGCCGCTTCTCCTACTAACACAGTGTCTCCAATGTCTTTGTCTAACAAATTAGCAATGAATCCCGATATAACAATCTCGTTTTCATGCCTTGGAAAGATACCTTCATATACATTGTTGATCACCCTAGTCTCATAGTTCTCCTTGATAACCACACCAACGATTAAATCATCTACTGTGATTCGATCTATATCTAAATATTGCGCATGATAAACATCAGAATGTCCATGTACTTCTTCTTTCAAAGCTAATATGGTTTCTTCCTCATCTGGAATAAAAGCAATTCGCACGTCCATCCGTTCTACCCCTGGTACTGTCTGAAAGATCGTCGTATCAACGATAGCATTATAATACATAATAGCGGAGGCGGTGGCCACAAATGAAACACTTGCTATAATGATAAACATGCTGATGCTTTGCCTTTTATTTTGCAGGGCTGATTTGCATGATAACAGCAGTTGTAAAGGCAACTTTGAATGTTCGAGAGGAAAATGGTTTTTTTTAAAATTATGGGTTTGAATCCCAGATCGAAGTGCTTGAATCGGTGTTATTTTTCGTATTTTTATTGCTGCTCCAAAAGCTGTAGCAAGGGTAATCGTACATGATACTAAAAAAACGATCATATTGATAATGGGGTTAACAGGTGGATTCCAAAAAAAGCTATTCTGCTGGGCAAATAAGCTACTAATAACCGGTATTATTAAATAAGCTGGGACAATGCTGATCAGACAAGATATGATTGCAATGATACCATATTGTGTTGTAATTGCTGTGGCAAGCTGCTTGCTCGTATAACCGACTGACTGCAGCAAACCAAATTGTGGCATTTCTTCATCAATGCGATTTTTAATTCTGAAATGAATAACTAATAAACACACCACTATGATAATGCCAGTAAACACCATCAACATCGCAGCTAGCATCGACGGCATCATTGTTCTAAAGGTTTGCATGCTAGCAAGATTTCCACTCATAACCGTACTTCTTATATCCGTTACTTGTAATGCCGTTCCTGAAGCCCCTGTTAGCTGAAGTAAATCCATTTCTATCGGTGCGTGGTTTTCGGCTCCTCCATTTGCAAAAATTAACATAAAGCGTAGATCTGCTAGTGCTGTGGATATTTCACCAAACCTAGCATCAGGTATAAAAAATACATCTCCGATCACAGGACCGTTTTGAAAAAGACTTTCTGAAAAGCCAGCAATATTAAACTCATATAGTTGGTTTTCTATTTCAAGAATAAATTCATCACCTAGTTGATAGCCGTTGCTAACTTTAAAATGATAAGGTACATAAATGGCTTGCTCAAGATCTAACATCTGGTCACTGACAAGTCGCCAATCAGAAATCATCCGTACTTCATCCTTGTTGGCAATGATGCTGATCCCAACTGCTTCTGCTGGCTGGGTTATATGAGCAACTAGACCATTATTGACCTGAAAATATTCAATTTCTTCGTGGTTTAAGAAGTATTGCTCAACTTCATCGGTGTACATCCTCTCAGGAATAGTAAAAAATAAATCTGATGTTTGAAGCTCTTCTGCCATTCGCTCAAAGGAATCTGTAAAATCAAATAAAATCATCAGACTAATATTTGATAACATAGAGGCAATAAACAACAAGCTAACAAGTACCATAGTTTGTGCTTTCGCCTTTCTTATATGGGCAAAAGCCAACAAGAGCAACTTATTCATGATTACCACCCCATTTCAGAAAGGAATGTATTCAATTTTTCATGACGCGTAGCATCATCAGCCACATATTTACCCAGCAGACATTCACCATGAATGACACCGTCACGTAAATAAAGGATGCGATTACCTCGCCTTGCTGAACGTAAATCATGGGTTACCATCACAACACTTTGTCCTTCTTCATTAACATCAGTTAGAGCATCAAGCACAGCCTGTCCATTTGCTGAATTAAGAGCGCCCGTCGGCTCATCAGCAAAAACAATCTTCGGATTGTTAATCAGTGCTCGCACAATGCCAACCCGCTGTGCTTCTCCACCAGAGATTTGTGATGGAAATTTTTTCCACGTCATTTCGTCAATATTCAACTGACCTAGAAGTTGTTTGGCACGCCCCACGACCTCTTTTCGATTTTTGTTAACTAGAAATCCACTTGTTAAGATATTATCTAACACACTCATATTATCCAGCAAATACATTTGTTGAAAAACAAACCCACAATGATCTCGACGAAATACTGCTAGTTGATCATTGGTCATCTGGCTAATTTCATTATCCAAAAAGTTAATATCACCAAGGGTCGGTTTATCCATTCCTGATAAAGCGTAAAGCAATGTGGACTTTCCAGCACCAGACGCTCCCATGATAACAGTAAAGTCGCCCTCATAAATTTCCATATCAATATTTTTTAAGATATGTTGTTGCAGGCCTCCATTGGAAAAAGTTTTACAAAGCTTATTTGTTTTGATGATCGGTTTTTGATTGCTCATTTCGAATCTCTCCCTTTAAAAAACTTCCGACTGCCTAAAAAAATTAGCTGTCACATCCGGATAATACTATTATATCCTAATGCGATCAGCTAATCTTTAACTAAATCTTAATTAATTCTTAATTGTGGTGGTTGGGGGTTGTGTCGAAGTCCAGGCAATCATTATAAGATTCCAAAAGGTGACAACAGAAGGCTAGGTGACGTAGACTATCAAATGAGCATCCTCAAATGTGAGGGAACCAAGGTAAAAAAATCCCCTGATATCAAATCAGAGGTCAAAATTTATAATAGGATGATGATCTATATCACTATTTGTAGTAACACCAATATTATATCATATTTAAACTTAATTTAGCTTGTGAAGGTATAAAATCCTAAATTGATACCCTCATTACAATAGTTGTAAAATAATGATGCAATTTGTCGGCGTGTGTGTTATACTTTAATCTGGAGAAACAAGATAGGCGCAACTTTTAAATCTCGCTCTTACGGGGCGGGTGATATTTATGAGCACTCTACATGATTTATATTTGATAATCAGCATTTTTGTTGGAATCATTATAATAATTGAAAAGGTGGGAGGAAATAGAAAAAAGTAACAGCGCCCCGTTCATGCCCAAATGAATAGCGTTGTTACTTACGATTATTGTAAGAGCTAAAAGGTGTGACACTTGTAGCTCCTTTTATTATTGTATGTTAATTTTACCATTAAAATACAGATTTGTAAAGTAGTTGCTTGTAATTTGAATGGTGTAACTACATTCCTGCTACAATATTGAAAAATAATAGGCATAAAACTTGACAAAACGTTAATGTACGATAATATGTACAAATAATAAGGAAGTGATTCTGATGCAAGTTTCAAATTATACAAAAGTACGTCAAAATTTTAGCAATATTATTGAAGAAGTAGCAGCCACAGACCAGCCGTTAATTGTAACAAAAAAGGATATAAATGTTGTGATGATAAGCCTTGAACGCTTTAATTATCTTGAGAAACAAGCACGTAATAATGAATATACCTCAAAGTTGCAACGTTCATATGAACAAGCACGCTCAGGCAATACAGTAGCTCATGAATTAATTGAGGTGGATTAATATGTTTTTGGATAAAGATAAAGGTCACGCATTTACCCCCATTGGGTGGGATGAATACCTATCAGGGCAAATGCAAGATAGGAAAACGCTAAAAAAAATCAATATAATAGCAGATACGCTTCGGAATGGGGTTGAAGATGGGGAAGGCAAACCGGAACGTTTAAGTTATATGGATTTAGCATGGAGTCGTCGCATTGATATATATAATAGGCTAGTTTATACAGTCATTGATAATCAGCTTACGATACTATCATGTAAAGGTCATTACGAAGACTAAGGTACTGTAGCGAATTGGCAACCCGAAGCAAAAGTCTTAATTCAATGGAAAATCCGTTGTTTAAGACTTTTTTTCAAGCTCCAGACCTCGGTTATAGTGACAGAAAGTCGTAAATGCCAATTATTTTAGCTGTTTAAGACTTTTCCAAGCTCCACACCATGGTTAGTATAGGCAGAAAGTCGTAAACGCCAACTATTTCAGTCGATTAAGACTTTTCTCAAGCTTCACAGCTTGGTGGCACCGGTGAAGCAGTCTTAAATGTCAATTATTTTGGTCGTTTAAGACTTTTCTCAAGCTCCACACCTATTTCGCTGCAACCCTTTTATATTGTAGTAACTTTTATCATTGAAATAAGATAGCCACAAGAAAAAGGACTACTAAAAACAGCCCGACCAAGAGAATCTAGCTGCTTTATTATAGTTTTATCCTTGAGGTAAGAGTGGTTCTAAAGTCTCCAAGAACTCTCTAAACTTGTATATTTCGGGCATTTCTATACATCCTACTAAATCCGCAACTTGACAATAAGTTTCACCAGCAACAAA
>Ga0123355_10006502_pt1 | contig 17330 bp, 17 predicted proteins | sample TergutEmb28metaG_3_FD_89872 | JGI IMG/M metagenome (GOLD analysis project Ga0123355, IMG submission 89872) | Embiratermes neotenicus P1 segment gut microbial communities from Petit-Saut dam, French Guiana - Emb289 P1 | ecosystem: Host-associated > Arthropoda: Insects > Digestive system > Gut ...
GACTGACTGCTGCCGTGTGTATGCTTAATGTTGCATTGTATGATACAGCAGTGGATATTTCGGCTGTGACTGACTGCTGCCTTGTGTATGCTTAATGTTGCATTGTATGATACAGCAGTGGATAGTTCGGTTGTGACTGACTGCTGCCTTGTGTATGCTTAATGTTGCATTGTATGATACAGCAGTGGACAGTTCGGCTGTGACTGACTGCTGCCGTGGGTATGCTTAATGTTGCATTGTATGATACAGCAGTGGATAGTTCGGTTGTGACTGACTGCTGCCGTGTGTATGCTTAATGTTGCATTCTGTTTAGCGCTACAAGCAAAGAATCTGCTTCACACGTATAACAATTTTATTTCTCACTTGTGGTTTTTATGAATCAGAGACAAACAATTAGTATATATATATACATATATACACACACACACACACATGGGCTGGGCATGTGGCGCGTATGGGTGAGAATAGGGGGGTGTATAGTGTCTTGGTGGGGAAACCGGAGGGAAGGAGACCACTGGGGAGACTTAGGCGTAGATGGGTGGATAATATTAGGGTGGAGCTCTAGAAGGTGGAATGTGGGTATATGGCCTGGATTGGGTTGGCCCAGGATAGAGACAGGTGGCGGACGCTTGTGAGTGCGGTAATGAACCTTCGGGTTTCGTGAAATGCGGGAAATTTCTTGACTAGCTGCAAACCAGTTAGCTTCTCAAGAAGGACTGTGCACCATGGAGTAAGTATGTATATAAACACACACACACACACATATATATATAAAACCTAATTTAATAGTGTGTAGTTTACATCAATGAATGTAATTATGTACGGATATTTGATAAAAGTATTTTAAAACAGCTTTGACATAATTTTGGACATTCGTAGATTAATGTGTAGTTTATTGTTACAAATACTCTCCACGTGTAGCAAAAACCCACTCGGTGCATTAAAGTTTTTTGAAAGTTGGTTTTAAATTCGTACAGTTTAAAGGAGGAATGTTAGTGGAAAGGTAAATAAGTTGCTATAATATTTTCCAAGACTGTTCAGAATTCTAACTTGGTCACTTCTGCTGTCTTCTCATTACAACTATTCACCACGTTAGTGCAGGCACCACTTCAAATTGCAGGAACATTTTACCTGCCATCGTATTAATTTAAGTACAGCATGAAGAAGTTACTTCTCAAATTGAATACTTTACAATTTTTCTTATGTCACGTTGGCCATTGTCCGTTGACTAATTTATGTTTCATGAAGTGATATATTGATGGTATTTACACGTCTTCAGGCATTTTGGTTATCATCACACAAGTTTTTGCTTTAATTTTTCGGTATTGAATCTAACGTTATTTTAATATTGTCATGTATGGTAATTGTTAAAATATTAAGCTGTCGTTCTTCCAATCCTTAATACGTTTCCTTGAGTATGTTTGCAAAAATGAAGACCTTAGTTTTAGAAGTCAAAAGTACCTTGATTACTTATTTGTTTTATTTAGTGAAAGTTTAAACTGTTTAATATATAAATGTATATATATACACCAACATATCCCCATGCAGGCACTTTGTATTTGTTTTGAAATATTCAATGTCATAAAAAAGAACTCAAGTAATGGATATTCTGTTATCGTAGATTCCACTTGACATATTCATAATTGATTTTTATAGAACCGAATAATTGACGACATTGCAAATTTAAAAACTGTTTCAAGAAAGTTTAGTGTGTTGGATAGGGTAGTGGAATGAGAGTGGGTAAGTTTCAAAGTATCCATTTACTTTGAATTTATGTTCTTAGCTTCTATTAAACACAGATTTTGAGTAGACATTTCTTTAAAACTATTAACACGCTCTAATATATTTTTAGTTACTTAACTGAGAAATTTTATAGTATTTAAACGACATGCGCAGTTTTATCCACAAGTCAAGAACCAAATAAATATTCTTAGAAAATCTTTAACATGTGTTTCTCTGCAGTTTGTATGTGCACATTCCTACTTTGGAAATATATGTATGTTGATTTATAGCGGAGATGTTTTTTTTTTTAAATCATGTTTCGATACATAAGTTCTCCTACGAGGAATATGTTAGAACGACTGTATTAGCTGTCCCTGTCCCTGTATCTTGCCAGCATTCAATTTATAAACATACCGGTAAACTGTTCTTCATATATCATGCTGTAACTGGTGTACTATGTCTTCATACAGAGCTGTACAAAACATGATCTTAAATATATATTGTGAATGAGTTATGACACCTACTTTTGCTTAACAACTGATGAAGCCTTCTTTCAAGCACCATCAGTAATTCCCTAACGTTTTCTTAAATCACCAAACAAAGTAATCCTCGAGTTGAGATAGGCTACCATGCCAGTGCAGTGAGGATGTAAGGTGTCCTTTGAAATGTGTTCACTTTACTGATACCCAATTCTACTGTGAAAACCACAGTGGAGGGGCCCTTTAATGAGGTAACTAGAGCACCAATGTAATCACAAAAATTAATTGGTGACTTTGTACTGGTTGGACGTTTGGATGTTTGCAATTACAAATAAGAATTTGATTATATGTCCAGTAGTTAGGATACATTGTATTGACGGGCAGCGTTTCAGATGAAAATCAGTCTTTCAGATTTCGGAGATATATTTACTGGCTGCAGTGAAACTGGACAGAATTTTCCTTTCTAGTATTTAATCCGCCGATCCCAGTATCCACACAGTCTAAGGTGTGACCGCTTGCTTACTGGGATTGCGGGTTCAAAACTCGGCAAAGTATGAATGTCTGTCTTCTTTCAATGTTTTGTGTGTGTTCTAAGTTAGAGGTCTCTCTAACGGACCGATAACTTCCAGAGGTTTCTTACCATTTATGCCGTGTCTGAGGGTGATCTCGAAACCTCAACGATGAGAAGGCCTACGCCCTCGGGGGCTGTCGAGCCAAGAAGAAAAACAATTTAAACCGTTAACAACATTAAAATATACAAATACCTATGAGGGATTTACTCCTTTATACTTTGTATTTCAATGAAGTCTTCCTTACGAAATTAACATTTTCCTGTTCTTGCTCTATGCAGTATTCCATAAGGTCACGTTATAAGTCTGGTTTTTTTTTCAATTGTGTATTTCGCGTGGCTCAATTTTTTTAAATTTTGGCTTTGTATATGTAGCTTCATATTGAAAAATTAATCAAGACGAATACACTCCTCACTGCTTAAATACAGTTCACAGACACACTCTACGTACAAAATAGTCTCACGTGTTGTTGTTAAGTTTCAAACTTCATGGCGCGCTGTCAGTATTTGCCTAAGAATCTGAAGAGTTTCATCAAATTTTGAATCTAAATTTTTCTCCAGTTCATCGTGTCGAAATTGCAAATGGGACAATTTCTCTTTAAACAAGAGCAACTCTTCTTGAATTTCGGTCAATTTGTCTTTCTCCTTAGGCTCCTTTTTCTTGCTGATCATATTTAATAAAGATCGAAGAGCAACGGACCCAAATCTATTCCGCCAGTTTGGATATGTTACAGTTATTTTATCTTTCGGTTCTGAAAAAAAAAAAATATATGTTCTTTCCCATCTACAAATCGATTTTACTGTTGCCACAAGACCCAGCGTTTCTGCTTTCTTTCTTATTTCTTCTGTATCATATACGGCCAGACCGTTCAATAAGTTCAACAAAACAATCGCCATCAGGACAACAAATAGTAAGAATATCACGTGACTTGTGTACGGCAAAGTATCAAAAGGGAGATCGGAAGCATAGAATTCACCTGTGAACATGACGATTGTCTTCAGTAATGAGACGGCAGGATTGGCGAAAGTTTTAGCGCCGGCTTGTTCTGAGCTTCCTTTGAAAATAATGTGGAAACTGAAGGCGAATGCTATAAACAAGATACCATAGCTCGCCATGTATCTCAAGAATGTCCAGCAAACGGTTCTGAACATCTCATATTGTACTGATAGCAGCGGCAGTCGGCCTAATATCAGTAACAAACCAGACCATCCCAGAAAAACAGCGACTGCGGAGGTGTGGTGTTTCACCTCCGCACTCTTCACCTCACCGATAATAGATACGAAAGTAGCAATGAGCAGCAATATTTCCAGCCAACTCTCCGGTAACTTTACATATAACCATTGATCAATTAACAGGAAAAACACCTGTTTTAGACATAGCAACAAGGATGAAATCCATAGCATCTCTTTCAAATAAATCTGGCTTATGCTGTTTGGTTCAGATGTGAAGTTGCTATCATTCATGCCAGACGTTATATTGCTATCGTTAGAACTGAAAGGGTCGGTAGTGTTGCTGGCAGCACCTTCGTCATTTACTGTGTTGTATGGTTCAGAATATAGACTGTATACAGTCAAGAAAAACAGGAACTGAACATAGAAAGCCACCTCTATGAAGACATATACCCTGAATTTTTTCCATTTTAAATTCAAGAAAGCTGACATGACCGGATGTTTCAGTAAGTCCCTATGAAGTTTACTTTCAGCGATACGAGGAAGAATATACATTAACGGCCGATTATTGAAATTGAGCTGGAGATCCTGACTAGTTAGCGGTTTATCGTTACTCAGCAAACAGTCTTCAAGAAACTCCTCCACTATTGATAAACTCTTTGGTAACAATATTTTACTGCCACTTTCAAAAACCCTGAGGTCAGCACCTTTACTCAGTAACAGGTTTGCTCTATCCCGGAATCCACTTTCCACTGTAATGTACAGTGCAGTTTTCCCCACACTGTCCCGATCGTCGATGCCCTTCTTCCGAATGTATTTCGACTTCAGAAGAAGCTTCAAGCATTTCTCTATTTTCTCCTTGTCACCTGGTTCCCCTTCATTTACACCGGCCAACCAATGAAGAACTGTCCGCTTTTCGTTATCTTTAAGACTTGTATCTATTCCTTTCTTCACCAGCAGTATCTTCAGAACCTCAAAATTTCTACACCTCGCTGTCGCCTGTAGCAAAGGCATGCCGGTAATACGATTCTTGATGTTCACATCTGCACCACTCTTAAGAAGAAATTTGACAAACTCTTCACAATTCTTCATCTGGCATGCAATTTCTAGTAGATAGGAATGGTATGGTTCATCAAACCAAAGATTCACGTTGGTTCCATTGAGACATTCACGAAAAACTTCAAATGCACCACGCTGAAGAGCTGCAAGTACTTTTTTGTTTCTGTCAGGTGAATCCAGTCTCTCCATTACACGTTCCGGTAGCTGTAAGTCTGGGTACGTCTGCATTATAATTTCCCTCTCAGTATTTTCTCCGTCTCCTGGGTAATAGTCAAGGTAAAGACGGCCAGCTGAAGAATGCTTCAACATATGCTCAACACAAGTCCTGTGTTTTACAGCCAGTCCTATTGCAGTGTAACCCTTCTTGTTTGGTCTGTTTACATTCATCTGTTCACAATTCATCAACACATCAATGCACTGGTATAAACTGTCGTCCCAGTCACCCTTACCACAAGCTGATGCCACAGCATGGTGCAAAGCTGTATTTCCTTGACTGTTGATGGAGTGAACTTCTGTCGCGCTGTTGGTGAGCAAATTAGAGAGTGCTTCGGGGTCACCACTTTCGACCACCTCAAATATTCGTGGAAAATACCCCAGCAGCCCTTTACAACACACACGATCAAAGCCTACCTCTATTCGTTCTTCTTTGAGTGGGCCTGATTCTGGGTTTTCATTTGAAGTAACTCCTGAAGGTAGGCTGCTCATTTCTACTGATTCTTCCTTGTCCAGTAAACTCGCAGACTCACCATGTGACTCGGCATTTGACTCTTCTTTCATCGTCAGGTACTGCATAAGGAGAAACAGAAATATATTTAGCTACAGTGGAAGAACGATTTGCTTAAATTTGAATGATGTTCTTGTTATTGTTATTGTTAGTAGTAGTAGTAGCAGTAACAGTATTGGTAGTGGTAATAATAGCAGTAGTAGGTGTAATAGTAGCAGTAAAATTAGTATACGCTGAATAAACACAGCTTCCAAAATCTAAAGTATCTCGGTTTATTTTACCTTATACAAGATTAACGAATCAACAGACTATTAAAATATACAGTAAGGACGGTCGTAACACACCTGTTGTATTGAGGAGGGTATTTAATTGTCACAAAGAAGTTAGCTACATGTTTCGGCTTTGTATCATTTAACCCATCTTCACCCTGCAGAAAAATTATATAAGAAGTGTAGCTGTATGCTTGTATATTAAATGGTAATTTATAACTCATTTTCTTGTTTCTTGACAAACGTCATTTAAAAGCCGGTAAAATGAAATATTAATGTTATTAAAATTATTAAATTTAATGACAAAACAAATTTTTACGTCATGACTTGATAATTTTGACGCCTGAGTTCTTGTTTCTCTTCCTTGAGGTGACTTACGTAGACCGATACACTCACGCACGCACACACACACACAACACAAACACACACGCACACACATGCTTGCACACGCACACGAACACAACCAGACATATATATACCTCCTATATGCATAATTTAGCCAAAAACTGCATTTTTTACTTGGCGCTTTCTTCGACAAACATCGACATGGAATTCGTTGCTAGTAACGAAAACGAAGAAGTTAGTGCAACAAGTGAGAGACATTAATTGTTAACATTAGTTTTATAAACCATAAAATCTTCTCAAACAGAGTTCAATATACTGTGTTAGAAAGTGTGTGGAAACGGAGTTCTAAGGAGCATAGCAGAACATCAGAATTTTAGGAATAGTGGACAGAGAGATAATTACGTATTAAATAACTTCAATATTCGTTCCCCTATGTTAATATTATTACTGTTGTTTGATTGAGTATGATGAATCATGGGGTGCAGGAAACACGAATATTAGAGAGGATAGCGATAAACATTTTGGCGGTATTAAGAGGGCAAACATATGTGGAAGATACAACGGTTTAAATGAAATATTAGTATTACAGTTATTAGGGTAAATACGGGCAATGTAGGAGTGAGCTGGGGTGGAGGGTTTGAGAATCGGCTACAACCAAAGGGTTTTCAGAACTCTCGTTTTCTTTTGATGAAGACACGTTATTTCCAATTTCCTTTTTTTCGGTTCTAGTTGCTTTCTTTCTTGTTCGGATGCGTTGGGAATAAATGAAATTATTTCCCAAAATAATATTAAATTCTTGCCAACCATAATATTTTGCGCTAAAATTATTCTGTTTCTAATGTGCTTGTATCAAATTAGGGTGATTTTATTTTACTGCCATCTCGTAATTCAATTCACACTCCACATTAACTGCCTCAACATCACAGCTTACTGTTTGCTGTCATTACAAAATGGCTGTGTTGAATGAGCCATTTAAAGCAAACAGCAGTGGTTGTGCACTGAATTGCTGTCTATACAGCGCTCAATTCTCGTAATCTTTCCTAACACAACAGAAGTTTTTCACGTTAAATTTTAAGTTTCATTGTTCAAAAGCTGCAGGCACTTTGTATTAAATTTTCAGAGATCGCTTAATTTTATCCCTTTGTCTATCTGATTCTACATAAAATAAATTAATGTAAATTAATGTGTTAAAGACAGATTTCTTTTAGCACAATTCATCATTTAACTATGTTATTGGATACACAATCTTCTACATAACTGTACCAAATATACAGACAATTAAAAAAAATTTATTTGCTATAGTTAAAAGAGATTATGTTCTAATCAAAATTTTTTAAATAATTAATTTAACTTTCTTTATTTTTTTACTTAAAATATATAGTTCTATACACTTCTCTGGCTCCTTCATATTTGCAACTGCTCCGACAAAATTTCACTTAACGTTGAATAAGCTTCTAACACCTTAAGTTTTACACTTGCATCTAAAGCAATGTGCACGTACTGGCAAAATACCGTGCATACATTATGAGTCTTGATGCTGAAGTGCCGAATTGGAGGTGGCAAAAATCCATCCAGTTCAAATATATCTTACCTGCCAAATTCCTTCAAAATATTATTATGCGTCTAACTCTTATTATGCGTCTAACTCTTATTATGTGTCTCAGCTCTTATTATGCGCCTGTTTTCAGTTGCGAACGTAATAATCTGCAAATTCAATCAACAGAATCATGCAAACCCTTCACCATTAGTATTAACATTATAAAGAAGCAATTATCAGCAATAGGGAAAAAGAAATCCGCCGAACCAGATGACATTCCTAGGAAAATTTTGAATTTGGGGGGAAGGTATGGTTGCATACCTCACGAGATTGCTGGATATTATGATGAATAATAATGTTATCCCAGGTGACTGGAAAAAGATATAGTTGTTCCCCTTTACAAAGGGGAGATTGATCGGTAGTTAGAAAATATAGACCGGTCAGCTTAAACTTGGTGGTTTGCAAACAAATGGAGCACGTTATAGCAGGGTATCATATACAAGGCTGGGAAATGAATTGGTGGTTATATGAGGCTCAGCATGGTTTTAGATCAGGATACTCATGCGAAAGTCAACTAGTTACGGTTTTTCAGGATTTCGCGGATTTGCTGGTAGAGGGAGTCAGGACAGACCCAAGAATAATAGGTATTTCAAACAAAGACTTTCGATTTAGTTCCACATGGTAGGCTGCTTACGAAAATCGCGGCAACCGTAGTGGATTTGAGGGTAGTTGTATGGGTAAAGGAATTTCTCTTAGGGCGTTCGCAGACAGTTAAAGTAGACGGGCAATTATATGAGGAAGTCAGATTAACCTCAGGAGTGCGACAAGGGAGCGTATTAGGTCCTCTACTCTTTCTCGCTTATGTTGATGATATTTGGAGAAACATTGAGTTAATATGCGGCTGTTCGCAGATGATTGTATAATATACAGGAAAACAATAGACAGCAGTGAAATAGATAAGTTACAGACGGACCTAAACATATTAGGAGAATGGGCGGAAGAAAATGAAATGAAGATAAATCTGGGCAAAAGTAAAGCAGCAAGCTTCACAAAAGCTAGGTTGAAGGAAAGAATAAGATATTATTTTGGGGATCAATTAATGCCGGAGGCAAGTAGCTTTAAATATTGAGAAATAATTATACGCAGCGATCTAAACAGGGCAGATATTGTCAATTACACACTACGAAAAACATGGAAGGCACTTCATTTCATACTTCGTGTACTCAAAATGGGAAATATTAGTAATAAGAAACGTTTAGCTTATACGGAACTAGTGAGCCCGATACTTGAGTATGCAGCGGTGTGTTGGGACCCATACAGAGAAGGTCAGGTAAGTGCTTTAAATCGGGTGCAAAAGAGAGCGGTTAAATTTGCAAATAATATAAGTGAGTCGGGTTGGGAAACTTTGGCACAGCGAAGATTGATAGGCCAAACATGTGCCCTTTTCAAGGCAAACACCGGCAGACGGGCTTGGAAAGCGATAGAAAATAGACTTCTAAAACCATGCTATCTAAGCAGGAGCGATCATAATCGGAAACAGGACTAGAAAACTTAGAACAGATGTTGGTAAATATTCCTTCGTAAATATGACCATTAAAAGCTGGAACCAATTACTTCCAGGCTTACTAGCATCTTTCCCCTGTAAACTAAACACTTTTAGAAAGAGGGTTAAGAATGTAGTTACAAGCAAGGGAATTCAAGTGGGGATTGAGTGTAAATGAAGTGAAGTGATGTGGAGTGTAGTGACGTGGAGCGAACTGACGTGATTTATGTGAAGTGGTTTCGTGGTGAAGTGAAGTTAGGTGAAGTGAGTTACGTTGAAGTTCTTGGGGACAAAAGTACAATGCATATTAAAGTGACCTTATATTGAGGGTACTTTATTGTATTGTGGCTATTTTATTTGGTGCGTATCTTTTACTGTGGTTGTTTTAACTTGTTCTGTAATATGTGTTGTTTGTGTGTGTGTGTGTGTGTGTGAGAGAGAGAGAGAGAGAGAGTGTGTGTGTGTGTGTGAATGTGTCTCTGGGGTTTGTAATGTATGGGTTTGTGTATGTGTGAGTTTTGTAATGTGTGGGTGTTTCGGTAATATGTGTACTTGTATTTACTGTGTTTTTATATTGTATATATTCTGTATGTTTATTCCTTTTATGCTTTTGTTTAATTTTGTAAGTTATGTATTTATATTTTTATGTTTATATATCCTTATTGTTACGTGTATTCTGTTCTGTATATTCTGTTTTCAACGTGCCAACTGGCACTCTTCGGCTACCCTGACTGAGGTTTTCCGTGCTTTTTCGCCAGTTGTAAGACAAATGCCAGGGTATAACTCACAAAAACTCACGGTCCGCACTCTTCACAAATTAATTGTGTTGTTGTATGAATTGTTTGTGTGTAAACGTGCACAGTACTACTGCCACCGGGTGTCAATGCTACTGCAGTTAACAAATATATCAATGTCTATATTCTTGGTCTTTCTCGCTTTTTCTTATCCAACAAGCGTCAGCATCCTGTATGTATTCCTTGTACCTCCACCCCACCCCCCACCTAAGCGATATATCCAGTACGCTGTTACATCCTAAATTCTAAAGAACTAAGAATTTGAAGCGTTACTTGAATTTATTTAGGAGTAACATAACGATAGTACGTGGAGGGAGTGAAGAAGCATATCCACGTATTTTTAATTGTTTCGCTAGTGTAATATGAGTGGTAAAACTCTCTCCTCTCGTTTCATCCCCAGGGAAAGAACCGACAGGACCCTTTGAATATGGGGTTGGGTGATTCCCAAATCCGGTCTGGACCCTTCGAATAAAGGAAAAGTTTCTGGTACTCGTCGAGAATGGAACGACGACTTCCGTATCGCACATTACTTAGGCTGTCCCCTACACCATCTGAGCTACCCAATCAACAATAAATTAAATGTATCACACACGAAGCTACTCGTTATGCAATCTCCTATATTATTTATCTCAGAATCATTTGGTCAAAATATTTCCCTGAATTATGTAATTTGAAAATTTGTTCCTCCTTAAAATTAAGACAATTTTATACCTTACTAATGTTCACTTCACACTCCGGCCGTTTTACCGCCCCGGAAGGAAGCCCACAGTATCCATTGAATATGATGCTGACTGGACCTCAGACCCAGTCGAAAGCTTTCGGAAAAGGAAAATTTTCTGCTCCCTCACGAAAATTGAAAGATCATTTCTTGCTCGCCAATCACTTATCCTCGACCCTAACACAGACACAGCCTGAGACCTCTACTTATTATACATTAAACAAATCACGAATTTCCTCTTTATCCAGTGTGCCATATTGCGGCTTACTGCAGAGTACTTTGATTGGAATATTTCTGTATAACATCGTTTTTAGACAGGGGTTTTACTTCAGATTAGGGGTTATATTTTCTACCCTATAAAAGGCAAACTGACTGATCATAAATGCCGCATAATTCTGCAGTAGCGATACGACAGCAATATGACATGCAAACGCATGGCCCATCTTTAGAACTAAACAAATTAATATGAAAAATCTGCGCTGTCCAAATTGCCATCACTCAGCAGCGGTAAAGTGTTGCAGCACAGAAACTTATTCTAACATAACATCTTCTTCACAAGTCAGCAGTCTCCTGGGAGAAGATGTTTCCTTGGAGATCTGACAAAAACTCGGGTAGTTAAAATGTCGCCAAGATTCCTACAAGCCTAAAACTCATTACCGTGTTTACAGGAACCTGCCCCTGGATCCCTAAAAACTGCATGGTTAGTGATCACTTTCTTATGTATTAAATCGTTTTCCTGTCTTAACATTTGCTTCAACCCAGTTTTCCAGATTTAAAATTTTTATGCATTTCCAGTTTCTGCAATTCATGATATATTTAATGCCAATCGTCAATAATTTAGGCATCTAATTAAATATAACATTAAGCGTGGAAAGTCGTTGTGCTCCTAATTACCTTCCTCCAATCTCCTGTTACTTTTCCCTTCATTATTCAAAATCATTTGATATTATTCTTGATCTTGCCACAGGACTGACAATATATGCTATTTTTCTTACTTTTTCTGTATCGCCCACGGCCAGACCGTTCAAGTTCAATAAAAAAATCGCTATAAGGAAAACAAACAGCAGTGAAAACAGACTAGAAATCTAATTCACTTCCGAACATGAAATTATTCTCACTATTGAGATGAAAGCTTTAGTGAACAGGACAGCATCGTCCACTTTTACATCTTCTTGGATAAGAATGTAGAAACTAGAAGCGAATACCAATATCAGGACTATGTATCCCGACATGAAACTCAAAAATGTCAACCTGACTGTTTTTAACATTTCCATTTGAACCGAGAGCAGTGGCAGTCGCCCTAAAAACAGTACCAACTCGAACCACCCCAGTAGGATGACGATGGCCAAAAACTGTCTATTTAGCTCGATGCTGTCTACTATACCGGAACATGATGTGGAAGCAATAACGATCAGCATTAATTGTAACCAGTTCTTCTGTGACTTTATGTAACACCTACGATAAACCAAAAGCTAAACCATCCATCTCATAAATAACAGACTCGATAGGATCATAAGGATATACCACAAGACCGCGAAGTATTGTACCACGTTGCATCGTTCATGCCAGAATTCATATCCTTGTCATTAAGACTCAGCAGGCCACTAGTGTTTATGGCAACGCCTCTGTGACTTGCTCTACCAACATATTCGGAATACAGAATGTACAGAGACAAGAAAAGCATAAACATAACGTAGAAAACAATATCTCGGAATAAAAATAATCTCTTTCTTTTATTTCATATTAAACTCAAGAAAACTGAGAAGGCTGGATGGACCTCTCTCCACATGAATGTTGTAGTCGTGCTTGAATATCCGATGAAGAGATTTTATTGGCTAACAATAATTTCTATCACCTCCTTTGCCGAAACACTTCTTCGCCGACATTTTCTAGCCCTAAAAAACAACCACGACAGGGGAGCAGGCTACCTTATAATCATTGGATTTGAGAAGTTTGATGGAACTAGTAGACATATGCTGCCTAGTGCAATGCTCCGTGTCATTTGTTCGTAAACCACGATGCTTTAAATTTTCGGCGCTACCTTGACATATTAAAATTAAATATGCACGTACAGCAACGTGACTTTCTGTAATAGAACTAACAACTTTGCTCTATAAAAAATTAATACATTCAGTATCTGTACGAACACATTCGTACTCCCAAACGATGTTCTTGTTTTGAGTTCCTGGAACGTGGGGTGTTTACACCAGCTTACGCTTTGGAGAAACGTATTTCCTCCATCTTCTGGGGAATCGCGTTGGATCAATTTGATGTTAAATTGATACTGACCGAGAAATTTGTTAGCAGTTTCGGGAGGTTTGAAGCGTTCGGCCTGTCACGTGTATGGAAGACGAGAAAATGGGGCGAGTTTGTCTGGAGCTAATGGGAAGTATTGTGCCCAAGTATACCCTAATTTGTTTGAACAGTGAAATGTGTGTAAATAATGTGAACAGTTGCTGTGTTCTTGTCTTTACACAGGGCAGCTTCACAGTAACAAGAGTTCGGACAACAGACACTCTCCATATCATTTAGGCCTATCCTACTGATGAAGTCCAAAAAGAGGGGAATTTGAGAAATATTAATTACCATTGGCTCAGTACAACCTTTCTCCTGTGTCCGCCTTGTGTACATGTGATTGGTCAAAGAACCTGATTTATAAGCGATACGTTATTTACCCCGTATTTTCAGATTCTCCTCCACAAAATGGTCATCCTGAAGATGGAGATATTATTTTGTTCTAAATGCCGAAACATTTGGCCACTAGTCTGTGGAAAGACGCGAATTACGTTCATCGTTCAATCAAACACCCTTAGTGAAAATTAAAAACTCATACAGACCAGTTTCTCCTTCGAAACTTCAGTACACCCACAATAGGAAAATATATTCAATATGAAACAGATAACAAGCTGGTTGAATTAGTTTGTTTCATATTTCTCAGTAAAGCATTATGAGTGACATTTCATTCGCGATTTTAATTGGTAAAGATAACGTAACCACAAGAAAATGGTAAAATATGAGCCAAAGGTGTTGTAAACATCACCTAGTATTAGGCAGTGTATACAGAAAGCAGATTTTGTTCCACTCATTCTGAACTTCGGCAATAGATGGAGGTGAGTTGTCAGATTCACGTCCTGGCCTTACAAGTAACTCCTCAGCCTTGAATATGAGGCTCTCTGGGCTGCATATTCATTGACGCTACTTTTTAAATATGAAGAATAAATTAGGAATTGAGACTTTTCCAGAGGAAGTCAACAATTTTTCTTTCTTCCACAGCATCCAGAGCAGCTCAGGAACCCACTCAGTCTCCCCTGTGGTACCAGTGCCTATTTAACCAGAGGTAACTCGATGGTCATGAGGATGACTCCGCATCTCGATTCAGTTTGCCAGTGTAAGAATGCACATCACCTAACAACATATTCCTAATAAATTTATCCTGGCGTAGGTATTATTTAACTCCAGAAACAACTTCACTTTAAGAAGAGGGAAGTAGTTCATTTACTGAAGGATGCGATTCGTCGTCGTCATCATCATCATCATCCATCACGATTTATACCTTAATAAAACTCTTTCTGATTTTGAGTGCCCATCGTCAGGTTTAATAAAATGTTAATGGAGTGTGAATGACTAACTAAGCTTGCAAGTTATGTAGGTTATGCTTAAAATATATATTTTATATTCCCATACTAGTATGTATCTATTTATTGCTATATAATTTAGAATAAATTATGAGAATTTTGCGCACAATTGTAATTAATTTTTTACGTAATTAAAGTTCAAGGAGTTGTTTGACCTTTCGAAATAAGAAAGACGAGCACAGAGATATAAAGAGTGAATGCGTTCAAAATAGTAATATATGGATTTAGAGATATTTTGTTCTTAATTACGAATTTAGATAACACTTTTACATTTATTTTATAACAATACAGACAATATATGTTCAAGGTAAACTGAGGCGCATTCGTACAACTATTGTTACTGTGAACATTCAATAGGTTTTACGTCTTTCGAGCGTGTATTTGTAGCCTTATTTGTCCAGCATGCAATGCGAATGCGCCATATTTTCATTTGTGGCCTGTCCGGTTCTACAATGTTTTTCTACCTTATCTAATAATAGGTGTAATTTAAAAAGAATTTATTGAGCATAATTTTTTTTTATTTTCTGCACAACTTTTTTCTGAAATATTTCTCACTCTAAGAAGAACTGTGCTATATGTTACCAAAAACGTATTTTGGTCTCCATGTAAAGTGCTCGTTATTCTTGTCCGATTTTAATGAAATTACAATTTTCTGAACAGATTTTCGAAAAGCTTCCTAAATATAATATTTCATGAAAATCCGACCAGTGGGAACCGAGTTTCTCCATGCGATCTGAAAGACGGACACACAAATATGAAGAAACTTATAATTTTTTCGCAATTTTACGGATCTGCCTAAAAATTAAATCGATATTAATTAAACAGTATTTGCTTGACTTTCAATTTTCAATCAGTTTCTTATAATTTCACTGCCCGTTTTAGGCTCAAGAAAGTTCTGGGCGTGCATTAAAGGAAATTCGTCAGAATATATATATATTGATTTTTAGTGGATTTTTGAAAATATGGTTTGAAGCAAAAAGAAACCAACAGTAATTTTATCAAAGAAAGCAGAATGGTTGGGGCAAGAAATCAATTTACCCATTAAAGTTACAAATAAATCATTTGCTTCAGATTACGAAATGCGATGATTTTCAGGTATAAGTGGTCGTCGAAAACGTTGAAAATTTGGACTGTGAGTGGTGTGCTGTCTTTTGTGTTTGTGTGTGTGTGTGTGTGTGTGTGTGTGTGTGTATGGGTGGGTAGGTGGGTTAGTGTGTGGGTAGGTGAGTGGATGTGTGTGTGTATTTGTGTGGTGTGTGGGTGGGTATGTTTGTGTGTGGGAGCATGGGGGTGTATGTGTGGTGTTTGGGTGGGTTGGTGTGTGGATGTGGGTGTGTGTGTGTGGTGTACCGGGGGGTTGGTGTGTGGGTGTGTGGTGTGTGTGAGTGGATGGGTGTGTGTGTGGTGTGTGGGTGGGTTGGTGTGTGGGTGGGTCGATGTGTGGGTGTGTGTGTGGTTTGTGTGATCGATGGATGTTTGTGTGGTGTGTGGGGGGCTTGTGTCGGTGTATGTGTGTGGGTGTATGTGTGTGGTGTGTGTGGGTGGGTGTGTGTGATTTGTGGGTGGGTTGGTTTGTGGGTGTGTGTGGTGTGTGTGTGTATGGGTGGATTGGTGTGCGCGTGGTGTGTGGGTTGGTTGATGAGTGTGTAGGGGGTGTGGTTTGTGTGTGTGGGTGGATTGGTGTGTGTGTGGTGTGTGGGTGGTTTGGTGTGTGGGTTTGGGTGTGTGGTGTGTGGGTGGGTTCGTGTGTGGTTGTAGGTGTGTGGTGTGGTGATTGGTGTGTGGGTGGGTTGGTGTGTGGTGTGTGTGGGTTGGTGTTTGGGTGTGTGTGGGTGTGTCGGGGTGTGTATGTGTGTGTGGGGTGTGTGGGGGTGTGTGTTTGGGTGTGTGTGGGGTATGTGTTGGTGTGTGTGGGGTATGTGTTGGTGTGTGTGTGGGGTCTGTGGTGTGTGTGTGTGTGTGTGTGTGGGGTGTGTGTGTGTGGGGTGTGTGTGTGGGGTGTTTGTGGGGTGTGTGGGGTGTGTTTGTGGGGGTGTGTGTGTGGGGTTTGTGTTGGTGTATGGGGTGTGTTTGTGTGTGGGGTCTGTGTGGGTGTTTGTGTGGTGTGTGTGTGTGTGTGTGTGTTGTGCTTTAGCCTGCAGGCCGGACACTACACCAGCCTAACCGCACCTAACCTCCAACCTACAGCAAACCAAGAACGAAACGACCAGTGTGGTAATCAGCATTATAGTCGCGAGCTCCTGATGATGGACATAGTAATGCCCGAAACATGTTGAGGCTATAAGAAGTACAATAAAATAATAAGTGGCATCTAGTTGGTTTTTATTCTTCAGTTATCACAACGATGCACGGTCCAATAAACATCAGATTACATATTTCATTGTGGGCTATACTGCCACATCTTTTGTGAACTATCGACTGAAGTACACGAGTTAGTAACCAGTGTTTTCACATATATATATACACCGCGTTTCGTGTTGGCGTGCTACCACCACCCACCTGATGTTTTTTCAACTCTTTCCCTTCTTCCCGCGAGTAACCGTCATGTCGATTCGTCCGTCCGTCCGTCTGTCCGTTAGCTTGGTCGATAGTTCTGCTTCACCGAACACACACATACACAGACGTCAGCAGCACTAGAACTGCATCCCCCATGCCTTGGTCCGTGTCAGTTGCCCCCCCCCCCCCCCCCCCCCCCCTCCCTCTTTTCGCCCCTGCCCTAACAAAAAATTACCCCTATCACACCCACACACAAACACTTTATTATTTA
>Ga0123355_10006503_pt1 | contig 17329 bp, 5 predicted proteins | sample TergutEmb28metaG_3_FD_89872 | JGI IMG/M metagenome (GOLD analysis project Ga0123355, IMG submission 89872) | Embiratermes neotenicus P1 segment gut microbial communities from Petit-Saut dam, French Guiana - Emb289 P1 | ecosystem: Host-associated > Arthropoda: Insects > Digestive system > Gut ...
CGTCCAATAGCTAACTTATCAAAATTCAATAACGGAGCTTATATATCAGGTATAAAAGTTTTTAACCACCTTCCTCAATATATTAAAGCTTTGACTAATGATCACAAATATTTTAAATCCACACTAAAGAGGTTCTTATATCATCATTCTTTCTACTCAATGAATGAATATTATGAATATAAGGAAGACAGAAAAATATAAACCTTAAGAGGCTGATTCACTGACACATTATTTTAACCCTGATAATAGTATATGATAATGATAACAACACACATCTTAATTGTAATTATTTTAATTTTGTTAATAGTGTGTGATACTGGTAACAACTCACACAACTTAAATGTAATTTTTCTGATGTTATAATTGTTAATAACTATATCACCATTATATTATAATTATATTTAAGCATTTGACATCTGTATTTTTAACAGATATTTATACAACTACTTTGACAATTGCCACATCCTTGGTACTTTACCTGTATATGGATATACGGAAAATAAAGTGAATGAATGAATGAATGTTGGGAAACAACATACAAACTTGAAGTTCAGTATGGGAATTATAAACATTCAATAACTCCCAGTAACATAAAAATAAACTAGAATTATGAGTTGGAACAAAACAAATTGTTTTACGTTGCCAAAACACAAATACTGCTCATTGCACATGGACTGCAATGCCCTTAAATTTGTCTTATCTTACCTTCAGCAATTTTTCAACTTCTGAACAATGACTGTCATCTGACCCACCACTAGATGTCTCTGACAACTCTCTCTGATGGCCTACAAAAGATATTCCACACTTGTAAATGAAAACACGAAACATTTCATTTAGTAGGCACAGGAATGATTTTCATTTACACACACACACACACACACACACACCAAACAAGATTATTAAATCTTTACATGTCTGTAATAATGTAAGTAATGCAAGTTATTAAATTCATGTATGGAAGTCACTTCTTGCATAAATTTTTTGTTCAAAATCAGGGTGGTTAAGCTGAGAAGTTAAATAAAAGAGCAATGGTTATGGAAGATGCCACTATTTCTGAATATACATACAAATAGGTCAGTAGCATTCTGGGAAATACATATGGCATCAGTTTCTGAGCAGAGACATTCATTTTTAACCATTAATGTCATTCTCAGATACCAAAATTTTAAAAAAGTTTCAAATAATTTATTGTACACAATAGTAAACTACACTCATTGAACAATCACAGCTACAATAAGCATGTGACAGATGACAGTACTGAAACTAACAAATGCAAATACCAGTCATGGATATGTGACAGGACGTACAAATATGTGCACTCTGCAATCAGCAAACTTTCATTTACAACTCAACTGACCCTTACCTTTTATCTTGCCACTTGCTGCCTTTCCCAGTGTATCAGAATTGGGTGAGTCTGAGCGTTCTGCTGCTAATGATAACTTCCCTCTTGCAGTGTACTGAAGAAGTTTGGCTGGACTATGGCGTGAGTGGGTGCTACTGCTGTCACCATTTGGACTGTCACAGGCAACACAACATTCACCAGTAAGAACAAACCAAACAGCTACTCTTGGTAATTAACCAACTTAATGCACAAATTCTTGTTTTATAATAAGTTTATTATATGTCTCTACATGTTTTGAGCACTATGTGCTCATCATCAGGAGGTCAAAACTGTATTATACAGCATCTGGTATCATCACACCTGTAGATGGCCATCCCGTGCACAGGTTGAGAGAGGACTCTCTCAACCTGTGCACTGGATGGCCACCTTCAGGTGTGATGATACCAGATGCTGTATAATACAATTTTGACCTCCTGATGATGAGCACATAGTGCTCGAAACATATAGAGGCATATAATAAACTTATTATGAAACAAGAATTTGTGCATTAATTTGGTTAATTACTAAGATTATACTGAGATGCACGGCCAGCAAAACATCAAAACAGTCACTGTTCTTACATAAATAATAAACAAGTGGTTCTGGACTGAATGTGGTACCTTAGAGGACAGTAAGATCAAGACAACTATTCCAAATGAGGTAAGTCAAAGAAAAGCATCCTTCAATAAGACAGGGGACCTGCTGCTCAGGGTATGACAACTCACTCTTACTCAAAGAGTATGTCTTATCCCCAGTCATGTGTGTACATAGATATTTCTCCATGGAGACAGAAGAGTCATCTATACCGAAGATAACACTTCAGCAATGTGAGAAAGACAAAGCTCACCACCTTGTTTGGTACCCACAGGCAGTATGTCCCAACCACCAACCATCAATCTCATATTCATGCTGTCACTGATATAACAGAACAATCCTCTGACTCAGAAATGGGATTCTATACACTTGTCTAGGGCTACAGAAGTCACAGATGTCAAATAAATCGTACCTGGAGTACCAGACACCAACCAACAAAGCTGTATCAAACATATACCTAAACAATTAATAAGGAATTCAGTCTCATATAAAAATATGTTAGTTTTTATACAATTTTGAGACTTTAAATGTCATAAAATTTTCTATTCATTTTCAATATTTTGTCAACAGTGGGCCCACCTTTGGATCATGGTTCTACCGGCACCACCGCACTGTTTGGTACATCATTTGCACCACGGTATGCCTCCACTCAATAAGGTTAGTTCAAATTGCATTCACATGTAATCACATTGTACAGACATATGGGCACTGCACATGTAAAATTCAACAGGTTTTAATCCCACCACTAGACACTGATCAGTGGTAACTCTGCACTCTCCAGGAGCTATAACCTCTGGCAAGAGCACCTGATCACACTGGACAGGAGACTGGAACATCCCCAGAGCTGGTCTGGAGACAGCGGTGAACAGTTAAATCCCTGCCTCTCCCAGGAACTGTACCCCAATCAAAGCACTCCATAGCCAGTCATTTAACTGAAAGAACTATTCTGTTTCATTGTTTCAACACAAAATTTGGTTTCATAAACAACACAGAAAGGACCAATCCTTCAGTGCTTATTATGAATAGTTTACATTTCCAATTATTTTTTTCATAATCTACATATTTTTCCTAAACACATTATTCTAAGGAAATTCCAAAAATATGAATGTAGCTCATATTTTATTAGTACTATGTTATCAAACTGCAATAAACAACATATTTACAATTACCTAGAAATAATTTCAATATCTGAAGAAGTGGTGGTCTCCAGTTCATCACCTGATGTATGCCCGCTGGTCTGATCTGACTCTACTTTCACCATGTCAGAGCGGCTAGTCAGAAACAAAGGTGAAGACAAATTATTTCAAATTATATAGCAACTGTTAAGTCTTGTCTTTCTTTGTGCATGTGAATTTGGCCTATCTCCCTACAGGAAGAACAGACCAAAGGTTCATTGAAATACTCTCAGGCTGTCAGTCATATCATAGCTCAGACAAAACTGGATGGTTTGGACCCAGCAGTGAGGCAGCTGGTAGTCTGAAAATGTTGTAGTAAATTCATATACTACAACAGTTTCAAGTCTTATACTGACTGAGGGTATTTGAGATATGGCACTGAGGGGAATATCTGGACCTAATAAACATGAAGTAGTTTGAAGGAGTTTGAGAACATTACCCCTCATCAAATTATCATTAAAGTGATCAAATCATTGGTGGTCCATTTAGTAAGCATAATAATGTTTAACTCGAAAACTTCAAGGATAGAGACCATCTGAGAGACAAAGGCATACCCAAAAGGAGAATATTAAAATAGACCTTGGAAAAACAAAGTGGGAAAATGTGAACTGGACTTGAATAGCTTCAGGATAAAATCAAATGGCAGGTTTTTATGAATGGGATAATGAACCTGCAGATTCCATAAAATCAAGGAATTCATTAATCAACTGTGCAATTGTCAGCTTTTCAAGGTGATTCTGCTCTGCTTAGTTATAACAGAAAAATTTTTCACAAATGAGACAAATGTAGAGAAAATATACTCTCCGGGAATTTAACTTCACTTTATGTTGTTTCTTTCCTTGCAAGTTATGGTAAGCATCAGTGTATATATTAGTCTGCATTATTTAACCCATTTTGCTGCCTACTTAATCTAATGTTTAGTACCAAAATGGTACAATTTTTCTTTAAGAATTTGCAGAACAAACCTCTCTGAGGATATTGGTGATTGGTCCCTGGCTGGTATCAACCGTTCTGTTCTTGACTCCTTTCCTAATTCTTCCCCCATTGCATCTGCCAACATTTTTTTCACATAATATGAGCTTGTCTGCTGGAGTGTCACCTTAGTATTTCCTTCACTAGATGATTCATCAAACACCAGGGTACCTGTAGTGTCTTCAGAACTACTGTCCATTGCAGACACACCATCACAACTGCTGTCCATGGGTATCAGTGTCCGACTGTCTGAAGAAAGTGAGCTTCCTTCGTCATTACAGTAATCATTAGCAGAACCTGCAGCCTTATAGTACATTTCACTCCCCTCAATCTGGCTGCCAAGAAATACAGCCCCTTCTTCACTTGTTAATGTCAATGTAGCTGCTTGAGATGCCTCCCCATGAGGGAATGGCAGTGTTAAGCTAGTTCTGCCACTGCCATGTGTTAAAATTGGCTCTTCAACCTTGACTTTCTGTTGGACTTCCGTTAAAATTAAACTTTCATTATAAGATGAATCTAGCAGTGCCAAACTGTGTTGCAAAGATCTGGTACTTGAAAGTGGTGATTTCATTTCTCCTGAGTCAGTTTTAACACTGACAGTACTAGAATACAAAGAACTCTCATTGCTAGAGGATGGTTCAGCCACACAATATGGTTTGTGATGTGGAGACCTAGAAAGATCAGAATCTGCCTTTCCTCCAGACATATATGGGAGGGGAGGTTGTTCCATGATGGTTGTTGTGGCTGTAGCTGTACTCTCTGATGCTGATGTGTAGCTGTCATCTGCAACGCTCATATCTTCTTCTTCGTCATCTTCTTCTGGAATAACTTCCACGCTATCTGGTGACACTTTTTCTATATCAGTATTTCTTTCTTGTTGTTGGTGCCTGCTAAAAGGACATAAGTTAGTAAGTGGCATGTGTAAAGAAATGAAGAAAGAACACAAGAAAGAAACATGTCACGAGGCAGCCAGAAACACTGCTTATGAACTACATTTAAGCCATTTAAGATACCTCCCATCCCCCACTTCTTCATTCAAAATAATCCCCTTTGATCTTAAGCTCAGAGTCACTGAACCAATTAATTCCTCTGTACTGAACTTGCAGGCTTGAATCACCAAGACTCATTTCACTTTCTCTGATTTAGATATAACCTCTCCATTATGTACTTCCATCATGCAATTCATGTAAATGACAGATAAAGAAATGGCTAAATTATATTTCCACCTACGTTATTACCAGTGGTAATGTTGTAAGTGGCTGCACAGGCTTTCTCCAGTGCATCTTGAAAAATATTTGTTGTAGAAAAATAATTTGTGAATGATGCAGTCCTAAATTGTAGGAAAAAAAGGACTCAAAAAAGTGAAGACAATGCTGCTTTTGGATGCTAAATCCTATTTAAAAAAAACACAGGAGATTAGGCACCCAGAAATCCAAAAGAACCAAAAAACACTTCTTAAACATTTCCTTCCATTACATCTTGCTGTCTGGTCTAAATGCTTTTCAAGGGAAACACTGCAATGCCTACATTACCCCTTCAAACTTCCCATTTAAATTCTAACATATAATGCAATGTCTGCCAACCACATGCCACAACATAAATCTAACTCAATGTGAATAAAAACCAACAGATGCAACAGTATGCAGATATTTATTTACTGCAAAGCTACTCTACATTTTTCGGGTGTCACAGCACCCATCATCAGGAGTACTAAAAACTGTAACCGCAGCCTCCGGTACATGTCATACTACTTGTACCGCTACTCCCCTCCAACGTGGTCTGATCGGGACTGGTGCTGTGACACCCGAAACATGTAGAGTAGCTTTGCAGTAAATAAATATCTGCATACTGTTGCATCTATTGGATTTTTATTCACATTGAATTACGATACACGGAACCACGAGCTTAAAATAAATCTAACTGTTGTTAAAATGCTATCAACTTACTAGAGAAATAAACTTTCTATTCAGTGGAAACAGTGTCATTCCCAACACAAAAATTTCATGTCCAAGATGCTGCAGTTACTGACTGAATAAATTTAAGAAGTATGATTTAAAATGGCCTCCAGTGGCATAATGTTCTCGCCAAATTTCATAAAAATTGGCCAATTGGTTAAAAATTTGAAAGGACACATGAACACAGAGCATGATTGTCCCTATGCATACCTATTTTCCATAATAAAGGATAATAAATGATAACAAATAAGTGAATAAATAAATAAATGAAGCATAACAAAATGCAAAAAACAATAAGAATTTATGTCACCACACACACAATTTTACAATGGCTTTGACTGCACTGACAAAGATTAATATATTTTTATACACCATCACATGGGCAGAGCCAATACACACTGCAACAATGCCTATCAAAATCAACAGAAAGTGAGGCATGCTTCCAGTACTGACTGGCTATATTGCATTTCAGATATCTTTCGGCCTTTGAACAGTGCTGTCTGTAACTTCAGAAAAACATGCAAGCAAGTTGGCTTTGCAGAAAAATAGCTGGCTCATAATCAGAAGGTCCTGGGTTCAAATCCATGAGTCTATATAAAGCAGCCTCAAGTTATCAGATTTTTTTTTACTCCTTCATGTAAATTCTAGGGTATTATTTTAAAACAAATCATAATAACTCTTCCTATCTAGTCCATTTACCACTAAAATAATTTCATAACTAATCATTGGGTGTTATATCTCCTTACTGAATTCAAAATGAATGTGGCTTAATGTTGTTACAGGGATAAATATTATGAAGTCTGCCATCATCTTGCTAGGAAGATGTACTACATTTTGGAGACTGGCTTGTGGGGCCTGTTAGTATATCTAGATGCTGTCACTTGACCTAGGCTGGCTCTGTCTCCATCAGCTAAATGGCAAGTATACAATTAGAAATAGTGAGTCCTACCACAAGATACAAGCCACGCATCTGTCAGTACAGTGACATGCCACAGGCTGGATGACCAAGGTTTGACTTCCAGCAGTGGAAGAGATTTTTCCCTTTGCCACCACATCATGACTGCATCTGAGATTTACTCAATCTCCTATCCAATGGATAAGGGGGACCTTTCCCTGGAGGTTAAGTTTTTCAGGCACTTAATTAATCACAGGGGCAGAGTAATCTGTCCTTCACCACTAGTCTGAGGCCACGTCCATCTTAAGGTAAATGGTAAGGGTCTGATATGTATGGTGACCATTAAATAAAGCTAGTCCTTGTTTGTCTCTTGTGCGGTTTATTTAGTGATGCTGTCTATGTACAGAGTATACAGTGTTAATGGTAGATGAATGATTATGAATAAGGTACAGTGATGGAATGATAACTGAGGGGGAAAAGCTGAAGTACTCAGAAACCTGTCCCAGTCTCATTCTCTCCAATACCCAACCCACATGGACTGCCATGGGATGAAACCCAGGCCATTATAGTGAAAAGCTGCCTAATTCACTTGCTTCTTACAACACAGACCCCATCATCTACCTCACCTTCAATTAAAAGGAAAGTGTACCTACTATACATGGCCTTTTGGATACAGCTTGTCTTTACTTTTATGAATAAGCTGGCTCTGTCTTCAGGTTAATGAAAAGGTACCTACTCTATGGGAATCCTACGATAATCTTGTCTCTGGTCCTAAGCTGACTCTGGAATCTTACCTGTCCAAAGTCAGCGAGATTTGTTGCAAGTTCGGCTGAGTTACAATGGCAGGAATTCTGGGTGGACCTTGAGGATCATCTGGTGAAACATAAGGTGAAGACGACATAGGAGTCTTAGATCCTCGACCACTGGATCCTTCTCCAATGATCTCTACAGAACTGGGTGTATCAGGTATCACTTCTACAGAGTCTGGTGAACTCGCTTCTACTGACAATCCCAGTCCACCTGCTGATGATGATGCTGACATTCCAGGACTAACCTGTGGCAGGTCTGTTTCAGGGGATGTTGTAAAACCACTGCCTCCCTCACTGCTTGCTGAACCTAGCACCTCAACACTCTCTGAGGATTTCTTGTCACTTTCTGATGAGATCACAGACAGCCTATTGTACTTGCAACTCCCAGCTGTTGAAGGCTCTCTCATTTTTACCAATTCCAGTGGGACACAAGAGTCTTCAGCCACAGCCAATGTTTCTCCTGCTCCACTTCCCTTCTTACCAAAATCAGAAACATCAGTACTCCAAACCCTATCAGAATTCCCCCCTTCCAAAGTCCTATCTTCATCACCATCACAACTGGGTAACCTAGAATGAACTCCCGTGTCTCCATCTTCACTCTCAACAACCAGCTTACTCCGACTGAAACCTTCCTCAACTCCCAGTTCACTTGAATCATCGCAGAGTCCTCCCTCTTCATTGTCCGAAGTTTTGAACAAATCTGCATGATCCCAACTACTTTTCCTGTCTACAGTCCTCTCCTTCTTTGATGTAGCTGGTTCCTGATTGAGAGAAGCCGTTCGAAAAAGGCTAATCTTCTTGGGCTGCTTAAAAACAGGATCTGTTTCTCTATCATCCAATTTGGGTGCTTCAGAACCAACTGTATTTAACAGAGAAGCACTGAATGAAAGATCTGCCAAAGGGACATAACATTACAGATACAAACAAAATATTCAGAAGAAACATTTGGACCTCAGTGGCATAAATCAAATTGACAGTTTAAGATATTACATAATGAATGACTGCTGCAGGTCAGTTAGTATCATTAAAGTAATAATATATGTGGGTAACATGGACTGCACACACAGCTCAGACAGGTGAGACAAACAATGCATAAATTTTGGTGCAGGAACCACTTAAAAATATATGATGAGGAAGCACATACACTAACATCATAGATCTTAGAGCAACAATGTGATGACAGGAAAAGGACAGAACTGGCTATCACCTGTAATGAATGACAACTTTGGTATTAGTGGAGAAGAACCTTAGACTTCAGCTACTGATGGCTGTTTCAGAAAGTTCATACAAGGTTCTGTACACAATTCCTTTAATAGTCTGCCATCAGCAACTCAATTTACAAGCTACAGAGCCTACTATCAATTTGTTAAAGCATATACAGATGGGTTAACACACTAGTTGGCATGTCACTGGCACTCCCAACACATTTATGAGCAACATTTAGTATTTCAAATTGATCAATATCTAATTCATTTATGATAAAAAATTATGGTAATAAAATCTAACAAGTTGTGATGGGTTAGGCATGTAGATCTCCTGCAACTCTTATGATTAAATGTAAAATACTTGTGATTTATATGCTACTAGTAGGAAATATGAAAGACAGAAAATAATATTTAAAAAATTGCATATCTTCTGGGGTATTTATTTTTGCCAGGGACAAATTCTCATATATCCATTCAGTATATATTATCATTACGTGTTATGTTATGAATGTTAATAAATGTGAAGTGACGGCACATATCCGGTCTTCAGTATCTCAGATATATGTTGCTCTTCTTTGTGTCACGTGTCTTGTGCTACTTCTATTAGGAGTTGCTTAATTTTGTTTATCTGTACATTGACTTGTTCTACAACCTAATTAACCCAGGATTCATGTGCTGGAAATATCACCCCCTTCCCACCAACTTTCACCAAATCCACATGTAAAGACTGGCACAACTTATGGGCAAATAAAACGAAGAACTGTTATGACAGTCTGAAATTCAAGATATGAAGCAGTAAAATTTAGCAAGGAACAAGGTACAGAGTCTATATGAAAGTAAAAGGGCAGTCATTTTGCTTAAAGAGTATTAAAACTCAAAACCTAACCTGTCTTCAACATCATAAACAAAAAATTCATAGACAACTCAAATGACACAACATGAGAAACAAAAATGAATTAAATACATTTTACTACCGACAGTATGTTCTTGCTTCTTAAAAAGGGGCATACTCTATTCTCTTTAGTTACATCCTCCACCACTATTTCAGACATCACAACAATAAAGTACTTCCTAAATCAATCTTTCATTTGGGTTTAAAATCTAAGATGAAAAGAGCATCACGTGAATAGCATGAGTTAATGGCAGATATAACAACTGTTACAGGTTTCTGTCTACAAATTTATATTGTTTTAAAATTCACCTGTATTTGATCGTGGATTTTCAAAAAAGGATCCTGTGAAAGAACCCCAGAGGCTTGTACTCATTGCCATTCTGTTTATGCCCATTGGAACATCCTTACGCGACTCCTGTTCAGTATCTGTACTGCATGATGAGTCCACCTTCACCCGCTCATTTGACATATCAGCAATCTCCTTCTCTCCACTAGATTTCAAGCCCCAAGATGCAAAGAAATTGTCTGTGTCATCCTGAGGACTAATTGGTGATGAGGTTTTGCTCTGACTTTCTTCATCCTTTATGTCAAGTGCTTTATCTATAGTTTTCTGAGCCTCTTTTAAGGCAGATTTAGCAAGATTAGCAAATCCAGTTGCATCAAACCAACTCATTATGCATGCATGGAACTAGTCCACCTGTTAAAAGACAAAAGTTGATAATGGCAATACCTAATGCACAAAAAGTAAGTGCATACACATAACACCAGAACTCTAACTACCATCTCCAAGCGCATAAATATAAACTCCATAATAGCTGGCTAATACTTGCAGGTTGTAATGTCTACAAAGAACTGCACGTAAATGCCACTTAAATTAAAACAACTTCCACTTCCACAGGAAGCCGAAGGAGCTTCTTACAAGGGACTATAAGGCGGAATGAAACACAATATTTTTTACATTCAATTCTATACTAGTCTTCTATTCTCTACTATGTTACAAGAAGCTCTTTTAGTGTCCTATAGAGGTGAAAGTTGTTGTTAAGACAAACAGTTTGTTACAGAATTTGTAAAAAATGACTTTACCGATATGGACCTTCCAATACGTTTATTATGTGTCTGTTGTAAACAAGGTACATAATAATCAATGTTTCTATTGTTGTTGTGAATTATGTTATTTTCTACTACGATGATTCCATACTGCAATATGCTGTACTATTATTGTATATCTGTAGTGTCAATAGGTATGTTCTTCTTGTACAGTCAATGTGTATATTATGTATTATTATAATATTTGCTTTCCGGTGTTTTGGTATTACTTTCTGTTTGCAGTCAGTGTAAAATTGTCTTTTGTGTAAGAGTTCGGTGATGGGAACTTGGGTTCATAGCATACAATTTGATGCAGTGTTGTAACCACGGCATAATCTAAACAAATCATATATTTGCCGGAAAATATTCATACAATGACTTACACTGAATTTAATCTTACAAACTCAATAAGCTTAACCTCAAATCGTCACGTAACGCCCCAGATCATAGTTCCCTGTACGTATCTATAGAAGAAAAACTTTTCCACTTCGGAAAGAAACATTGTTCCCACATTGCAATTACAAAGACAACACGCAGTATTAAGCATGACTGAAGAGATGTCATTTAACATACAAAAATTGCCAAATTGTTTGCTGATCATTTAACCAGGAAGAATCCAGAAATATTTACGTACATTTAGCCGTCCTTTAGGTCGTTAATGTTGACTGTACGTGAATAATTCATTTTTACATAGCAGTTACAGTTACATAAAGCTCTTCGCAGCTACATAGTAAAAATACAACAGCAACAGAGAGTTCATTACGTTTATTTACAAAATTCAATATACACAAGCAGTAGACGACACGGATACCGGAAACTATGTCATCAATATGCTACATTAATTGACTAATTGCGAAATAGCATGACTTTCATCGTAGCAAATTTATTTAATTTCGGATTTCAAAATAAAGACCTATATTTTTACATAGCACCATAATCTGATCATCAATCACAGTATAACACAATAAGCAGGAAAAGAAAAGCAAATTTGATGGCTAATATAGGAGTTAACAGTATAATTAAATCTTACGTCCTATGCATGTGTTAGTGATATTGAAAGTGCAGGAAGGCGATTTTAACTTAATTTAATACATAATACGATGTTTATTCACTTAACTAAAGGAAGTAGGTATTCCGGATTGATGTTGACAATATTGAAGTGGTGCTCCATGTCTGCCCCAGTGGCGCAATCGGTTAGCGCACGGTACTTATATGACAGTAGTTGTGAGCAATGCCGGGGTTGTGAGTTCGAGCCTCACCTGGGGCATTTTTTTTTACCCGAATCAAAATACTGAATGTCCTAATGTTGCAAAATCTCATGTGTTTCAGCCTCTAAAGCAATTCAAATATGCACAACCTTACTTTTACCTTACATGAACTGGCCACATTATGCAGATGCCTGTTGTCGCAACTGCCAAATCCACGGGATTCATATCTTCTAGGACACGATGCAATGTCAATGGGTGTGTAGCTCTCGATGGTTTGAAGGCTACAGTTTGTTTTACTATAGCTATTTGAAGAGATGTTTGATTACACAAATATGTATTTTTGGCAAGCTCGATTTGAGTTGTACATGTTCGGTTTCACTCCTGGAAACATAAGACTGGAAAGTTGTGTACACACTGTAGTAAATACTCATATTTTATAAATGCTTGTTTTTTTATCCTTTGTTTGTCTATTGCAGGATTATTGTGAATGAGATAATGACAAAGAAACTTAACTTTATAAAGAAATTTATGGAATTTTCATATCTAGGTAATCACCTGACAGGAAAGAGTATGTCTATAAAAAGCCTTAGTCAGGATAGACACTTTTCTTTTTAAGTCAAACTGAGCAACTCTCCAAAACATATCACATACCATATGCTAATCTGTCCAGAAACAAGAATGTACAATTGTACTAGGTTTCTGGCCTTGGTCCTATGTCCCATATTCAAAGAAGACTATAACGTTTCTGAAACTGAATCTATGCTTTCAGGTTGAATTGAGAATAACTCTTTATGTGAGATCCAGCTCAGTATGTGCCTCTATGTTTCACATCTGAGGGTAGGAATACACAGTGTATGAAATGTTGTGTTATATTCAGAACACTAGACAATAGACAGAATCCAGAAACCTTTCACCTATACCAATGTTCTCTTCCCTTGAAATTTTCCAACCAAAGTTGTGAACAAATTTCTTATCTCCGCTAGTCCAAATATTCCACTCCTCATTTTTCTGTAGTTCATTGCTGCTAAGTATGAAGAGTGAGTATTGTAAGGCTTCTTATTATACAACTGTCTTCATTCTTGTGTTCTTGTTTAGGTCCAAACACTTTCATCACAACTTCATTGTCAAATGTCCTCAATCTGTGTTCTTCCCACCTGGTGAAAGATCACTGTTTACAGCTATATACATCAGATAAAACGAGAAGAGTTAACAAGTTGCCATGTGCACGATGCCATGTCGAGGGAATGAAGGCATAGGGCAACAAATTTAAGCACTATGCTAAACGGAGGTCAGTGGTCAGTGTCTCTCTCTCTCTCACACACACAGGTCATTGTACTGCTGGGTGGACGAACTAGCACCCCCTATGCGAGACCCATATCTGATCAAGATTAAGGAATGATGAGAAAAAATTCCTGCCCCACCAGTCGGTGAACCTTTGTTATCCAAACTTCTCAGGTAAAAAGACTATTTTAATATATTTCAATCTTAGTAATATACGTGTGGGCAGGGGGCAAAGATAATGAACTAGAGGGTGGCAAATATTTTCCAAATTTAATCTGACCTTCATTTTGCACAATTAACAAAAATTTAGTTACGGATTCTGTTTAAATCCATTGGCACTTCCTAACTTTCATCAGGTTTTCTTTTACTGTACAGGGAATAAATATGATTGGTCTGTACTTTAAATGTAAATTACAAAAAGACTGATGGGATTCAGTAGCTTTTAAACAGTAACAATGTCATGAGTGAAAACCCACTGATGTGAGAATATCACATCTCACCATATTTACTAACTGAAGAAATGTCCCGTCACACATTGGTTTTATATTTATAAAGGTAAAGGTCACCCTATAATATGCCAGTGCAAGCAAAGAGGGAAGCAAGGGTAAAACTCTACCCATTTTCAAGCTCAGTGCTAGAGGGGGTGGGTGGTCAATGCCTCAAACTAGCTGCTTTATCCCTTGGAAACAGCCCTGATACCCATTATACAGGTTCCACATTTATCCTCATCACAAATTATACTAAATAAAGGAAAGTTACATTTAATATATTAAAAAAACAGTATATACTGAACTTCATGTAAGTCATCCATCTTCACTTTTTGTCATGTACTTAACCTTTTGGCGCCGGAATTATTTTTTTAAATTTTAGCACAACCTGTATATAAAATGTGAATAATACAGGAACAAAATATGTTAGATTTATGAAACAAACTGCATTTTGAAGAGGAAAAACTGGAGAGTATATACTGTGTTTAAAATATTCAGTACTTATATTTGTTGAATAAATATATAAAATGCAACATTTAGAGGTTAGCAGTGCGGTACGACCACTATAGTCGACGTTAGGCGTCAAAGGGTTAAGGAAAACTGTATCCATGTGCATGTGCATGTTTATATGTATATATACTCTTATGTCTTGAATGATAGGTTTTATCACTGAAGTCTGAAAGAGACAAAAGAAGATATAAATCTAGAACCAGAAGGAATGTGGCCAGGTATTGCATTCAGCACAATTGAGTGATATTACATTATGTTTAGGTTAGTCTTAAAGGATGAGATGCTGTGTCATGCTATCTTCTCTGTTATTCCTATACACTGTATGATCCACAGGGTGACCTTAGAGCCGTGAAAATGCTCCACATAAGAAGCTGTGTAATGCCAAAGAAATACAGTGGGGGTAACATGACGACTGATTTAATAATAAAGAGCTGAAATGACAAAGGTAAGCCCCTGTCATTACCAGTTACTTCCGTATATAACACACAAAGTTTTTCTTAAAAAAAAAAAAAAAAGTTTTATTTTAATGGATACGTCAAGTAGGCAGTGGTATTTTACATGATATACTACATACTGATTTATTTTTTTGTAATAAGACTGAAGTTTTTCAACAGGAAATTGTGGAAAGAATAAGAATTAGGCAACAGAAATGTCACAGGGACTGTCAATATTTATTAATATGCAGCTGAATGTTTGGTCCCTAAACTTAAATCAGCAAGGTTATAATGCATTATTATTTCATATTTTTGTGTTTGGAATTGAGTTTGACATTCAGTCATAGTGCAGAGGAAATTTTATATGAGAAAATGGCAAATGATCAACTGTTTTTCAAAATGTACTGGAAGCACTTACATAGTTCACTCACCAACAAATGCACTATTTATTAACTTGGTTAAAAGTTTTAAATTTACATTAAAATACACCATAATATCGCTTCTATGTTTTGGTCTCTAATGACCATCATCAGGGAGCTTTATCTGTACCTAACTATAGTTATATTTATGTTAAAAAAGCATGTCATAGAGCAGCATGCCGCTCTACGACACGCTGCCACATCACCTAATTTATATAACGACATAATTTTACTGAGTTTTTTAACATAAATATAACTTTAGTTAGGTACAGATAAAGCCCCCTGATGATGGTCATTAAAGACCGAAACATGTAGGAGCGATATTATTGTGTATTTTAATATAAATTTAAAACTTTTAACCAAGTTAATAAATAGTGCATTTGTTGGTGAGTGAACTACGTAGATTTCAAAATGCACGGTGCAACGATAAAAATTGGAAGCACTTAATTTGGATGTGCAATATAAGAAGTTTTATACAAATAACACAATCGATACAGCTGACTGCATAGATTTAAAAGTCATTGACCCTCACACACAAAATATGAGTAAGTCCATTCTGATCACAGAGTTGTGGAAATTTCACCAAAAACTACACAATGGTATTCAAGAGCAGTTTGGAAAGCATCATAAACGAAGGCATATTTACACATATTTACATAACACAACACTCAAATACTAGAATATTACTGTAAATAAAAGTTCATCATATAAACTGAAACATCACAGTTACAATTAGGAATGAAGTCACTGACTATGAAATGTACACTTGTACATGATGTATAATTTCACTCTCTGCAGACTGATGATATAGTCTTCACTATTTTTGATGAAACATTGATTCATATTACATTGGTTTGTCCTGGCATATTGCTGGTTTGCTGTCTGGGTCTGGTCATCATAGATGCGACCTGTAAAATACGATTCCTTGTCAAGTTACCAACAAATCTTGCGATATTGTTTCTAATCTGAATCTGCATGCACACATACATTTTGAATGAGGTTTCTTCTGATGAAGTCTGATGTCATACTCGTGAGGGAGGAGCTTAGCTGCTTGCCATGTCCAGTCTTACATTTGACATAGCCATACAGATTAGCACCACTTAGCACAATTGCTATGCACACAAGTAACTGTAACATGAATACATGTATATATATACTGTATCTGTATATAATGTCAATGTCACTCAAACACAAACACACACACATTTACTGCCACTGACATCACTGACCAGTAGATAATGTATTCAGTTGCAATGTATCAATTGTATTGGCTAACTCATGTTCATGTCACCAGTACCACAGTAGATACATAAATATGGATTTAGCCTTTGAAAGACTTGCAGTCGCATGCACAAATGCACACAGGACAACACCCCTAGAAAATCATTCTATATATTTAGGCAACAAGGAAATTTAGTACATTTTTAACACATGCTCTATAATCTGTTTTATTTTCTACAAAGGTCCATTTGTTTCGTAATTTTATCTTTTTCTTTTGAAATAATACTAATTTTCTCCATAAATCATGCACTAAAATTTAAATACATAATGCAGTAGGATAAAGGTTAACAACATGTGCTGTTTATGAACATATCTACAGTTCAATACATTACAAGTTATGTACAAAATGTCACTGACCCTTTGACATACATTCTAAGGTCAACACAGCTGGTGTCACATCTAAACATCTTCATGTCATTCAAGTTACTTCTCACCTATATATATATATATATATATATGTACACACACACACACATATATATATATAGTCCCATGGTGTGGTGTTGACCACCCACCACCCACCTAGTGCCAAGGTTAAAGAAAGAGTACATCTATACATCTACTCTTCCTCTGGGCCTTCAAGGCCTGCTCTAGGGTGAAATTCGCTTTACTTCATATATATATATATATATATATATATATATATATATATATATATATATATATAAATATAATTTCTCTCATTAAAACAATAAAAAAAAACCCTAATATCAGTGAACACATACTCAAATAAAATAAAATATA
>Ga0123355_10006504_pt1 | contig 17329 bp, 11 predicted proteins | sample TergutEmb28metaG_3_FD_89872 | JGI IMG/M metagenome (GOLD analysis project Ga0123355, IMG submission 89872) | Embiratermes neotenicus P1 segment gut microbial communities from Petit-Saut dam, French Guiana - Emb289 P1 | ecosystem: Host-associated > Arthropoda: Insects > Digestive system > Gut ...
TACGTCTACGCATTCCAAATCCGGGTGGCCGTTGTACTTTTCGCCAAAAGCGCGAATAAATTTGCCAAAATATTCGATATAAAGCGGGTTTTCTGGGTGAACGGCCCATTTGTCAAATGTTTCCGGGCCTATCATAGCGCGGAACCAGTGCGGCACGTCTAGGGTTTTGTCTTCCACAACGCCGTGGCCGTATGGCGCGATACGAAGCATCAGACTTTGCCCGCGGGAACGCGCCGTTGCAAATGCCTTGTCCAGCATATCCCATTGATACGCATCTTTTTCCGGCTCAAGATACTGCCAATACACGCGGAAATACGCAACCGTAGATTGCGGGTGGTCTTCGTTGGTTAGGTCGCCGTTGAAATCTTGATAGTCGATAGGAAAGCCTTCCGTCCATTTGAAACCATCGTTTAGCTTGTCGCCGTTAAAACGTTGGAATGTGTTGAAGCCGATGCCCGGGTTTTGCAGTACATCGTCAATTACTTTTGGGTGAACGCTTAGCATTTCACCGTATAATGTGTCCATTCTCATAAATTTTCCTCCTTATTTTCAAATTCAAGTTGTGACTCTCAGTCACAACTTGAATTTTTTATTTTTTACTCAACCACAAATTCCGCAGTTGCTTTTACGCCTGTTGCAACATCTTTTGCATTAACCGTCCACGTGCCGGGCAACGCATTGAAGAACATCTTACGCGTAAGCGTAACCTTACCATGGGCGGCCACGTTCTCGCATTTTTCCCATGCGCGGTTGCCACTTGGGTCAGTTATTTCCACTGCGAAAACGGAGAACTCCGGCATTTTGCCACTAGCGGTGGCTGCGGAAACATCAATTGTAAACTCGCCGCCGCGCTTTACTTTTGCAGGAACTACACATTCCACGCGTTCAAGTTTTTCTGGCAAAATGGCAAGCAGTTTTACATCCCCGGCGTTTAGCGTGGTGTCCACAACATTGGTTTCGCCAAAATATTCGCCAGTACGGATGTCATAAATATGAGCCTTTTCGGCAATGTTTACCCGCAACTGTTCTACGTCCTCGGCTGTGTCGGCACTGCCGCCAACAACCAAGCCGTCATGGCTCATGGCGCGTGTTTCTGCCATGTCGCGCAGGATGGCAACATATTTTGCGCCCGGCGCGCTGTAGTACACAGTTTCGTGTCCGGCTTCAATTAGCTGGCCTGTTTCCGGGTCGGACAGAGTACAAAAACGCTCGACCCCGGCATAAGTCATGATATTTTTAAGCAGACTGCGCATGTCTTCACCGCCACTGCTGCGTACGGCCGCGTAGTTGTCCATGCCGGTGTTAAGGTAAATGCCTTTGCCTGTGCCAAAGCTGTTGACAACCACGGCAGAAATTGCCGGTGCAAAGTCGTGATAGTATGCAGCTTTTGCGCCCGGTGCAAGGCGAATACCTTCTTCCGCAAAGCCAAACCCTTCAAGCTGAAACTCTTCGCCGCTGTCGGGGAGCTCGAAGATACCAAAGTCTTTGGCGCGTTTAAACTCGTGACATGTGAAAAATTGCCTATTGTGCGTGTTGCGGCGCTCCACACCAAAAACATCGTCAATAACACCCGGTGCGTTTGGCGGCAAGTTCATAACCCCGGTTTGGAAATCGGCAATTACCGTGCCGCCATTTTTTGCAAATTCGCGTATTTTTTCGGCTTCTTTTTCCGATAGGTCAATAGAATATGGCAGAATAAACACGCGGTATTTTGCAAGTTCGCCGTCTTCAATTTGCGGTGTGGCAACAAAATTGTACTGGTAGCCGCAGTCTTCCAAAATATTAGCCCAGCCCTCGCGGTTTTTTGCATATTTCGCATCATTGCCTTTGGCATACGCCCCATGGATAGACCGCATGGAGTAGTGCATGGCAACGCCAAGCGCGTCCCGCGTGGCAGAATGCAGCAGCAGTTTGCCTATGCCGTTTTGGCGCAATTCGATAAGCGGCTTTGATAAGTCCTGCGCCGTTTTGGGGAGGGTGTAATCCGGGTTAAAATTGGAATAAAACCAAAACATGCTGTGTAGGGAAATGCCATGAAGCACCCTTAGCCAAATTTGATGGCGCGCCGTAATGCCGCTGACACCATAGCCCGTCCACGCGCCCAGCATTGTTTCTGGCTTCATAAACGAGCGATGGAACTCCAATTGGTTACCACCGGCATATGCCTCGAAATAGCCAACATGCTTATGCAGTTCAAAATAGTCGCAACCTGTATATGCAGATGATTCTTGACAACCGGACATACGAAGCACGCCGCCCGCGTCATACTTGCACACCATGTCGCGCATTTTTGCATACGCGCCGGTAAATTCTATTTCCATATAAAGCCTGTGGTCGCCCCAAGCGCGGTAGTGGTTGCGGGCATAGGCCTCGTCATAAGTGTCGGGCATTACATCGTCCCAATTTGCGAACGCAGTTTTCCATGCTTTATTCAGCGCGTCCAAGTCGCCGTACTTTTCCTTTAGCCAAACGCGCATACCGCCAATTGTGTGTTCGCAGAAACAAAGTTCAAGTTCGTCTTTGTAACATGTCAGCGAGCCTTCGTCGTTTGCAAAATAAGCAATTGGCGACGTTTTCATGCTACGCGTTACGGCTTCTTCAATTTTCTCTTCCATTTCTGCCCAAAAGCTTGGGTCAGACAGGCATGGCACACGTACCAAGTATTTTTTGTCGCCGGTGCGCAAGTAATTTTCTTTGCGGGCCACATATGTTGCGCGCTTGTACCAGTAAACGCCAAGCCCATCTGCGCCGGAAGATGCAACCGTGCGGTTGCCGCCCGGGAACAAGCCAGTTACGCCCAAGCCGCGCATACGGTCGCCAACAATGTTTAGCAATTGGGAATTGCCGCGCACCATTGGGGAAAGAAACGCTTCGAAATCGTTGATGCCGCGCAATGCCGGTTTCACGATAACGCGCTTTGTTTCGGTTTTGACAAGAGACAGGCCGTCGGCCGTAATTACCCTAGCCTGCGCACGGATGTTTAGCGACTCGGTTGCTTCTACTTTGTAGCTAATGGTATGTTTGCCGCTGTCGCTACCAGTGGTTTGCCAAACCACATTTTCGAAATCGTCAATCACAGACAGTTCCCAATTTAGGTTTTTGGCCGTGATGTCAACATTTACTTCAAACACATCGCCGATATTTAACGGGTCTGTGTATTTCAATTCATCAAATACCGCGCTTGCAGAAACGGTATTTTCTTTCACAAAGACAGCCCAGTCCAGCACTGCGCTGTCTACAACAGCAAGCAACTCGAAGCGCAAGCAACTGTGTTGCCCGGCCGGGATTGTGATTTTGCCATCTGTAACTTCGCCCTCGGCTACCAATTCGTCATAGTAATTTTTAACGCGGTAGCGCAGTGTTGTATCTTGTGCTGTAACAACTTCCAAAGCGTTGCCCACAAAACTCCCGTCAACAATAACAGTTTTGTCGCGCCCGGCGGCCCACAGCATTACCCTGCCAACCAACGCGTACAGGTACTCATAAGAGTCGTACTTTACGTTGTACTCCGGCGAAAAGCCGTCCATACTGGTGCTTCCAAAACAGCCGCCCTCTGCCGCAATTGGGTCTTTGATATTTGGCGCAAAAGCTTTTTGCAAATAGCCAAGTGACACAACACGGCCCTTGCCCACATTTTTGACCGCCACAATTGGCGCGCCACTTGCAGATTCTATAACAACATCGCCTGCAGCCTTGTACGGATAGTAGCCAAGTTGTGTAAAATCAATTTCTTTGGTTGGGAAGTTTTTTGCAATGTAATGGTCGCTAAAAACCCAGCCGTCATGCCGCAAAACATCGTAATCTATACCGGCATAGCCGTCTGGCAGGTACCGCTCCTCATGTAGTGGAACAAGAGGGCTAAGTTCTGCAAGCCATTTGTCGTTGTGAGTAGGTGCGCGGTATTGGCCGTCTTCCCGGTCTTTTTCCAATATCGCCGGCATAGAACCTTCTACTTTTGGCAAGTCCACACCGTGCTGCGGTTGGTTAATTACAAGGCCGGCACCGTCTTGCACGCGCTTTAGTATGGCATCCTTTGCCTTATCGGAAAAACGCCGCCAGCCATTTATGCCGGGTATAAACATAACATCGAAGTGCATGTCGGAACACACGGCGTTTTCGAGGTTTTGCATCACTATTTTGTCGTCCCAAATGCCGCCGCGCTTGTCATAAAAATCACCAAGACCCCATTTGTTGTTGTCCCAGTTACGGTCCACAATTACGCTTTCAAACTCTACGTCAAAGCGTTGCGCAATTTCAATAACGTCCCGGCCACTTTGCACATTGGGGACAAATAGTGCCGAAACAGGCCCGCCAGCAAGGGGCTTTGCCCATTTGGAATGCGGGGTTTCAACTTCTGTAGACAAATTAATGTCGTATGTTTTTTCGAATGATGGTTTCATAATTCCTCCTATCGCCTTTTGCAGGCATATTACGTTATAAGTTAGGTATAAAAACGCTTGCGCCGTTATAATTGGCCTAAACATGCCCCAGCCTTGTCATTGCGGGCTTGACCCGCAATCTCTAGGCTATAGCCGGCAAGTCAAGTCCATCACTATCATCATGATTAAGCTTTATTTATGCCAATAGTAGTGGGCTTGGTTTTGAAATCTTTTGCATGAAGATTGCGGGTCAAGCCCGCAATGACGAAGGCGGTCGCATTTATACATACAAAAAGGGACTATCACAAAAGTTTTAAACTATTTGTAATAGCCCCTTTCCTATATTCGTGAAGCTTTACTAATAAATATTAGCGACCTGCTACAAAAGCATTTGCTTCGTCAATAGCTCTTTGCAAGCCCATTGCGTTCCATTCTGCCATATAGTTATCCCACATTACTTGAACTGGCTCTGTACCTGTAGCAATATTGCTAAAGTCTACAAGTGGGTTTACAAAGTTCATAAGGTCTAGGAACTGTGGCAGTCTTGCAACACGCAGCATAAAGGCTGTGTCGCAGTCTACAATACCGGCGGCATTGTAAGATTCGTTGATGCGCAATGACTCGTGTCTAAACTCAAGTTGACCGCGGTATGCTTCTGGTGCATCAAGATTCCATTGGTTGTTGAAGTCCCATGTCATAAGGTTTAGAAGTTGGTTAGCCGGGAACAATTGCCAGACAGCAAAAGGTTGATCTGTTTCTGGGTTGATAACAAGTTCAACACGACCATCTGCGCCTCTGTTCCAAGTTTCGCCTTCAACACCATGGCGTGCCATTAGTACGCGCTCTGGTTCCATACCCCATTGAACAAACTCAAGAATTCTTTCAAGGGTTGCATCACTTACGCTACTGCTGATAAGGAAACCATCGCTGTTGATTTGTGGAGGCCATGCTGTTGGGCGGCCTTGGTGGGTTAGTACAGGCATTACGCGGAAATAACCTGCGTGATGGCTGTCAATTGCCAACCAGTCTGGGTCATCTTGCAATTGAGCATGTACTCTGTTTGTAGCCATTACCCAGTGTACGTCGCCACCATTACGTGGTACAAGACCTGTTCTACCTGTTGCAAGCAATTCAAGAGAATGTTGCCAGCCTGCTAGAGCGTATTCTGGGTCAATAAACCCTGCATCCCAAGCGGCACGTATCCACTCAAGAGCTTCAAGCATTCTTGGGTTAGTAAAGTTAGGAACCCAGTCGCCATTGTCTAGTTGTGACCAACCATCCATATCAATACCGGCTATCATAGCGGTAAATGGTGAAAGCAATGTCCAGTTACCCGGTGCAGACATACCGAATGTATGTGTGCCATCGCCATGTGGGTCATCCTCGGTAAATGCACGTAGGAACTCCCAAAGGTCGTCTGTTGTTTGTGGTGTTGGTATACCCATGTTTGCAGCTAAGTCTGCACGGTACCACAAACGTAGTGTAGAAGAAGCCATGTGTGGTCTGTAGTCCATAGGTCTCGGAAGGAACCAAATTTCGCCATGTCTGGCATCGGCAACGCCGTTAACTTCTCTTGACCAGTTAACAATACGAGAAATGTCTGGATGTTGTGCAATCATGTCACGTGGAATGCTGCGGATAATGCCTTGGTCAATCCAGTTGTAGAAGTTTGGATTACCGAAGGTGGTTGGGAAGAAGAAAATATCTGGCAGGTCGCCTGTGGCGGCCATTAGATACAATACATCTTGCTCGGAAATAACAATCTTTTCAATATCTACATTCATCGTATCTTGAATGTAGTGGAAAATTTGATCGTCAAGGGCTGCTTCAAAAGTACCGGTAGAGTGGATGCTGAAAGATACTCTTTCGCGTGTTACAGGTGCATCTGTGGTGCCGCCGTCTGCTGGTTGTTGTGCAGGTGTTGTACCGCTGTCTGCTGGTTGTTGTGCAGGTGTTGTACCGCCATCGTTGTTGTTGTCGCGGTTACATGCGGCAAAAAATGCTAGTGCCAACAATAGTACAGCGACAAGTGCTAACTTTCTTTTCATAAAAGTTCTCTCCTTTTTTTGTTTGCTTATTTTTTTATATCTTCCTAGCCCTTCATAGAGCCAAGATAAATACCTTTAACAAAATATTTTTGTAAGAATGGATACACAATCAAAATTGGAGCTGTGGCTACAATAACTGCTGCCATTTGCACACCCTGCATCCAAATGTGAACGCCTTCAAACCGCTGACGGAACACAATTTCCGCACCTTCAATGTTGCCGTCTTCTACAATAAGCTGGCGAAGTATTAGCTGTAATGTGTGCAACTGTGGGCGCGCTGGAAGGAATAACATCGCGTTAAACCATGCGTTCCAGTTGCCAACCATTGTCCAAAGCGTAACAACGGCCAAAATAGGCAATGATAGCGGAATGATTAAGCGGAAAAATATAACGAGTTCATTTGCACCGTCAATAACGGCAGACTCCTCTAGCCCTTCCGGGATTTGGGATATAAATGCTCGTATCATTACAAAGTTGAAGAAACCCATGCTGCCTAAAATCAAAGGCCATACAGTATTAACAAGCCCAAGGCTGCGTATAAGCATAAAGTAAGGGATAAGACCGCCGCCAAAGAACATAGTTATAGTTATTAGTGCAATAAAAATCCTATAACCGGGGACAGTTTTTTTACTTAGTGCATACGCACATGTGCTCGTAATTATTAATGTGTACAGCGTAGCAGCTATTGTAACAAAGGTTGTCACCACAAACGAACGCGGGAACCTGTTTGTAGTAAAAATGAACTGGTACCAGTGCAGTGTGGGGTTGCGCGGCCAAGGGATAAAAAACCTACCCGCCGCTTCCGCAGGAGTTATGAACGATGTCATTAACACACTCCACAAAGGATAGACCATGATAAAGCCCATGATTATAAAGAAGATGATGTTGAAAATATCAAAAGCATTTGTGCGGCCTACACCAAAACTGCGGGAACTGCTTCTGGTATTGGTAACTTCGTTGGCATTATTGTTATTATTATCATCCATATGACATGCACTCTCCTAAATAGATTACCACAGCAATGAAAATCCGCTTAATTTCTTGGATACATAGTTGGCCGTAATCAGCAATATACAGTTTATTACCGATTTAAACAGCCCTACAGCGGCAGCAACATCAAACCTGCCCTGCTGTATACCAAAGCGGAAAACAAATGTGTCTATAATATCACCCGTGCGAAGGGTTGGCTCACGCATTAACTGCATGATTTGGTCGAAACCGGCATCCATAACGCTACCAAGTGATAAAATCAAGTTTAGTGCAATAGCAAAGGTAAGCATTGGCAGTGTAATATAAATTGCTTGCTTTAAGCGGTTTGCCCCGTCTATTTGAGCAGATTCATACAGCCCAGGGTCAATACCCGCAATTGCGGCAAGGTAAATCACCATACCCCAGCCTGCGCCCTTCCATATACCGGAGATGTACAGCTGTGCTCGGAAGAATGATGGATCCACCAGAACAGAACGAGGTGTTTCGCCTGTAATTGCACGCATAATATTGCCGTACAGGCCGGTGGTTACATTAAACAAGTTAAATATAAGACCGGCTACAACTATCCAAGATATAAAGTGAGGCATAAACAACAGAACTTGTGTCACTTTTTTAAACCTTTGATTTTTAAGTTCGTTAATTAGCAATACCAATATAATAGGAACTGGAAAACCAGTTATAAGCCTACCAAAGCTTATAATCAAGGTATTCCTAAAGGCTCGTTCAAACATAGGGTTGTCGAACATTCGCCTAAAGTTGTCTAGGCCATTCCAAGGACTGCCCCAAATGCCAAGGTTAAAGCGAAAGTCCTTAAACGCTAACTGGATACCGTACATGGGTACATAGTGAAAAAGAATAAGCGATGCAATACCAGGTAACATAAGTAAATAGATGTAACGGTGATCCCACATTCTTTGCCCAAGTGGCCTGCGCTTTTTAACATACTTTAGCGTTGCGGGTGGCGTTTTAGCCATGGAATTTTCCTCCTTGAACGATGTTTTTTATATGCAGTGCAAAATGCAACATCGTGTATGCAATACGGAGTCTACCACATGCATTACAGAATGTCAACAATTACATGACAGTTTCGTTACGATTTTTTGTGATTATTAACATAGAATATTTCAATTGGGTTAAATGCGACAATATTCACATAGCAAAACTCCCAATTTGCGCTAAATGCACAAAAAAAATTCAAGTCGTGACTGTGAGTCACAACTTGAATTTTTTATCCAGTTATCAATTAGTTGAAAAATTCCAATACAAATGCAAGAGGTACAAATACTCTGTAGTTTGTGCGGTCTAAGAAGCCACCAACATAATTTACGTCAAATGCAGCTTCATCCATTTCGTAAACAACTACATATACGCCGTCCCAAGAAAGTTGGGTGTAGCCATATGCATATGCCGCTTCGCGGAACCAAACAAACTCTACGCCATCTACTACAACAACGGTTACATTTGCCATTATGTCAAATGCTTCTGCTTCATCAGCTTCTGTTGGTTCTTCATCTTCTTCAACTTCGGCTGGTTCTTCAACTACAACAGCAGCAGTTGCACCGGCAAACGCGCCAAGTGCAGGGGTGTTGCTGTCTGTGCGGTTTGCTTGCACCCACTCAAATCCGTAAGCTGTGGCTACAAAATTGGATGGAGGTGCGGCATTATTAGTAGCCATTGGTGGCTGCCATGTCCAGTAACCATCATGGAATGGGTCGCCAAAGCCAAGGCCGCGCCATGGGGCAAGGCTTTTTGTGTCAGAGAAGATAGATTCTGGGCCATCTTGCCATGTGCCTTGCGGTTGGCTAATTACTTCGCCATCTACAAAACGCCAGTCATTGTGTTCGGGAAGCAGACCGGCTTCATAGAGGTCGGTATACTCTTCGTAGGTTATAAATTCTGCAACTGTTGAAACAGGTACGCCTGTTACAAATGCGGAACTGTCTGTGCTGATATTAAAGTTGAAATCGGCAGGGTTTACAGGTGCAGAACCAACATCATGGCCGCCTAGGCTAACAAATGGAGTTTCGCCCTCTTCGCCAAAAATTGTATCGGTAATGTAGTCAAGCAAATTGCCAGACTCTGTATTGTTTCTGGACGCGTTAAGCGGAATGCCATAGTACATCCAGTTGTTGCTGCCTTGGATTTGACGCTCGCCAAATGCCCATGACAAAATTGTATACGCGTCAATACCTTCGGTAAGCGCGTAGAATCTGTCATTGTTGGAATAGAATACGTTGTTGTAAATTTCTACACTTTCGATACCAAAGCGTATGCCAATGGCTTCGCGGGCGGTATCTTCTTCTGTAATATCTGTCAAGTGGGCAAATGTGTTATTTAGGAAACGATAACGGCCCCAAGATTCTTCCCAAACTTGGCCTGCGCCGCCAATATGCACGTGGTTGGCGTGGAAAGGCCCTGTGTAAACAGATGTGTTGCCAATAAATTCTGTGTCGCGAGGAAGGCTAAATACAGATTCCCAATGAGGGATATTTTGGCCTTCGAAGCCCAAGAATTGTTGTGCGTGTGCGTACACAGGTATCATAATACCCATGGTGTCTTGGCCTGCGTCAAAGCCAACAAGGTCTACTTGTTTTGCCGCATTGTTTAAGAAAACATTATTGTAAATAAGGTTGCGGCCAACGCGTGTGCGCAAACCTTGCGTACCAATTGCGTTGTGGATAAAGCTGTTGCGAACGGTTAGTGTCAAATGCGGGTGACGCATTTGGTCGCCGTTGAAATACATATTGTGGCCTGCTGCGTGCATACCGTTGAAGCCGGTTTCTACACGGTCAATAACAATTGTACCGGGACCGCCGTCGCCGCTGGTTATACCGCTACCGCCGCCTATTGCCAATGTGTTGTAAACAAGAACATTGTCGCCGCCTTCAATAAGGATTGCGCGGTTTGAGAACAATGTAGGGCCATGAGGGTTGCCACCTGCGGTTCTAATCATGAACTCGTAAGGGGTACCTGCAAAATAGTTTTGCACGCGTGGTGAGCCGTATCTGCGGGCGCCAAAACGCTCGGTGCAAGCAAACCATTCGTTTTCAAACTGTGTTTGAACAAGTTCGTAGAAATTTTCTAGGGTAACGTCTACGCTAAACGCGTTGCCGCCTTCTGGCGCGCCAAAACGGTTGTAGAAACGGTTGCCTTCTTCGGCTACGCCGTTAAAGAAGTCAAACATTGCGAACAAGCCGCCGTCAACAATCAAGTTTTCTACAATAACATAGTCGCCTGTGTGCGTGTAGGCATCGTCCCATGGGGATGAGCCAATTGTCAAAACAGAATGTGCCATAATGCGGCCGTCTTCTTGGTTGGGGTCTACTCTGGATGTAATAATTGGACGGCGGCCGTACTCGTCAATTACACCGCTTAGGGTAATTGGAGCATCTGCCGTGCCGGATGCGTTAAGGAACAAACGCCCGTTTTCTGGTACCAAATGCGGTACATTTACGCCGTCAACAATGTTTGGGTACACAAGAATTGTGCTGCCCGGTTGCAAGTTGGCAAAGTTGCCACCTGCTGTGCCAGATGCGATTACATACTGGCGAAGTTCTTCCAGCGTTTCAAATTCCATGTCTGGGCCAACTTCAAATACTCTGGCTACAGGTACGGGAACTGCTTCTTCGTAATCATTGCCGTTGTCGTACTCTTCTGCCGCTACTGCCAGTGGTACCATGCTTAGCACCATTACCAGCGCAATTGCCGTTGCCAGCAATTTTGTTAAAAACTTTTTCTGTTGCATGATTTTTCCTCCTTATGATTTAGTACTTTATACTAGACAATTCGGAATGCTATCATATGAATTGTTAAATGTCAACAATGACATTTCAACCCGTATGTGAATCTAATTTGAGCCGAACACGCAATAGCTCCGTCATTGCGGGCTTGACCCGCAATCTTCATGATTGAGAATGCAAAACCAAGATTATCTCTGTTAACACAAACGGAATCTGACCATATTTATCGTGATTAGTCTGGTTTGGAAACTTGTAGCCTAAAGATTGCGGGTCAAGCCCGCAATGACATGGCTGAAGTTACACGCTTTGACCCTTCATACATTTATTATGCATGTTTTTATTGCATTTCAAGTTGTGACTCTCAGTCACAACTTGAAATGAATTTTTTACACTATGCCGCACAGGAATGGTTTTGCAAAAAAAAATCTGGCAATACTAAAGCACACGAGGTGAACACAAATGAACGAAAAATTCATAATACAACCAACTGGCCCACTACATGGCAATATCGAAATTGGCGGCGCAAAAAACGCCGTACTGCCGGTGCTTGCGGCCACAATTTTGTCGGGGCAAAATTGCACAATTCAAAATGTACCCAATTTAAGCGATGTGGAATACATGCGCTGTCTCTTAGAATCGCTGGGGGCGAAAACAGACTGGGATAAACCAGGCGGCATTCTTTCAATTGACACAGGCACAGTAACTTCCTGCAAAGCCGACTACGAGTGGGTTGGCAAGCTTCGCGCATCGTTTTTGGTTATTGGTGCGCTGCTGGGCCGTTATAAAATAGCAAAAGTGTCGCTGCCGGGCGGCTGTGCCATAGGCTCGCGGCCAATAGACCTGCATTTGAAAGGGCTGGCGGCACTTGGCGCGGAAGTCGAGCATTCCCACGGATATGTAACTGTGGCGGCCAAGAAGCTTACCGGCGCAAAAATATACTTGGACTTCCCAAGCGTTGGCGCGACAGAAAACATAATGATGGCAGCCGCTTTGGCAGACGGTCAAACTATTTTGGAAAACTGCGCCGTAGAGCCGGAAATTGTTGACCTTGCAAACTTCCTAAACTCGTCCGGGGCAGAAATACGCGGCGCGGGAACCGACACAATTAAGATAAACGGCGTGAAAGAACTGCACGGCACAACACACAGCGTCATCCCCGACCGCATAGAAGCCGGGACATTTATGGTTGCGGCGGCAATAACACGCGGCAACATTCTGCTTACCAACATTGTTGCAGACCATGTAAAACCCGTGATAGCCAAACTAAAAGAGGCGCAAATTTGCGTGGAAGAATTGGAAAACGGCATACGCGTGTGGCACGACCCGACGCAAGACATAATTTCTGCCGATATAAAAACCCTGCCCTACCCCGGCTTCCCAACAGATATGCAGGCGCAGTTTATGAGCCTAATGGCCGTTGCCAAAGGCACAAGCATAATAACGGAAACCGTGTTCGAAAACCGCTTCATGCAAGTGGGCGAACTAAAACGCATGGGCGCAGACATAAAAATAGAAAGCCGAAGCGCAGTAATAGAAGGCATCCCACGTTTTGCTGGTGCGCAAGTACATGCAAGCGACCTGCGGGCAGGCGCGGCACTTACCCTTGCGGCCCTGTGCGCTAGCGATGTTTCCGAGATACGCGGCATTTGTCATATAGACCGCGGCTACTATAAATTAGAACAGCAATTTAACAAATTGGGGGCGCAGATTAACCGGGTTTGCGACGAATAATAACCTAAGTTCAGCCGCATTTTTACGTAGCGGCTGAATTTTTTTTACAAAAAACATAGACATCTCCCGCACAATTTGTTATTCTGTAGCAACAATAACCAAATTAATCAGGGGAGGAATTTAGTATGGATCGAGCCAAAGCGCACGATGACAAAACACGCCTAGACGATGTAATAGGCAAAAACATTCGCAAAGAACGGCTATCAAGAAAGTTAACACGAGACGACCTAGCCGTCATTGTGGATCTTACAGCCAGCCACCTTGGACTAATTGAACGGGGTGAACGCGGCGCAACAAATGTAACTCTAGTAAGGATTTCAAAAGCATTTGGAATTTCTATCGACAGTCTTTTTGTTAACAGCAACGAACCGGCAAAACCCGCAAAAGACTTCCCGCACAAAAAAATCCTAACTCAGCTGTCTAACCTAACAGACAGCGAAATGGAATTTTTGTCACATACTATAAAAGGAATGTCTACATTACGCGAAACCAAAATCTAAATTAATCAAAACCGCCTGTGCCGCCTTCGATGGCGGCACAGGCGGTTTGTGCAAAAATTGCTTCGCAATTTTCACACTTCCATGTTTAATTTCTCTGTTCACGGGCAAGAATTGAGGAACATCAAAAGAAAACAGGAGGTGAGCGAATGAAAAATACTTCGGAGACAACAGTTTTCCGCAAAAAAGGTTTTTTCATCGCACTTTATTCGTGCCTAGGAGTTGTGGCAGTTCTTGCATTGGTAATGACCATTGCCAACAGGCCGCCACTGGGTATGGGTACAGAAATTGCTCAAGATTACGAAGAAGCCGCCCCCGTTGGGGCAGACCAAGTACAACCCTACTTGGCAGGCGTAGACGAAGAGGCATGGTTTAGGCCGCGCCAACCGCAACAAGAAACGCCGCCGCCCACAACACCTACTCCGCCACCGGCAACACCGCCAAGGCCGGTAGTAGTACCGCCGGAACCAGAGCCGGAACCGCCACCATCTACCCCACCGCCCGAACCGGAGCCAGAACCAACACCACCGCCAGAGCCGCAGGCCGAAGCCCAACCGGCACCGTCGCAACCCGTCACGTTTACGCCATTTACAGACTACGCACGCATGGTTTGGCCCGTATACGGCGAAACGGTAATGCCGTTTAGTGCCACGGTTCCAATTTACGACCCAACTCTTGACCAGTTCCGCGTCAATGACAATTTGCGCATTGCTGCAGAAGTTGGCGACGCAGTGCGCGCAGGCGCAGACGGCAAGGTAGTAAGCATTGGCCGCAATGTACGGCAAGGCAACTATGTAACAATCGACCACGGCAACGGCTGGGTAGCCACCTACGCGCAGCTTATGGACACCGCTTTAGTTGAAGAAGGCGAAATAGTGCGCAGTGGGCAAATTATCGGTGGGGTTGGGCAGCCATCCATTTTTGGCAGTGCGCATGGCGCACATGTCCACTTGCGTATCGAAAGAGACGATATTGCAGTTAACCCGTACTATGTACTGGTAGAACGCAGCGATTACTGATTTTAGAGGCGACCAATGGCGGTCGCCTCTTTTTTCGAGTATAATGCACATACGAGGTGAACCGCATGAACATACCGCAAAACGTAAAACATATATTGCAAACGCTGGAAGCCGCTGGGTTCGAAGCATTTATCGTAGGCGGCTGTGTTCGCGATATAATACGCGGCGTACAACCAAAGGATTGGGATATTGCCACATCTGCAACACCCGCGCTGGCAAAGCCGCTTTTTTCGCGTACCATTGACACAGGAATAAAACACGGCACAATAACCGTTCTAATAGACAAACAGCACTACGAAGTCACAACTTACCGTATTGATGGCGAATATCTGGACAGCCGCCGCCCCGAAACGGTAGAGTTTACCGGCAACATAGAAGACGACCTTGCCCGGCGAGATTTTACAATGAACGCAATCGCCTACAACCAAACTCGTGGCTTTGTAGACCCATTCTGCGGGCAAGAGGATATAGCACGCAAAACAATTCGCTGTGTGGGCATCCCCGCGCACCGCTTTAAGGAAGACGCACTAAGAATGCTACGCGCCATAAGGTTTGCCGGCACAACCGGCTTTGCCATTTGCCCTAACACACTAGACGCAATAACAGAATTGGCTCCAAATTTGCAACACATCAGCCCGGAAAGAATCCGCGAGGAACTTGGAAAACTGGTAACATCGCCAAACCCGCAGGCGGTGGAATTTTTGCACTCAACGGGTCTGCTGACCTATATCTTTAAGCCCTGTCATTCCGGGCTTGCGAAGCGCAGTGAGCGGTACGCGAACGTTTCCCGCGCTGACCCGGAATCTCCATGCAATAGCTTGCAAACCATGTCTCGCATCTGCAACCAGCTGGCATCCTGCCCTGCGCACGAGCCAATGCGCATGGCACTATTCCTACATTGGGCTGGCGAAAATTGCGAAACTATTCTGCGCGCCCTGCGCTTCGATAACAATTCCAGAAAAGAAATTTCGTTATATGTAAAAATGCTTCACTCTCCCCTGCCCCAAAACCGATACGAAATAAAAAAGCTCCTGCGTTTCATAACGCCGGAACTTTTTGACAATTTGCTTACACTGAAAACTATAATTGACCCATCAAAAGCTGAAACATTCGACCACACCCGCCGGGAAGTGGCTGACATCCTGCAAAATGGCGAGTGCTTTACACTGCGCGACCTTGCAGTAAACGGCAAAATGCTGGCGCAAGCAGGGGTTGCCCACGGCAAAACCATGGGCGATATTTTGGAAAGCTTATTGGATGCAGTTATGCAAAACCCTCAAATAAACACTGTGGATGCCCTAATGGCCCAGCTTACCACTTCCGATTAACCAACTCCAACCCGTATTCTAGGTACAGCATCAAATTTTGAATGTACCGCTCTGACGGGTTTACATATTCCTTGTACCCTGCCGAAGGGCATAATATAAATCGCCCGGTAGGCGCACCGGCAGCTACGCACTCTTCCATTAGCGCGCGCAAATGCTCTGGCTCGGCCATAATTATGTCCTGTATTTCGATATTCCCTTCCAAGCCTATGCGACCGCCGTACTTCTTTGCGATTTCATACATATCAACATCGCCATTTGGGGGCGGCTCTAGTGGGTTCATTACGTTCACGCCAATATCTATAAAATCGTCAAGCAACTTTGCTGTTTTGCCATGGCAGTGCATCCAAATATGCCCGCCACTTTCGCGCATACGCGCATACAATTTGCGGTTAGCCTCTATGGCATAGCGGCGGAACCCGTCCATATTAAGTAGAGGTGGTATCAAAAGTTCTGGCCCTATTACGCAATACACAGGCTTTAAACCATGCCGTATAACATCTTCAAGCAGATCATGTACGCGCTGTGTATACAGGTGAATTATTTCGTCCATGAGTTCCGGTTCATCCATAAACAGCAGTGCCATCATTTCGGACCCACAGGCGTTATACAATAGCCCGCCGGGGTACGGTAATCCCAAAATTGTAATGCCCCTGTCACCCACCGCCGCATCAATTGCATTAAAACGTGTTGAGTCAAACGGGTACGGCTCATATGGCGCAGATATTAATTTGCGGATGTCTTCCGGCTCTTTAACGAAGTACTCCAACTTATACTCTGGTTCGCCAATAATTGACACACGGCGCATGGAAGTTAAATCGCCAAGGGGTGTTTTCATGACGGTGCGTATTTGCCGCCAATTTGGAATATCGCATGGCTCGTCGTATTCGTATACATATTCTTTTTCTAGCTGGCCACAATGGGAATGAACATTTATGCTTAGCTGTCCAAATATATCCGTTGTCTCCAACGCCAACTTGGTAACAGGCTCGTAGGCCTTATGGTTTATTACGCTGGATGCGTATTGCTCGTTAACAGCTTCCGGGCATGGCTCAAGACCCCAAATTTTTAGTGCCGGACGGTCTACATCTTTGCCGCCTTGTATGATTCGCATAAGCCGTTCGCGGTTGGTTAAACTTGCAGGCATTTAATATGCTCCTTTCCGTTTAGAGGAAACCTCATTACAAATTCTCCATTAAGGCTTTCTATGGGAAATCATAGCACACCAGAAGCAATGTGTACATCTACTTCGCACTTAAACTCGTAATTTCCTTTATAAGCATCTAAACACCGTACAAAAACATATTGCATTTCGCTATGTACAATACCTATTTCGTCAGCAACTTCCATTTGCGTTTTGCCTTCAAAAAATCGCAATGACAAAATATGCTTTTCTCTATCACCCAGCCGTTTCAACGCTTCGGAAAGCGACAAATTTTCCAGCCAGCGGCTGTCGGTGTTTTTTTCATCACTGACTTGGTCCATTACAAAAATTGCGTCCGCACCATCTTGGTACACTGGCTCGAACAAGCTTACCGGGTCTTGGATTGCATCCAGCGCAAAGCCAACTTCTTCTTTTGGTATGCCCATCTCTTTTGCA
>Ga0123355_10006505_pt1 | contig 17326 bp, 10 predicted proteins | sample TergutEmb28metaG_3_FD_89872 | JGI IMG/M metagenome (GOLD analysis project Ga0123355, IMG submission 89872) | Embiratermes neotenicus P1 segment gut microbial communities from Petit-Saut dam, French Guiana - Emb289 P1 | ecosystem: Host-associated > Arthropoda: Insects > Digestive system > Gut ...
CCCCCCCCTCGAAACCAAAGGCCTACAGCAGCAAAAAAAAGTTTTGGAAATACAGAACTAAACACGGTAATGAATAATACATAATTGATTTATACACACACGGATGGCCAGCAGTTATACGAGCTCGCTGACTGCGAACCGCGGATTGGAGAGCTTTGACACAGCCATTAGTTTTCGCTGCCTGAACACATTACAATTTTTCACTTGGCGAGTAGCCTGAATATCAAGGAACAAGACAGACCCCTTGCATACGAATATTTTCTAGTCGCGTACAGCTACCGTGGCATTACGACATGACCATTATCTCGAGCAAACTAGAGCGGCCAGCGCCTGTCCACACAATAATTCCCCTAAGGCTAGTCATTGTGCCGCACCATATTGTAATGGACTTTCAACTCGAGTCGGTGCTTTTACAAAAGTCACATTTCACAGTCTTTCCGGGTTCTTGTATTTACACACGCAGTTTCCAATGCCCTATATGGATAACGTGCAAGGGCGGGGCTCTATTCTATTCACAGACATAACTCTCCTTGTTCTCGCTGGCATTGAAGGAACAGATGCTGTTATTGTCACCGTTAAAGACTGTGAAAGCCACAAATTACATCTGAAAATGCAATTCAAATACACTATTTATAACCGACAATAAGGTCACAGAGACAACCTGGACAAATAACTGTCTCCTTAATTCAAAGTACAATAATACAATCGTGGAATAACTAGAATTTGAACTATCTGTTTTCAGTATGCGACCTCTCCTTATACACAGTAACACCCAAATAAGTAACCTTCTAGCGTCACCACAACACGGCGCAGAAGCAATGACACACTGGAGACAATAAACAATATTTACTGTGACGACTTCTCTCTGTTCACTTTAAACGACCGGTTAAAGAAAAGGGCCTGGCAATAGCACGGAAAACTGGCCATTATGTGTCACAGCCGAGAATCGAATCTGGAGCCTTCCAAATATAAAACAAAAGATTCAACGGCAAAGCCAACTCGTGCGGTGAGAGATAGTGTGATATTTAGTGGTGAACAGCGTATATGGCTACATAAGAATATAGAATTCAATCGCTATTCGTTAAGGCTTGCTCGATGGGAGAGGATTCAGTTAACTGTACAAGGAACAAGTAGCAAACTCGTACTGTCAGAAAAAATAAACTTTCTGAAACTGTACCCTAACTGATTAAAACCCGACGCACACAACCACTAAACGACTTCGTCGAGCTTCACACATTCCAAACGCTATGAAGATTATCTGCCGTGTCTAGTCTCCATCTGCGTGAGCAAATAGCCTTTGTCCACGTTTTCATTCAATTCTTACACATATACATCGAATGCTGCAAATATAATGAAGCTACTCCAGCTACAACAGAAGTATTAGAACAGGAAATTACTTAAGAACCCAGCAGTACTGCAAACTATCCAATTCGTCGACTACTCCCTTCTTCAGGTCTGTACCCATCATCTAACCGCAAGCAACAGCATGTTGATGTGGTAACTTGAACAGTCATTTCCGTCTTACGATTAGTGTAACAGCCAAACTACCACAAGCTTGCGAAATGGCTCAGGATGTTCGTTGTTGGACTGTCACTGCGGAAGCCCGGGTTCAATACGAGGACAGGCCATGTAGGACTTGTGGTACAAAAGTTACATTTGAACACTTCTTTCAACAGTAGGCCTACTTCGGTTTTCCTTTGTCAGTATCCAACATGCTCCGTATTCATTAACCTGTCACCGGCGTTATACAACATTAGCAACTGACAGCGACTTTAAATAACACATGAATGCAGCACTTAAAACACGATAAGAAATGCACGTGTAATGTGATGCTGAGGTGCATTCGGACCTTCCCATCTTGAATCCTTACAAGATGGTAAAACCACTTAATCCCCTGTGGCCACGAATTTGTTGCTCTGCACAAGTGTAAACACAAACATACAGGCGAATTACATTACACCTATTATTTTCCTTTGAAGGACGTATTAGCGCACCTACGTTAAATTTGTTGAAACATTTGTAATTTGTAATCACTGAACCCCAATCTACATTTTGCATGCCATTTAGAGTTACAGTCATAGTCTCTCTACGTATTAAATTCCATATTCCTGGATATGATCTATAAATATTAAATATTATGACATCAAGCAAGCCATTCGTGTTCCTTAATTATGCACATTGCATATTTTCTCGACAGAATGTAGTAAAATGCCCCAGTATAAAACCGTACGAAAATCCGTTCAGAGAGAGACGAAATCTTCCATGCGGACAGATGAACTGACTGACTGACTGACTGACTGAAGGAGGGATGGACTGACGGACGGACGGACGGACAGATAGATACGAACGCACATGACAAAGCCAACAGTCGCGTCCTGCTGCACTCTGAATGCGCTCACACAGATACAAAGACTTTGCACTTGCACAGTTTTCTGATTCTAGCTTTACTTTATTCGTTCATAAGGAAATGCAATCATATCCACAAGTACGTGTGCAATAATACAAGGGTCGGTCAGAAAATAAGTATTTATGGAGTAGGTCCTATAATTTGACAACTGCAGAACCTTGGAACACCATGCATGCAGCCCTGACCTGGTATCGAGCAAATGCCACCGTTTCCAGCCCTACAGAAAAATTATGGCGGCCACAAATGTAGCGACGGTCGCGAGGCGGATAAAGTTGTGACACGACGGCTCGTAACACAGGACACGGACTTTATTTACAGGAAATGAAAAGCTCGTCCGTCAGTATGACAAATGCGTCGACCGTGCCGAGAACTGGGTGGAAAAGTAGAGGGATAGGACTACACTTAAGTTTATGGTAATCATATCCATGCACTCACCGTTAAAATTCAATAATATACCAAACATGCACTATACCGTAAAATTTTTACAATCAAAACACTAGAACACTCCGACTTATTTCGACCCTTTCTTGTGGGTCATCCTCAGGGACTGCATATTAATATTTGCTTAAAACTTAGATTACAAATAAATAAAATACATTAAAATTGTATTAAAATCGTCTGTTTTCTTTATGCTGGTGGAGTATTGTAATCATTCAGATCCCTGGAGTAGAATGTGTATGTTCCAATTGTACGTAAGTACCTAAAATTAAACCTGTACTACAATCGAGTTAATACAAAAACCCCAAAATACACGCATCGTAACTCTTTCTCTGACCGACCCCGACATGTAACTCTCTAGCTTCTGTTTTGCAAACAGCAATAACAGATTCTGTTGAAACCTGGGGTTAACAGCATAAGATTACGGGGAATCCCACAAAGTCCCAGTTTCCCACTTTCTGACGTCGAAATTCTGAAGTGTGAACGACATCGGGGACATTAATCATTGCGGAATGCATCCTTTACAAATACCTGCCTTCGTGCAAGTCATGCTTTCGCAAAATATCAAAGAACACTGCAGTTACATGAACCTACATTTAACTGCCGATTTACAGGCGATAAAAATGAAGAACTGGCTGCAGGGATATACAGCCTTGCACAAAGACACGTGTAAAGCACCGTACACGTATTCACTTGATATTAAAACATCTACGTATGGCAAAAACTACAAACATGACGACGGTGCGAAAGTTAGAGGTTACAAAGAGTCGGCCGAAAGTCGTTGTACACCTACCATAGATGAAGGGCATCTACAGATAGTCCCTGGATATTACTACACGTACATTTATCATTTTTGCTGAAGTTACATGTCTCGAGATCAGAATGCAGGGCACAGTCACAGTATAAAGATTGATAATAGTTTCTTAGAAAGGGCAGAAGAGTTCAAATATTTGGGAAAAACCTTAACAAACCAAAATTCTATTCAGGAAGAAATTAAGAGCAGAATGAAGTCAGGTGCTTTCATTCGGTGCAGAATCTTTGTCTTCCAGGTTGCTATCCAAAAATTAAAGATTACAATATACAGAATTATAATCTTGCCTGTTGTTTTGTATGGGTGTGAAAATTGGTCGCTGACATTGAGGGAGGAACACAGGCTGAGGGTGTTTGAGAATAGTCTGTTGAGGAGAGTATTTGGGCCTAAGAGGGACGAGGTAACAGGGGAGTGGAGAAAACTACATAATGAGGAGCTTAATGATGTGTACTCCACACCAAATATTGATCGGACGACAAAATCGAGAATTAGATGGGCGGGGCATGTAGCGTGTATGGGGGAGAGGAGAGGCGTATACAGGGTTTTGGTGGGGAAACCCCAGGGGGAAAACCACTTGGGAGACCCAGGCGTAGATGGGAGGATAATATTAAGATGGATCTTCAGGAAGTGGGATGTGGAGGTATGAACTGGATCGAGTTGGCTCAGGATAGGGACAGGTGGAGGGCACTTGTGAATGTGGTAATGAACCTTGGGATTCCATAAAACGCGCGGGATTCCTTGACTAGATGCAAACCAGTTAGCTTCTCAAGAAGGACCCTTCCCCATGACGTAAATAGTAAGTAAGTTTTGGTATAGAGTCACTTGTGGCTCACCCTCCGTCTGACAAATGAAATGCAGTACGAGTGTGTAGTCTATTAACGTTTATCTTGAAAAGGAATGCCTTACACTCGCTTAGCTATTTATTTGCAGTTCTCCTTAGTCTGACTCCATAAACTGCAGGACTTCAAGAAAACCAGACATTCTGAATTTTCTCCTGCATGTCCTAAAAGACAAGTCGGAAGGTACTTACCATTTCAACAACAGCAATGAGTAGGGCATTGGAATGTTACACTGAACACGCAGAAGAGTTACTACCCCACGGTCAAAATACGTGCGTAATTAGGGTTTCTTAAATAAAACGGGCAAATCCGGAAGTCACATTCATATAGAATACAGTCTATAAATTTAACCAAAATCTCTGATAGAAGCTGCTAATTATCGGAGCAGTCGCTCCAGAATGGTGTTTGTCGATAGTTCCAAGACCAGAGAGCATAAAAGTTTTTCAATACTGAATCACTTCGTATACCTCAAGTCACAGCAACACCAAAGGCAACAGCGGCAAGCTGGAAAACCTATTTCTTACTTTTGTTGCTATTTTCTCTTCAGGTGCGTCAGGTTATAATGGCCGATCCACTGGTTCGCCGGTCAAACACATAAAGTTGCAGGAAACCTGGCTACAAGTCAACTTAACGTGAGAACTGGTTTCTAATGCACCATTGTACCGTATCTAAATGCACACCAGAGACACCTCTGCCATCACAGCAAGTGCTGGCAGCCCATGTCAAATGATGCACAAATTCATTACGATTATTAAGGGAACCAGCTCCTTCCTGAAACCGTAACCACAAAACCTTCAGTAAACAATTTGGCTGTAATACTCCCGTACATAAACAAATTACACTTTAAAATATATCATTTTATTTCAACGTATGATGATAGGCATATACAAACTCCGTGCATTAGCGTATTAGTAAGTCTGTGAGATTTATCAACGAATGTAACATTCACGGTCATAGCAGAAAACACCAAACAATAACGCAGTCACTCGCTCTGCATGATAATCTTGCACAGAACCGTCAAAAAATGAGATCTCCCGAAACTACTCACAACTCACAATACAAATATGTATGTTTAAGAAACATCTACGGGAACCCCGTCATCAAGAGCAACTATAACAATCGCGGATTACCAACTGTACCCAATACTAAATAATCCACGACCATACACATTAAGCTGATTCGATATGATGATGAACCAACAAACGCATATAAACGGCTAAGAGTATCTTATATATATACAGTATGAGTCCTACATGTTTCGACCTCACTTGTGGTCATCCTCAGGGAGGAGCATTATTTCTCTGTCATTATCTTATACGTGTATATGTGAACTGATTCAAAAAGTTGTTGAAAAATAGCTGTTGTAATGCACTTGTTGGTTTCATCACCACATCGAACCGTATCCAGTTTCGTCCGCCGCAGTATTTTGTTTTATTTATCACTGCTTTTAATTTGTTCATACACGTCTTCCTGCTTTTTAACAGAGGAATGGGCAGCTTACCTAGGTTCCGCCAAGTGGTAAAAACGACAGCGGATCTCCTAACCCCCAGTTCCCCATAAGACGCAAATTCGTCAAACGCGATAGTTTTTAAACACACAATTCTGCGGTTTATTGTCATCAGAATTAAGTTGTTCTCCATTTCAAGACACGATATATAACAAATAAATGACTTAATGACAACTCACAAAACCTGCAACATATATTTATAAATTTAAAAGTTATAAAGACCTCCTACGAATTCTAGCAAATTCATTTCGTAATAAACAAATCACAGCTACGGTTACTGTAGTATTGATTTGACATGTAAGGCGACACAACGTTTATAAAGTGAGCTTTCCAGAACAACAAATATAATGAACAGCAAGGCTGCGGGAAAAAATTCCGATGTCTCGATACCATGTGAATATTCAATCACTGACACATGAAAGTCATCAGCCTAGTGGAAACACCGTGGGAATTAGCTAGAGACTAGTATGTGTGCATGAGCGTGCTGATGCAGAAGGAGGGGGGTGTCTGAACGAGTCAGGGTCGAAGGTTATTTGCGCCTAAATAAAATTCAAGTTAAAAAAATCCTTCACTTAACGAAGGGTGAATGTAAACAAAATTGCACATACTCGTATGTTGGTCAGACTGTAAAGACGACAAACTAGCATTGTTAAAATCTACCACATTCGTTATGATTAATTTGACTGTGCCCTTTCGAATCACGTAACGTTCACGTGCATTCACGAATACTACGATATGGGAATACACTTGGAATGACAGATATTCTGATGTGTCAAATTTAATTACTTCAACGGCATTGTTATTATTATTATTATTATTATTATTATTATTATTATTATCGCTGTCAGTCATGTAAGCCCTCGTTCCCAACTGTTGGTTTGAACAAAAAAAAAAAGTCTTTCTGTCCTTACAGTTGCACTGAAAATACCATAACATCTTTGTATGTAGTAGCTAAGGAACCGATTAAAAGCAAATACAGTCGAGGTCGGTTATAACGTCATGGAAAGGACTGAGAACTGTGTGTCGTTATAAATTAGTATTGTTATAACCGACCAGAATAATGTTACGGTTAACAGTGACGAATTAATTGGTACCACAGAATATCTGACGCTACAGACGAGGTGTCGTATAAACTGATGTAGTCATAAGCGACTCAGTCTGTAATTTAAGAAGTTAGTTTCAGCACTCTCCTTCCTTTAAAAAGAAGAAAGACAAGAAATTAAAAGTAAACAATGAAGGAAAGCAGGAAGAGGAAATTAAAAAAGAGCACCGGCCAATAGCTACGAAGTATATTAATGCGAAACTACGTAAAACTAATCAGCTAATGCGATTCTCTGCTCAGTACAACTGGATAAACACAGGCCCGAGTCACAATTCCGCTTTCCCTTTCCTAAGTGAACCAGACGGGCGAGTCGCAGAACTTTTTACTTGCGACGGTACCTCAGCAGCAATATACCGCTGACGGGGTTCGATATGTGCAAACCCATAAACAAGTAGAACAAGGTGGTTGTAGTATGATCTAGGCGTGTGACTCAACAGAAAGCACGTAGTGCAGTGAGCACAGCCCACATTCACGAGCGCAGTAATGTGACAACGCCTAGCATCTGTCGCCACACTTTCACCGCAACACGCGGCCCACTCTAACAATACGGCTGTAGAACAACGGTCATTAATCAAGACAAGCACTTAATCATAAGTTAACTTTCTTTACCATTCAGAAACCAGAGCAATATCTACACACACTTCCTTTGTAACGCGCAAAACTTTTCTGAAAGGACTAATAAGATAATAACCAACTCAAAGGGGCACAGGCCTCCTTTAAAATTCAAGTCAATAAATTCCGCTCCTCTGTAAAACCTGAAGGTCCATCACCACATTCGAAGGTTCTCGACGCAAAAACATCACTAACAAAACGAGAAGTGATAGTTTGTAAGAAACAACAACCGTTCCACCGATTGATAATTAGTGAGGTTCTCGATGCGATGCTGGCGAAGACTTGGGTCTCCTGGGATATGACGCAAAGTTGAGTGGCAAATAATTACCGACATTTCGGAGGTAACGAGGCCCTCCGAAACATCTGTAACTCTATTCCATGGTGTCGTGCCCCAGGAGACTTGAATCTTTATTACTATACTCCCCTACACCCTTCATGGTGTGTGCAGGAAACATTACCTACTATTTATATGGGAATTACTGTCGCCTAATCTAAATTGAGAAGTGGGAAACGACAGATTTACAGTCCACTTAATCTCATGCTCTATCTTCAGTCGTCACCCACAGAACTGTCGGAACAAATTTAAAATACCTTAAAAAAGCTATAAGACAACACGCTGTCCAAGAATTCTTGTTTATCGATCTACCTGTAACCCTACAGCCGGCTGCATAACGCTGTTCGGGTCAGGTGTTTTAGTCTAACCTGTACCATAATCCACTACGAGAAATGCTGTTTTGGAGATCATGACTCAAACATTACATTCTAACCCTGATTTGAAGTCACCAACAGAATGTGACCCACCCAATATAACAGATGATGTCAAATGTACACAAGTTCTGTATGCTGTTAACGTCCTACGAGAAAACATTCAATTTACAACACCAAGCAGAGTGAAATACTGTGCGAACTTCCTCCGTAACAGCCTCCCTTAACTCCGAAACATTAAGCTAATTTAAATAACATTTAACTTGATTTCCGGGTGAAACTCGTAAAGACCACCTTCCTTGGCACAGACGTCCATTTCAACAAACATTTGTTCTTCATACAATATTCAGACAGCGTAAATTTGTAATACACTACTGAAAATAAATTCAGTTTACAGGATAGCGAGCTGAACTCGTGTACAGATGGTCATACGATAGAACACTCTTCGAATAATCACGATCATCGCCACATGTTCTAAACTGTTAATTTATGAACATCATTTAATACACAGCGTGTGGGTATCGTTACTTACTACGAGCATTCCTAATTTCCAATGTCTGGCACCAGTCTTTCAATAGTTAAAAATAACGATGACAAAAGTCGGAAATTTTCCGAACATTTATTACTACACGACGTAAAATAAGTATCGCTTCCACCTCACAGCTGGGCATTGGCAACGATCACATGAAATTAATCACGTACGACACTGGGGTGACCTCCAAAGGCATGATGCTCACACAAAGTTTCAAGAAAATCGGTTAATTGGCTTAAAAGTTTACATGTGGACACACACACACACTCTCTCTCTCTCTCTCTATATATATATATATATATATATATATACCAGTTATTACGGCTAAGACACACACAAAAAAACACACGAACTTGGTAATAACAAAAGTACACAATTTACGGATGAAAGAAGGCAAACCCTAATACGGTCACCTTAATGAATAAGTCAGCATTATTTTGTTTCGTTTGCTATATATATTAACACCATCACAACATAATATTAACTCTGGTTAATCTCGCCCTCCAACTGTTTCAATCAAGTTAAGTTCTATTTCAGTAACACTTCTGTGACCACAGTCATGTTCAGATCATTAAAAAATAATATTATGTACATTAATCGGTATTAGTAAGTTACAGCTTAGAACCTTTGGTCGATTACCAAAAGTCCATTCTTGTGTATTTAATGTGTTTATTGGTTCTAATGCCCTTGCTATATAAAAAAACCAGGGTTATATTTACTTCGAAGTCATTGTTACTTCCGTTCTACCAAGAAGCTGGAGTCCACACCACTTTGGTACTGGTGCCTGGACGTCATTTCAAATAGAAAGTATAGTAACAATGACCTTGAAGTACCTATACATATGGAACTTGATACATCATAAAAATTAAAAGTGATAAGCATATTGAATATGTAGGAATACTAATGTACTGGCAGTAGACCCACAGTTGCTGAACTTTAAGCCATTAGTGCTGATCTCCGCAAGTAATTTTTAATTACTTTTACACCACCGTGATCACTGAAATACACTGTAATAACACTGAACATGTTGAAACCGAAACAATACCACCTCTCAAGATGAGCAACGTAGTTGAGTGGGGAAGAAAAAAACACAGTTAATGGTGTGTTTTGACAAAGTTAAACGTGGTTGGCAAATTATGTTTAATTCACCACAAAGAATGGGACAAAACCAAAGGGCAAGAACGAGAAAGATGTGGAAGAACAATTCAGGACTTGATTATAAAACCGGAGGAAGAGGACAGCAGGGGAAGGAAGACACAGAGAAGAATGGGGTGCACACAACTATAAGAAAACATACTGAACCCCAAAACGGATGCTACTTTGAACAAAAGAAACCGACATAATTTCAGCATTTTGGAAGCAACGCTGTCGAGTTGGTAGCTCTACACAGATATAAAGATAATATAAATAGTTCAAAGATAAATAACTTGGATCATATGAACTGCACCGAATTCAGGATCAGAAACAATAATGGGCCTTAAAGGACAGGGCGATGAACCGTCGGATTCCATAAAGAATATAAGTTCTTGACTGGCTGAATGACTACACTGTTCATGGAAAGGCCTGTCCCTAGAAGTTAGGTGCTTACTAATTCATACATGGTATGAGAGACGCGTTCATATTTTACTCTCTTCTAATGTACTTCTTCTGTTTCATCTTGCAGTTTCTGTGTGGGAACGTTGTATACAACGCTGGAAGCACATCAGCCAATCGCGAGCTCGGTTTGAACGATGAAATATTTTGTAGCCTTCATAACAGCAAAAACCAGAATATTACATAAAAATTGTGACATAGTAAGGTACTGTATCAGATGAAAGCACGGGTTGCTATAAGCCTTGTAACAACTTTGTGACACGCTGCTACAGGACACCTAGCAAACTTTCATCTAAAACAAAATACACCTATGATACATCTTTAATACTTCGGAACTGAAGTCTCTCAGTTGGAATATTCAGGCTTTCAAAACGCCTTGGGAAAAAAAAGTGTTACGAAGATACGTGTTAACACTGCACGAAGTAATTTACATCGATGGTTCCCACTGCAGCTGCCAGCAACATTTATTTTAAACGTCCTGTCAAGTTTTAATTTCTGCGAACTCTTGAAACACACAGCAACAGAATATATAAGTCGGTGTGTCCTTAAATATCTTGAACACATAAACAGCACTTCGTTGAATTAACCATGGGGCCCACTCGGTGACCTATGAAATTGGTACAGGACGCCCTTTCAACGGAAGGAGGAGGATGAGGGTCAAGGCGGCGGAATCGTGCGGCTGAGCACTTTCTTCCATCTAGCGCTAAGGATACGACAGCGGACTGCTTTACCTCCACTGAATAAGTATGCAAGGAGTGATGCTTAAAAATATGGAAAGCTTTAACTCTTAGCTGTCCACAATAACACGTTATTTTAGAATCCATGACACAGAGGTTAGGACTCAGTTTGAAAAGGCCTACAGCTAAGTTCGGGAAACGCTTGATGCCACACCTTGTATACATCTGCCATCTAATAACATAAAGATTAAAATACACAAAACTGTAATTTTGCCACTCGTTGCATGTGGGTGTGAAATTTGGTCTCTCACATTACATAAATAACATACGCTGGGGGTGTTCGAGAATAGAATGCTGATGAAGATATTTGGGACTGAGAGGGAGGAGGTAACAGAAGACGAGACGAAACTGCATATTGATGAAATACACGATTTTTACTGCTCACCAAATATTATTCGAGTGACCAAGAAAGATACGTTGGGCGGAGTATGGGACACACACGGGAGAGGTGAAAAATGTAGGTGATTTCAGTTAGAAAACGCGAAGGAACGCGGTAAGATATTAAAATCGACATTAAAGGAACAGGACGGGAGGGCGTGGGGTCGATTTCATCCGGCATCTGGCACAGAATAGGAACAAGTGGCGGGCCGTTATAAACACTTTCATAAAACTTTAGGATCCATAAAATACGGACAATTTCTTGAGTAGCTGAGAACATACTAGCTTCTCAAGAATTAATGACAGTGTTCCTTGAGTTAGCTATTTAATTAATTGGTTACTAGTTAGTTGGTCAGTTAGTTACGTCGACAGCTGATCTCGTTGTGCGCTAAGCTATTAAAATCTCTACATCCTGCTTGACGTTCTACACAGGCATCGTACGGAACACAACAAAACTTAATGAGTACATTACAGTAAGCTAAGGCAAGCTCTGTTATGAAGTTTTCCCCTAACTATCACGTCCAGATGGGTTGTGGGCCCCACCCAGCGTACTATACAATAGGTAGAAGGGGGCTCCTTAAGCTTAACCAAAACGGCCGGAGCATGAAAGAGACCATTCACATGCATCGCGTAATGAGACTACGAACGCACAAAGAATACTTATCTACCCGTATACGCCTTCAGAACATGGTTTATGTATGTATGTATTTATTTATTTATGGTGTATTCAACAGCAGGGTCAGTAACTCGGATTCTATGGTATAGAAAGTGAAGATAACAGTGAAAAATAAACTGTAAATTTATATTAATGGAATCGGTCGTGGCCTACTTCCAGGAATTGTCTAGGTATTTGCCTGAAGGGATGAAATACTCTGTAAAGTCAGTCGGTGTCCTGGTCAATATACGTGGTGTTCCGGCCTTCAGCGATATCCACCCATTACCTCGACATTATAAACACCACCACGAATATCTACCCTTTACCTCAGCAACCTAAACATCACCTACCTTTACTTAACTTTTACCTCAGCACCCTAAACACCACTTACTAGTTATCTACGCTTTACCTCAGCACTCTAAACACATCCCACCGTGTATCCAACCTTTACGTCGGCACTCTAAACACCAGCTGTTGGATATTTCTAGGCTTAACTTTATCCAAGAACTTCAAAACGTTTCTTCCACTGAAGATGTGGCTCAGTTCAAACCTCTATGGCTTGTACTGCAGCTCAGTACAAATTCCCTTCCCCCACCTTCTCTTCTTCACCACCAGAATAATGCAGTGCGGCTTATCCATATGGCGGATCTGCTTTCTAAAGAACCTGTTGCATTCATGTATCAGGACTTGATTCGGTGATGCACAAACAGCCGGTCAGAGAGCTAGAGGGACCGCCGGCCATTCTACCAGTCAGTCTGTCAGTTGTAGTGACAGCTAGTTAATCGGCAGGTCGATCCGTCTGTCAGTCAGTCAGTAATTCAGTCAGTTAGTCAGTAACCTTGAAAGCTCATCAATCAATACATCAATCAATCGTTTACCTACACACCAGGTTGTACAGTGCAATATGCTCTACTAGTCACAATGGTATTATGTCAACCAGATTGTTAAGTCAGATCAAGGAGTCACTCAATCAGGAATTTTGGTCAGCCATTATGACCACCAGCTACGCGACTCATTAATCGGAAATACGCTGGCCATTAATGAGAACAGATAGGCGGAAGATTGGTAACGCTAATTACTCAAGTTAAGCTGTATGTCACTACAGACGAGTCACGTAACTATGGAAGTGCATGAATAGGCACATTACCAGTCACTATACCAGCCAACAATGAAAGACGCTCCAACTAGAACACGACGTCTACATTCCTAATCAATAGATATATAGTTCCACATATCTAATAGTATTAATACTACTGTATTATTTTAATTAGGCGGTGAACTTATTGCTTAAACACAGGTTCTGACTACGGTGAATGTGTTGGACATAACTTAAATGGTTCGAACCATTGTCATGTTTGTAAGTGTGGAGTTTCAAACAATATTTTACATCCAATGTGTAGGTAAGTTCACGCTCCGTTTCCACAAAATGTTATATGCCCAGCTCCAATAGTTCATGAGTTACCGGCAACAAACCGCAAGTTAAAAGTATTCCCGTGCGGCTGCCGACTTGAAGGTTTTCTGAGTCTTTCTATGAATTCTGCGTCAATGTAAGTACATATATCACCGAGAGTATGCAAGTGATATACATTTCTGAAATGCATTAACGATCGGTATCTGAATACACGCCGGAAGAGAATTACTGACTTATTTTGCAATGTGAAGGTGGTAAACCATAAGATGATATATTGAAACCGGATTATGGTTGCTTTCATAAGCACATATAGCATAATTTGTCACATTTTCCATGACGCCATGTTAGTATGAAGAATAAATAATAGATATATATATATCTATTATATATATATATATATATTCTGTGGCGCAACAGTCCAAGTAGGCCTACTCCGCCTCATTCTTGAGATATCTAGATTGCACATACACACGCGCGCGCGCGCGCGCACTTAAGGACTCATCTGAACAAGTGATCAGCTCGTCGCAGAGGCACTACCTAAACAACACACAATAAACACAACAGACGAAAATCCGTGCCCTTCGGGGAGTGTAAAACCGCGATCCCAGCAATCGAGCGGCTGCACACTTATTCCTTAGATAGCATTGCAACCGGAATCGGCAATTTACGTTATTACATTCCACGAAAATATTTCCTGAAAAAACTTTGCTTAATCTTACAAGGTCTGTCACTAGGTATCCTCTCATGACCTAAACGTAAATGGTGATAGTTTTGCTAACACCGTATTAGTTCCCGTGTCAGCCTAATCATTACTGACTGATGAGCATTAAATATACGGCGATTTGGTGTCCTGCAAGAGCGCAATATTCAAACCACGTTTCGAGAAAATTGGTCATATAGTTCAAGGATTAAAATATACACGCACACATTCATATACACACACACACACACACACACAGACGCGAGCGCGGCATGGTAATATCTAGTCTCTCGTAACTTCAGGAGGAAAAATAAGCTAAAAATGTGTTCGTCACTTGACGTACCTAATGTCCACTGTTACCAGACTTTCCTCCATTAGCTTGCTTCGAGGCCAGACATGTCCATTTTGTACGACTGGACACGTGTGAACATGTGCTTTGCCGCGCGTGTGTTCAAATCCCCATCTACATGTCAGTCGACTTGCGAGGGACAGGCAGCAAGTAAGTTGCAAAAGTCAGACAGGCACAACGGGTTCAAATGCAGACCTCCTGAAGGTTCGACACCGGACAATTAAGAGCTCAGAGTGAGCAACAATTCACGCTTAACAAACTTCCGAAATTGGCTTTACAATTTTTAGTGTTAATATAGTGTTCGTATATTAAGCTGACCTATACGAATCTCCATCTACTTTGAAAACAAGTGCCACTGCCAAAGAAAGTCTGCGAATTGTATTTAACTATTCTGACTAGCAACATTAATGTATCACAGGCAAACGAAATAAAACAAAGAGAAAAATTCGAAGTTCTGTGCAAAAAGAGATGCCAGTTTATTAAAGTGTGAACGAGCAAACTGATCCACTTTACGTCTGAGTATATGTGAAAGAAAATCGAACGTGAAAAATTTCTTTAATGTTTCTCTGACTGAAAACATATCTATGGTGTGTGTGTGTGTGTGTGTGTGGTGGGGGTGGCTGTGTGCGTAGCGGTCATAGCTCTTCAGCAATGTTCAAACCCAATGGTGCGGTGAAAATGAATCCTACATGTGGCGAGAGCTGATAAAAGGAACGTCAAGAAATAGGGGATTTTCCTCTTCCAGGATAGAAATCCACTGGCTGTATGGCCTCGAACTGAATGAATAGCGCCCAGTCAGGCATGGCAACGCGTCAACAAGCATCTCTTCAGTCACGCCCTCCCTCGAGCATATATTCCAACACTGCACAATTGAATTGCCGGGTTCCGCAGCTTTCAGATTTCGATCCTTTCTGCCATAATTGATTTGATCGAAAGAAACATGACAGACATCACGTAAATGATACAAAGAAACAAGAACTCTCCAATCCACGTTTCCAGACCGCAGACTAGAGTCTCGTAGACAGTTACGTCGTGTGCGTTCGTTCGTATAAGTTGACATCACGGATTCGGTGAAATGTTTTGCTTCCATTTTCAGGGATGACGAAATACGTAAGCTTTGATGTGTACAAGGCCAATGAGGTAAAAGCCACCACATGACATGCCTACGCAGGCACAGAGAGGAGGTGGAGGTACAGCTCCAACCCCCAACCTCGGCGCTAAAAGGAAATGGGTAGCAGCACAACGCTCCGGCCTTTTAGCACCAGGAAAGACGCAGTACCTACTGTACGGTAGGGCTGGGTAGGTATCGGGAGCACTCTGGACGAGCGGAATTCTAACCCCGGACTGTCTAGCCCGTAGGGAGTCGCTATACCGATTGAGCTATCCTGGACGCCCTTAAGATCTATGGGGTACACAAAAATACAAAAGCACTCTGAAACTGTGAGCAAGCGCTATACTGGGCTATCTCCAAACAGCTGCTAGGCGCTTCTGGCAAAGTACGATAAGAATGCCATATGCGGAAACCACGTCTGTCCTTCCGTCCGTCCGTCCGTCCGTGTGTGTGTGTGTGTGTGTGTGTGTGTGTGTGTGTGTGTGTGTGTGTGTGTGACCTAGCATAAAATTCAGTATAGAAGTTCTGTGAAGAAAGTTGTCGAGCAAGAGTGAATTTAGTAAATACGAGCTCTGACAGTCATCCTTTACTAAAGACCCACACTTCACACATTTGAGATATTTTGGTGAAATTTGGTATACATAAATCTTCACACAGTGCAGTTTAGCAATCGTCAGCTTCGTAAAAATCAGTCCAATGACAGCCATACTTCGCTTAAGAGCGTGAAACAAATTTTCTACTTCTTCGATTGGGATACAACTTTCCAAAAGACGTTCCGTGAAAATCGGCGCAGTAAAAATCACATTTTGCTTAGGAGTGCCAATGAATTTCTATCCGTCTAATACGGGTGAAATTCATTACATGGTACCCGTTGCATGTAACGCTAATGATCATTTCCCAGCCTCGTGAAAATCGGAGCAGGAAAGGCTGCGTTTTTCTTATGGCCACAAATGAGTTACAACTCAATTTCAGTGTGTGCTATAAAACCGTACGACAGTCTGAAATTAAAGAACACCATGCGCCCTATGTCACCAAGTACACCACTTGAAATATTGATACTTCAAGAAGCAGTATACATTATGCTTTTTCCTCAATTGTAAGGCAAATGCCAGGGTAAAACTAGCAAAGACGGGACACGGCCCGCGCTCTTCCAAATGAGTTATTATTTGTGTTGTTCTGTTGTTATTTGTGTTGTTCTGTGTATTGTTTGTGTGTAAATGTGTACTGCAATCCTGCCACCGGCTGACAACCCAATTGCAGTTTTTTTATCTCCCAGTATCATTGCAATCTGTCCGAGGACATTCAGCAATCGTGTATGACGGTCACTATTAATGGCATGTAGGAAATATATCCAGTGATGTATCTCCTATATTAAGCTCAATCACATTGATTGGGTATGGTTCCTCATTCATGAGGTTTTCTAGATCACACACAACGAC
>Ga0123355_10006506_pt1 | contig 17325 bp, 16 predicted proteins | sample TergutEmb28metaG_3_FD_89872 | JGI IMG/M metagenome (GOLD analysis project Ga0123355, IMG submission 89872) | Embiratermes neotenicus P1 segment gut microbial communities from Petit-Saut dam, French Guiana - Emb289 P1 | ecosystem: Host-associated > Arthropoda: Insects > Digestive system > Gut ...
CATCACTATCAAGGAACTTGGAGCAATGCTGTCCATCAGTGTTGGTAGTGTAGAAGACATCGTGAAATACCACCTGCACTATCGCAAGGTGAATGCACGGTGGGTACCACACACTTTAACGGACGTGAACAAAATGGTGCGCATGGAAGCTGCCAGTCGTCTCCTACAGCAGTTTGAAGACAAAGGTGATGCATTTTTGAAGTCTATAGTGACCAGCGATGAAACATGGGTGCACTACTTCATTCCCAAGTCCCAGCAGTCATCACGCGAGTGGCGGCATACCAGTTCTCCCAAACCCAAGAGAGCGCGGAGGAGCCGTTCGCCAGGAAAAGTGATGGCAACGTTCTTCTGGGACTGGCAGGGGGTCATCCATGTAGACTTTCTGACAGATGCCAGAACAGTCAATGCAGCTTATTACTCAGACCTCTTGGCAACAGACGTGAAGGAAAAGATCCGATCCAAGCGGAAGACAGGTGGAAAGCGGGTAGCCTTCCTTCAAGACAATGCATGCCCCCATATGGCCAAAACAACAATGGAAACCCTCTGGAAATTGAAATGAAACCTTCTGACACATCTGCCGTACAGTCCCGATTTGGCCCCAAGTGATTTCTACCTGTTCGGAAGGCTCAAATCAGACTTGCAAGGCATGCGGTTTGCGGACAACGACGCCGTCATCCAGACTGTTCGGGAGTGGATACGCTGCCATCCACAAGCCTTTTTTGAAAAGGGCATCAGGATGCTTCCAGAGTGTTGGAAAAAATGTGTTGACTCCGGAGGGGAGTACGTTGAAGACTGACATGTGCAAGTAAGTGTTTGGCAATTATGGTTACAAAAAAAAAAAATCAGCCCCCATCATATTTGAACCACCTTGTACTCCACAACATTTCGAGAGCACACTGCTTTCATTGACAATCTTGAAGGAAAGCATACAATTCATACATAAGAGACAAATTACACAGATCCCTAAAATAAATAGTACACAGTTTGCCATATAAAATTGTAATAAATTGAAAACAATTTTTCCCCTTATTAAAACTAAAAATCGCATCACTTAAAACAGCAACAAAATGCTTTAATGAAATGAATTTATATTTTATTGAAATTCTTTTATTTTTTTGCTGTTGCAATTTTTAGTTTTAGTAAGGGGAAAAATTGTGTTTTCATTTTATTACAATTTTATATGGAGAATTGTATATACTATTTATTTTGGGGATTTTGATATTTGTCTCTCACATATGAATTGCATACTTGGTTTTTTTTTATTATCAATTTTTCTTAAGTTTTTAGCTTCACCTGAGGACAAAAGCAATCTGCTTTCAAAATGTTGTGTAGTACATCTTAATTACAGTGGTGATGGAAATACTTCACAACCATGTCAGTGATGTTCACATGTTACACCATTGTCAAAGAAAGTGTGGTACAAGTTGCATGAAAGTTGACTTTTCTGCATTACTGGAGGCAATCAATTAAAAATCTGTCACAGTTTTGTAACACAGTTCCTCATTTGATGAAATGGACGTGTTATTTAAGTCACTTGTCAAGTGAATATTCTTTCAATAAAAATAAATATGTGACTTATACCTCTGGCACAACCGGACACAAAAATGCAAGTTTGGTGGCAAGTGGCTCTCTTAAACGACAGATGCTGCTCGCTGGCCAGCATCTTTCTGCACACAAAGTTGCAAGTAAGTGCACAAAAGGAGAAATAAATTGATCTGTGTAATAAGGGAGAATGTTTCTTTTTAGAAAAGTAGACAGAAACACCATAATAAGAGAATGTAAAGCATTTTGAAATTCTATCACAGATATGCTATGTGAAATAACAAGTGTCCATGGCAATAATATGATGCAACTGTACTTCTAAATTTATGCCAAATGATGGCACTTGTGATTAATGCGGAGTTTAAATACAAATTAGATATCTGGAATTCAAACAACAGAATACTGACTACTGCCCTTACCACAGTAATCCAAAGGTCTATCACTAAATGAGCATAATACAAAGCAGTTGAATTTATGAGATAAATCGGGATACTCATGCAAATATTTTAGCAGTGGCACAGACAAGACTTCCACAGACCCCGCCATGTGGGGGGCACCACATGTACAAAATAGTAAAATTTGTTATGGCTTTCTGCAGACTGGATACCATTCTTCTAACAGAAGGCAATGTATTTAAATACTTGTTATGAGGTCTTGGAATAACTTCGCTAATAATAAGAGGAGACTGATTATTAAGATAGCCAGGAATGGGAGGAGGGGAGAACTGGTTACTTACATCACTCTATCCTACGTAAAATACAAAGGAAATCTTACATATCAATTTCTGTCATTTTCCTCTTTGTATTATTTAAACTATCCATTCCACAGCCAAAATATGTTTAACAAAGATACTTTCTACACTCACTGACTATGCTCCCGATACAAATCCTCAGGCACTGTGTACTGGTATAAATTGAACACAGGGCGAGAACGAGGTAGAATGCGACTGCACTTCCTCCACAGCGCAGTTTCATCTTCACTTGGGTCTGGGCGAGGAAAGCGCTGGTTTACATAGAAAATCCGTGGCACAACCAGCCGGATATTATGAAGTTCCTGCCCCACCAAAGCCCAGACTTTAAATACTCCTGGTTTATTTGTCTCTGAAAGCTGAAACACAATCTTATACATTAGTAAGAGAAATAACTGATATAAAAACATTGATACAAGTACAAATGTCATGAATGACATACAACAGTTAATTATATTACACCTTCAAACATTGGGCTGGGATAGCGTAGTCGGTATACCGACTCCATACAGGTTGAATGGTCCAGGGATTGAATCCCGGTGGGGGCGAGATTTTTTGCACCCATCCAGACTGGCCCTGGGGCCAACCCAGCCTCCTATACAATGGGTACTGGGTCTTTCCCAGGGTAAGCAGCCAGAGCATGGCGTTGACCACCCACCCCCATCTAGCGCCGAGGTTAAAGACAGAGTACAGATATACCTCTACTCACCCTCTGGGCCTTCGTGGCCTGTTCTAGGGTAAACTTTATCTTTACCTTTACACCTTAAAATACTGGATGACCACGGTTGCTACCTGTATGATTTGCCATGGTGTGTCCAATAGTGTTTGCTGTGCGCGACGCAAGAATCCTCCAAGGGTGCCTGCAGCTGGGTTCCTTCCTACACTTTGAATACCTCCAGCTTTTCCACATCCTTCAACTGAATCTCCAACACGAGCACGTTTCCCAAAACTGTTTCTTTCTGACCGTTGTTTCGCTTGAAGAGCCCACTTCTTTTTATGATATTGCAGCCAGGCCAAGCGAGATTCCTATAATTACACATTAACTGGTGATGAGTGAGAAGAGTTTGATAACCAATTACATAAGGATACCAGAAGTTATATCATGAAGATGCAACAAATTAAGCCACTAGGAAAAATAATATCAAGCCAATCTGAAGGCTACAGGGTGATCAAACATACCTACTAATGTGCAAGTTAAAATATTCTTCCTTCCATGCATTGTCCTACCATGGGCAGTTGTACCATAAAAATGAAATCATATCTCTCTGGCACTAATACAGACAATTCACCAACACATATTTATTCTTCAAATTACTCATCATCCATGTACATTCTGCATAAAATCTCATTTTGTCACAAGAAGCAATGCAGTCCTTCACAGGAGAAAAGTTGTGTTTTGATACCAACAAACAACATTCTGTGCTCTGACACTATAGTTCTGGATCATATAAGTGCATCCATGGTTCCTTCAATGCAAAATGTGAGAAAGGAAAGCTTCTCCCCACCTCCTCCACACTGGAAATGTGAAGACAACAGCAGACATCTGAGGAATCGAGTCTACATATTTTCTTAGTCCGTCAAGGAAAGAGTAACTAAAACAGAGATATTTCAGCGGATGTCTAAAAATGCATAAAATTCCATTGCCTAAATAAATTATGCAGTCGCTCGAAGCCCCTGCTTCTTCACTCTTGCTGTCCCAAACCATTTCAGATATCCAGTTTGGGGACAGGAACCTGGCTCTCTTACGCAACTCATCTAAAACTTTTGGGTCGCACCTTGTATTTCACAGGTGAAATAACATTACATGTAGCACACATTGTAAATACAGAACAGATGCAACACTATATACCATAGAAACATGGTTTGTTTCACGTATATAATTGTAAATACCCTGCATAAAGGTGACAACAAATATTACAATAATAATGATGATGATGATGATGATAATAATAATAAAGGACAACAATGACAATGATGACAACACCTACTTACATCACATTTCTCAACTCTGCCACGAGTAGTACAAACCCAACCCATCTCATCCTCGTTTTTACAATCATTACAATCATCCTAATAACATTTTGTAAAATGTACGAATTATGAAGCTCCTATTACATCCCTTTCTTATGCTTCCCATCCCCCCCTTCTCTCTCTCACACGCACGCACGCACACACCCACACATGCGCGCACACACGCACACACACACACACACACACGTCCTGTTTGCCTAATAAACACAATGTAAGTGTAAAAAATTTTGTTGTGGCTCTTCTGACTGCTTAAGAATATTAACATACGTAAATATGGGTTATTATATTACTAACCCTGAGACAGTAAAGAGGCAATCCTGTCTGATATTCTCATCCTTAACATTGTAAATAAACTGTAGACACTTGAATATTATCAGTTACTAAGTCAAACTGCTACAAACCTTGGTGTTACCAAGTGACGGAGGAGGACCTAGGACATCCCTCCAGTTATGCGTCAGTGTGGTGGAATGTGCAAGAGAGCTGGTGGTACCAGAAGGCATACGTTTCCTCTTAGTGACACTGACTACAGGCCGCCCACCTTTACCTCCATGATCCTGTCTTCCAGCAATATCTTCAATGTCAACTGGTTTGGTTTGTGGCACTGATTGTGTTGCAAATAAATCTGTTTCAGGCTGAAAATTAACATTAACACAACTCCCACTGTAATAAAATCGAACAGCCTTCACAAAAAGTGTATTAACTAAACCATACCACTGCAGATAAATCCTCCAGTTATAAACATTCAACTCATAAACAAGGCTATTTTCTAACATTTTTAAATAATTTGGCCATAATGAATTTGAATGCAAGTACGTACCTAGAAATCTACATGATATAATCCCAGAAGAAAGTATTTTTCACAGTCACTCATTTTTTGCAGGTTCATATGCATGACCCACTCAATGCACAACTACAATCTGCAGCACAACATAGCATGCACATTTCTGAGAATGTTCTGGCAGTGGTCTTGCTTCACCTAATGCACTCTACTCAGTTCATTCTTCATTGCTTTCAGAGCAACAGCAGGGAGAATTCAGTGAAAATGTAAGCTAAACAAGGCCCTGTTCATGATTGCAAAATATTATGGGATTCAACAATTTACCTAGACACAGCATTATCTGTACAAATTACAAATTAGACATATCAAGTCTACAACATCTGTGTCACTCACACATCTGGACATTGTAACCATGGCAAAAGCATCAGACAGAAGCGAGAAAAACTGATAGAATACGGTACCAAACATTTAAATGTGTATTACAAAATTAATTTGTACTGACTTAGCTATGTACTTCAACCAAATGACAAATATGACACAGGTACAATAAGCTCAGCAAGTACAATGAGTGATTTCCTTTTGTGTTCAAATTGTACTGCTCATGTTTTCTGCAAGTCAATGAAAAGGTTTCATATTTCTATGTACAGTGATGTTACCTACTATTTAAGACAGCCATGTGTTTGAGACGTCCAAATTAATTGTTGGATACACACTGAAAGAAGTAACCAAGTATGGAAGAATCTGATATGGGGATCCATAAATATAAAAGGAAACAAGCTCTCAGTGATGACGATGATTTTTATATGGCATAACAAAACAAGCGGTAATATACAAGTATGACTATGTTACAAAATTCTTTCTACAGAGGAAGTCAACAGACACGCTACTGGGATAAAAGGCATATCCAAGTTGTTACGATTCTGCATTATAACACAAATCCAGCACATTTATAATTCCTGCAGATGTGTGAAACTTACATCAATCTGTGGATCCAGGTTTTTAGGTTTCACAATAAATATTTCATTAATCCTCCTCTGTTTCAATGTATCATTCTTCTCTAGCATTTTCTTGTGGAGCCAATCAGGATGTCTCACTCTAGGCACAGGATTTGCTAGCTGTAGGGAAGACAAATATTTAACATGCTAATGGATATAGGTGGCAGGCTACAAAGGAAAAGTGTGAGACCTAACCTACATAACCCAGAAGTACAAAATCCCAGGCACCAGGCCACCCAGGAAAATAACTTTATTCAATGCTGCCCAATATTTGTGGGCCCTCCATATGGAATTTGATTCATGTTACCCATCTGGCACATTGAATTTTGAGGTGGGTCCTAAAGTTTTGAAAAATTTGATCATCCCTGGTTTAACCTAGTGATATATTATTTACAGTGATCAAAATATCTTCATAACATTCATTGAAATATTTCAACACAAGTTAACACAAAACTATCAATATATTAGCATATATATTTTCTAATTAGTAAACCATTTAAACTTTAATCCAGCAACAATTCACAGTAACTGCAGTAAACTGAACATGTGGGCATCTAGAATATGTTAATACTTCACACTAAGGATTTTCAAATCATCAAAGGCCAAAATGATGATCTGCTTACAAATTAAAATTGGAAAATCAACAACAACCACCATACTTTCAAGTTCAAAACACATTTTAGATGTCTAAATATAGAAGGTATGAACTTTTGGCTACATGATTTCTCTTAATAACACATCCATCACTTGATGCTTATGATTGTGTCAGACCATTTTGAATGATGGGGGCAGGAGGTTATGCTCATTCTTTTAGTTTTCTTAAACTTGCCAAAATTTATGGTTATTTTGTTTTCAATCCTTCATTTCCCTGTGTTTTCTGAAAATGAGTAAGGTAAAAAATACCTTCCAAAATGGTTTCTTGTTAGGTGAACGCTGATCTGCACAAAACAAGAGAGACAGATTATAAACCACGGTCTCTAAAGCGACATCCAAACACCCTAGGAATAAACTCTGACATAGTTTGTAAAAGAAAAAAAAACATGCCTTAAACCACTGAAGAATTTGGGCTTGTATTCAGCACCTTCTAAGGTCTGGCCCACACAAGCATACATGCACAGCAGCTGGGACTGCTTATGGAAAAACTGGACCATCTCCTGTATGCCGAAGCATGGAAAACATACTCTATCACTGAATATAAATGTAATAAGTGACACTTTTTTGCAATATGTATGTTTTCTGAAGCTAACAATGACACAGGATAAAAATCAAATTTTTGTGTTACAATGTCAACATTTTCACACTCTAACAAACAGCACATAGTAAACCTTATTCACAACATGCTGCATATAATGTTTCATTATATGAGACATCAATAATTTTTAGTCCTGTCACATTTCTTGTATGGCTTTATTTCCTATTTACTTTGATATACATGCACTAGACACCAAATTTAGGAAAAAGATTAAAAATTCATTCTCTTTGTTGATCAGGGTCCAGCCCATACCCAATAGCAACATAATATGGAAAACATTCTATCCAGTTTCTTCCCAAGAACACAAAACCATAAAACTATAAAGTAGTAATGTCTGGGGAAATGTAAATGAGAAATTAGAGTCTTCTTGTTGTTTTCAAGATTATGTGGCAACCTAATGACCAACAGAACACTAAAGACATCTGCAGTCAGTTTAACCATGTTTGAGAAGTGAACAAGATAGCATTACTTCAACTTTGAAACATTCTGAGGCAGCCAAATAACGTAAGACTGCTTGTGGAGGGCAGTATTTCAGACATACCTAACCATATATGGAGAAGCTTCCAGGACAATGGAAAATGTGTTCTTCAGCCAACTGAAATCCACTATAAGCAGTCTACGGATGGCTGCTTCTTCAAGCAACTGTAATGCCTTACACTGTTATGCTTCAGTTCTCTCAGCATGCATTATTTGTATGCAATTCCAAATGCAGTGGAATAAACATGTACCAAAGTTCAACAACTATTTTGGAACTGTCAAGTTCTTAATAGAATGTTGATGGCTATTTTGTAAACACATTTATCATTTTTGAGGGACCATGTGTATAAAATTGCAAATGAAAGTCATGTGTATCCTTGTGTGATGAATAATGAGTCCTGTTAAAATATTGTTTTTGTATTTTCTGTTGTGTTAAATAAAAATACAAACAACACACACACACCCTTAAACAATTCATCAAAGAGGGAAAGGGTAAAAAAAACATATTTACTTTCCCTTCTACAAAGTTCCCTAAAACATATGTTGACCAGGTTTTACTCTACCTGATGACACTTAACATAGACATGTCCTTGCTACTAACCCCTTGCATAGCAGCTGGTATAGTGATGATTTTTTGAATGGCACCACCCAATCTCTCAATGTAGTAGTCCCAGTCCAACACTTGGCGGATGTCTACATCACCAAGCGATAAGTCTTTAAGCCACTTTCGCAGGTAATGTCGCTTTATGCTAGGCTCTGACTGGAAAATTGCCAGTGGAATGGCCCTATAATAGTAAAAGCACAAAACTGTTAAAACAGTGTAACTCTACCACTCATATTAAAAAATAACAAAACAAATAAAAGCAATAAGTCAGCTATCACACAGAACTGGGAGGGAGAGGCAGAGTGGCTGGGATGATTAGAAGCAAGCATGGAAAAGGTATAGAAAAGAAAATAATTTTGAAAAGTAAGGGAGAGGGTTGTTGGAATGAGTACCTTTCAGTGACAGGTGCTCCCTCTGGTTTCTTCGAAATGATAAATCTGCAAGCAAGACCTGCATCTTTCACCATCTGATCTCCTAGAAATTCTGCTAGACGCTTTGCAGTAGATATTGAAGTCGACTTCTGCCCACCATAATCCTCCAGCTTGCGGGACATTGAGCGGTTTTCTGAGATTAACTCAAACAGCTCTGAATCTGGCATATTGCAACCCTATTGATATTAAAACAAAATGTGTTTTAAGAGTGGAATGAGACAACACACAGACTGCCACTTTATAAGAAACCAAACAATTATTATCTCTTGTTTTCGTTACAAATACACTAAGAAGCCAGAGAATTCACTTACCTAGATGGGCGGCAAATTTTGCTAAAACAGTACACTGACTTTCATAGACAGCAAATCTGTTTCATCACATGCAAAATTATATGTTTTGAAACACATGTTACAATGTTCCTATCTGTAAACAAGTAATATGTTACTGTGAATGTATAACTAACAGGATTTACTTGTCCTTATTAGTTGCAGACTGTGGGGGTACTTAGTGTGCTCATGAACAGTACTTAGTTGAACACAGGGTGTACAGTGTAATAATTCTGCAAAGCACGTGTCTTGGAAAAAGTCACCATTTGAAAAAATACCCAGTGTGAAAAAATTATGTGGAAATAATGTTAACATCTGATTCAATCCAGTGCAATACAACAATAAAATAAGTAAACTCATGATCTAACTGAACATAAATTTCATGGCCACTGGCACTGAAATGAAATCAAACCTTAAAATAATTCTGTGCCTGTTTGCTCTTCAAACTGGAGAGTTAAAATTCTCTGCTCCCACAGCAACAATACTTTTTTAAAAATACTATGGCCATAAAAAGACAGCCATACAAGGGCTCTTTTCTCCTCCCTGGGAAGCATGAAGCTACTTGGTAATGCAGGTGGTTTATAGAAGCAGTAACCAATGGATTTCTTGATCAGGAACTTACATCATATACATCAAAACAAAAGGTCAGACACATCTTGGGACACTCACCTTACTGTAAAGAACATCAAGCCAGTAATCAGCCACTTTCGCCACAGACTCATAACAAGTCTCCAGTGTGTTACCCTTTAGGAATGCCTCAAACACAGACGATTGGAATATCTTGATTAGTTGCAACTCTCCTCTGCGCTTAACTTCAAAGCTGTAACATAATTTCCCAGAAATAAAACAAAGAATACCTGGTAGCTCAAACAATCCATGGAAACCAAGAATATGCCAATATGGGCCCACCAAACCCCTGTTTAGTGGGTAACAGAAGTTCCACCCCTGGGCATAAAGCAGCCAGAGCAAGAGGGTTGCCATTCATCTCCTCCACCTAGTTCTAAGTTTATGAAAGCATCATAACAAACCCCAAGCACCTAAATGCTAAGTAAAATAATGCCTTGACACAAAAACAAATTTACCTTGAGCTACACCTTGGTAGGTCCTTAGTCTCAGTTTCAACTCAAATGTTTATGAAACCTGGAATGGCTTACTTCTTCCCTACCCAACACCCCCCATCCAGGAAATTTTAATTAAGATACTACTACAAATGTCACTGCCTTATTGATTGATTTTGAGAATGGTGCAACAGTTAACATATTATGTAAAGTTACACCTGCATGAATAAATTAAGGGTAGTTAAACTGACATAAACACATGTTTTTACTAACAAAGTTACTAATTTCATTTATCTCTCCCACCCCTCCCTACAAACAAAAGGAAAACTGGGGTATATAAGTTACATAGCTAATTGGCAATAACCATTACATTCAATCCGGACAGTGCAAAATATTTAGCAGCGTGTTACTAGATGCAAGCAATAATTGCAACCTCTAGTGCCTGCATGGATTCTACACCCTCACAAAAAGTATTCATTAAACATATGCACTTACATAAAGCAAGCATGAAAAAAATGCACTCCAGGAAGCAGCTGACAGAATTCATAATATCTTCATGTTCAGTTTGTTACTATACTGACAAATTTATGGTTTTTGAAGTTTTAATATTTTTGGCAGAAGTTAGTACTGAAATTAGAACCTTTAAATACAAGGCTAGTACACTAACCACTGAGGTGGCCAAGGAATGGCTGCTTTATCTAACTTATATGACACATGTGGTCAATTCATAACTCATAGTAATGGGATGAGAAATAACATATCTGCCCGTATCATGACAACTAGTCACTTAAAAATGACAGCAGTGACAACTCCTGTTGAATTGTCATGTACAGTGCATATCAAAAACATTGGTACCTCATATAAAATCGCTGTACCTGACTTACCTCCAATAAGCAGTAATGGTGGATAATGCACCACATAAACCTATCCCCCCCCCAAAAAAAACACCAATTTCATGCAAAAATGAACAAAACTGCCTGGTTGCAAGCAAACATATACTGTCCAATGAAATTTTGTGGACAGCAAAACTATCTCATCTGAGTGAGAGGTACAAATCATGACAGAAATGCTGCCACATCCACACAATTTTGGAGGTACAAGGACACACAGTGACAGAATAACCTTCCTTCACTTGTTACATGGATAATACAGAGTTGGCTTGGAGGAAAATAGAGCACCTGATAGGTGAATGTAATAAAACAGGTGTTTTACTGCTCTTCAAACTTAAAAGCATAAAGCAACAGCCTCTAGATGCCATCACACCTCACGATTTGGCAGGATGTTACATGCATGTGCGTAAGACAAAGCAGAAATCCTGTAAAGACATTCCCTTGAAGAATGAACTGAATGCATCATTATTTCCTCCAGCAATCATGGAATATTCTAATAAGTCACTGAATGACACATTTATCAGTGAGAGACAGCAATAATTCTGACCAAAGAGATGCTCACTTGTAATAAATACAGCCTTCCATGCCCTTCTTTCCTCAATTTTTCTTTCCACTGTCCTTAATTTTGCATAAGTTATTCAACTTCACAACAATACATGTGTAATAAACACATATGAATGCAAGAACTTACTACATACATGCATTCTGTAAGTGTTTTTAAATTCAGTTTAGTGAAATCAATATTTCAAGTGTTCATCAAGAGTTATATGTACAACACTGCATCAGTGGAAAGGTCATTTGTTGTAAATGTAGCTACAGATGGGAAAATGTTAGTTTAATGAATCAACTCTGTTGTTTAAAAACAATATGGAATAGAGATATGTATTTTTGGGGAAATAAATATCAATAAACTACACACACATAGCAAAAAATGTAAAGAAAATTAAGAAAAATTCAATTGTACATATGGTAGTTACTACCTACCCTTTCAGTTCTGCTAGACTCCCATCATGATTGAATACAGCGTAACGTTTCTTCAGCTTCTTGCCTTCCTCTTTTGAAGCTGGCAACACCATTGCCAGATATGGACCATCTACTTCAAAGAAAATTGAGTTCTCACTGCGCTGTGTGTACATCAGTGTTTCTGGATCTATCAGTTCATGGTACTGATGATTAGTAAAATGATCCTGAAAAAGAATAAGAAAATAAGTGCTGTACTTTTTATGATATAAGATGACCCTACAAAACAGTCTTCAATTTTCTTGTGTTGGCGGGGGTGAGAACTATTATATAATGGGATTAACTTTGTACAGGATCTTCAGATGACCCCTCCCCTCTATCCTCCAGATTTTCATACGATGAACTGTGAAAAATGTTCATAATCATAATCATCTTCTTCTTGGATGGCACTAAAGTATAATGCAAACCTTCACCTCCTTCATGAACTTCTCCCATTCATGTCTGCATTTTTTACCTCTCTTTCCAGTTTTTAATTTTGCATCTATTAATACCTGTTTGTACACACTTCCACCATCTGTTTTTTAGTTGTCCTCTTAGCCAGCTTCCCTGGGGTTTATTATTAAATACATGACTCACTTTTCTTTTATTACTCATTTGATTAATATGAGCATCCAATTCAACCAACTTACTCTAACAAATGAAAGTGTATCTAAATCTCCAGATAGCTGTGGTGTTAATTCCATTATTATATCACTTTCTCCAGTTTTCATGTACTTTAATTTTCCCAGACATTCTTCTTAACACTTTTCTTTCAAGAGCAGCCAGCTGTTTAGTAATATTTTTATTTAGTGTTTCAAGATAAATTTTCACCTTATGTACAGGTAAATATGGTGTGGAAGAGTTTTAACAACAGTTTCTTTATGCATTTAACTCATACGAAATGCAGGACACCCCTTCAGCTTCAGCACCATGACACAAAGATATTCAGGAAAGCATACGTGATATCCTAGCCATTTTTGATCTTGGCAATTAGAGTGGGATGAGTAGTCAGCGACACTTTACCTCTGGGAAATGGCCATTGGATAGGAAGCTGGAATGGCACCAGAATCACTCTCGATATGATAGCGAGGACAAATATCCCTGCTCCTGCCAAGTATTATGTCCAAAAGTCTATAAAAATTGTTTGATCATCCTGCTACTTGCTGAGTTCTAACATACACTTGACTTCTATTAATCCATGCTCCCAACAGCCAATCTCTCTCTGTCCCTGCAAGTCCTGACAGAATTTCCTCTTTGTCAAGCCTCTCCTCTGACAGCAACTCCTCTAATTTCTCTCAAAGCATTTCCCTGACAGCAAATCCTTGTCTCTAAACCTTGCACTCTTTCCAAGAATGATGCAGATATAGTCCAGTCTCACCAAAACATAATCCTAAACACAACTCTCAATCTGCCCCTAATGGATGGTTCCAAAATGAAACATGAAAAACTAATGTCACCAAAAGAAAATTACAATCTAAAAATCAACAACATAGAAGCATTTTGAGGTTAATTTCACATTCAGGTAGTGTAAATTTATAATCCAGTAAAATTCAATTTAAATCATAAGGTTTAGTGATTCTTAAGTCATATTTTTATTTATAATCATTTAATTTACGCATTCATCCATCACCTTCTGTCATAAACTGTAATAAAAAAAAAGTGAAAAGACATCTTGTTAAGGGGACAGAATCAGTCCCCATCCTCACCCTAAAAATTTAGTCAACATCTGCTCAGTTGGGCCTGACAGTACCTGGAAAGCAGGCTCCTTCCAAGATACTGTATATCAAGATCCAGCACATTTATGCAACTATTCTACAAAGAAGTGTCTACATTTTAATTATCTGATTCTTTTACACCATGTCAGTTGTGCACAAAAGTGGCTAATTTGGACTGATGCTATATTGCTTTGGTTTGATTCCCTGATGATGGACCTGTGCAGATCGAAACATGTAAGAATGTTCAGTGAGATTTTATAATATAAATATCTAAGGAACAATTTTGTGTATTGGGTTGGTTTCATGTCATAAATTAGTTATTGATAATACATGGAACAAACATTATAAAGTTTATATGAGTGAAAATTGTAATATTTGTTAAACTGTTTTAATCATAATTTGTTTTCACTTCTTAATACTAAAATCTAATTATGTGAGAAAATTGAAGTGATCACCAGACATGTTGGTTCTTTACGGCAACTCATAAACTAAAGGTGACTGGACTCATTTGTGGGGCAATCATTTACAATTACAAGTGCAAGATTAACAATATATACTCATGTATGAGTTTAACAAATGAAAGATAAGCAAGAAATATTAAGACAAGAATGAGCAGAGGACACAGAGGAACACTTTTTAGGAGAATGTACATAGTCATGAAAAGCGCCTATTAACTTCATCATGTCCATCCATCTGTTCACATGCATCAGTGTGGCTCTTACTGGACCAATTTCCATTAAATTTGTTATTGGAAACTTTTATGAAAATCTACCATGAAACTCCATAGTTGGTTAAAATCAGGCAAAAATATCAGGCTGTTGACATTAAACTGTTACAAAAGCACTCTTTTCAAGTGAAATGGTATGAGGCTGTTAGCCTAGCCTGTCCATCTGTCTGCATGCATCAGTGCAGCTCCCACTGGACAGATTTCCATAAAATTTTATATTGGGGACTATAAAAATATCTGTCAAAAAAATAAATATTTGGTTAAATCCAGGCCAAAAAAAAAAGGGGGGCACACAAAGACCTCAGCAAGTTTTATTGTTTCAGGCCACATTAAATTGCCATAAAAGTGCCCTTTTTGATGAAATGGTATAAGGCCATTAAAACAGCCGAGAAATTCTGAGCACTGTGAATGTATCACAATGTTACGTTAAACCTACATTGCCTGTTTTGTTATATACCTACCTTTACCATGGAGTTGAGAACTGCATTGGTGTAGGAGATCTCCACTTTTGGTTTTTTCGGATGTGTACTCTTTATAACATAGTTTTCAGGGAAAGATGCTGGTAGCACACACCAGATACCATCTGTATCTAGTTCCAATGGTCTGCCAATTTGTTCAATTATCTCACGGGCCTTAGTAATGATGGCAGCACCAGTATAGCACACTATCCCTGCCATTTCCATGCTGTGCCAGCGAGCACTGTGATGTACCATAAATAAAAATATAAGACATTAAGTAATTGTTATAAACGTGTACATTATACCCCACCATACACTGCATAAACTTCCATACAGTGTCAAATTAGTGCAAAAAATTTGTTAAACATGAGTTTCAATTGCATGAGTAACTTTCAACTGCAACTCTTGTACAAGCAATGGTAATTCATTTCCTTCTTACAAACTTAAAACCAACTTCTCTTTATTACAAACATTATATTTCATGGGTTTCCTCTTCAAGCTAATGTAATTTTTCTTGTTAAATTGCAGATTGGGGAAAGGGTGGCAAAAACCATTCTCTATCCCCAAACCCCCTTAGTACACTAATAGATTCAAAAAAGAATACAAATGCCTGTTTCATCAATTTATTGTTATGATACATTCTAGGAAGATAACTCATCACATGGAGATTCAATTTATCTTCCAGATAACATTATGTTGAATGAGACGTTACTATTTGAATCCCCAAACGAGGATTTTTTTTTTAAGTTCTGTGACTGGACACACCTCTAATTTTCGACCAACCGACAGGAAGGCCTGTTTTCCATTGTGGATATTAATTAGTTCACGACGTATGAAGGCAACGGAGTTTTACCATGAGTCTGCTAGGGTGGAAAGCAATGAGCGTCAAAAGAATGCAAAGATGGAGTGTTATACCACTTGTCTTAAGTGCTGACTAGAAGAGACCGACAAACATGAGCCGTAATATTTCTTTAACTCTGTATGTGTCACAGACTTGCCCTTGAGTCATGAGAAAACAACATAGACATGTAACACAGAAAAAGCATGTACCATTATATTCGTTATTTATATTTATTCTGTTAGTCTGAGCATAACTTGTGATAAATTCTGTGTTGGTTGGATGGGAATTCTGCCTATGCTGTAACTCCCCATTACCTACATAAACATGAAAGTACAAGATCAGTGGCAACAGTCAGGACTGAATGTAGCATCCTTGTACGATTAGTATGACTGCTTAGTGCTTAGCACACATGATCCCAACTACTGCTTCCATAAGAAATTAAATCTATGGAAACAACCGCCATTATGACAATACAGCAGCCAAAGGTGAGAGGAGAGCCAACTCCTGAAGTATACATACATACAGATATGTTAATGTAAAATTGTGGCAAAGTAGAAAATGTTACACAATATTATCTGGAGTTCACCGAAGTAATTATGACAAAACACTACTGCAAATTACTTTCCCAAAGCAATTTGAACTAAAAGAAAACCTATAACTGGATTAATCAGTTGTAGTCATAACAGACACCCAGTGTAGCCATGTGGAAGAGACTTGTTCTCTATCATTCAATCAGCTGTTTTTTACATCTGCACCACAATGATCACAGCAAACATGTCAGAACAGCTCAACTTCATTTAATCATATATATAAGGACCTGCCTACTACAGAATTGCACTGGCAGACATACTGGTATTATCAGCATACCAGTACTCAAACACTGGAGATCAGAGGCAGAAAAATGTAAATCCAAGTTCAACAACATAAAATGTAAACAGCAAAACCTCTATGAGATGAAATTAGCACATCAAAATGTCTATATATATATATATATATATATATATCAATCTCAAATAATAAAAAGTAATAAAGGAGAAGTGTGCTCCTTAGCAAATGACTACGTGGACGTACTCTATAAATGCCACCAGTGTTGAAAATAAAATACACAGATCTAATGATTAGTGTGAGTGAATTTGTATGAGCCACTGACATTTTACACAACTTGAGTATTTTGTTTTCTTCCACACAGGTTTGATTTAAGAAACTGATATATATAAGTTATATACAGGATGTCCCAGGAGGAATGTGCCAGACTTCGGGAGAGTGTTCCTTAGGTCAAACTATACCGATATAACCCAAAACACCTATATCCAAAGTTCAATGGTTACGTAGATATTGGCCAGAGAAGTTTGAAACTTTGACAGCTATTACTCACTTATTGATTATCAAATACATATTGAAACTGGCAGGAATATGTGGTTTCTGTAATGTTAATATCTGTACATAACATCAA
>Ga0123355_10006507_pt1 | contig 17325 bp, 7 predicted proteins | sample TergutEmb28metaG_3_FD_89872 | JGI IMG/M metagenome (GOLD analysis project Ga0123355, IMG submission 89872) | Embiratermes neotenicus P1 segment gut microbial communities from Petit-Saut dam, French Guiana - Emb289 P1 | ecosystem: Host-associated > Arthropoda: Insects > Digestive system > Gut ...
GTGGTCTTCTCTCCTGGGCATGGCAGAAGTGTAACCGACTTCTGAGGTTGGGACGCCCATGAGGCGCGGTTACGTTGTCCCGATGATGTGAGTGGTGATATAGGAGGATGTAGTGCCAGGAGGTTACTTAAACCTAATTTTTTTACTAACCTACCCAGACCATGGTCACCGCGGGAATCCTCCCCTACAGGGAAAATTCCCACGGTAGAGCCGGGAATCGAACCCGGGACCTCATGATTAGTAGTCAGAGACTCTGACCACTAGACCACGAGGCTGGTCTCAATTAAATACATAATGGATGTGGAACGTACAATTGTTTCATGCCTCATTGTATATTCTGTGTGTGTTACATGCACTGGCTGTATGGTGCAGAATATTTTCTGAGTGCCTAAGCTCTTATACTGATTGTATAGGTACGCCTGTAGCATTTATTCTTCCATTCTTATTTCAGTCTGCGTCGGCGATACGTAAACCAGCGTGAAAACATAAGTTTTGATTATATTACTCTACATGGCTCCTCAAACGAGTTAAACCACCATTAACCCTTAGCCGCCGAACGACATATATACAGGTGTGCTTCGTATGCTGCGTACGCAGCATACGAAGCACACCTAGCCAACTACACTCTCTACAACAGATTTCTACACAACATGATATGCTGCCACAACACCTTCTTTACAAAAACGAACTAAATCGTGAATATGTAATAACTTTAGCAAGGAACGACGAAACTCCCTGACGATGATCTGAAAAGATCGAAACATGTCGGAGTAGTTTAATGTGTTTTAAAGTGTTTTAGATGAAAGTTATATAGGTGCATTTGTTGGTTAATATTTGAAGTGATTTTACGAAATGCACGGTTCAACGATGAGATTCATAACAGGGAGCCTAATTACAGCGTTGTTTACGTGTATATTAGTCTTTATGTTTGGCGCTCTCAGATAATTAAGGAAAGCAACTATTAGAATCTTCATGTGTGTCCGTCTGCCTGTCTGACTGCAGGTATTAGAGGACGCATTTTCATTAAATTTGACATTGGACACTTTTACGAAAATTTGTCTAGAAGCTCCAGATTTGGTTAAAATTGGGCAAGAATATCGGGCACCTTGTATGTAGACTTGATTACTTTAATAGTGTTTTGTATACAATGGGGAAATATAATAATCAATTAGGGTATGGGTATTTAGGCCCATTTGCTTAAGTCGCGAAAGGCGCCAGTTAGCTTCGTCATCTCCGTCCATCCCTCTGTCTCACCGCTTACGTCATAGCGGCTCCTACTGGACGGGGTTTCGTGTAATTAATTTGATAGGCCTGCTACGAAAATCTGTCCATAAACCCCGGATATGGTTAAATCCTGAAAACATTATCGGATAATTTGCACGTAGACCTGCGTGTGTTTCACACTGTTGCAGATTACGCTTCTTCGTGTTTCCATGACAACGGTATAACTATTTGTTACATTGTTGGCAGTGCGTATGTAAATCAACAATATAAAAGGAACGCATTGTTCCATTCGTATTGCAACAAAGGTTGTGCGAACAGTCCTCGATGTTGTGTTGCACGTACATTTCCTGCCTTGTTAGATAGGAGGTGAAAAGATGGATTATTAATACAAAGTTTGGAAATCATTCAGAGAACGTAATGTATTATTCGTTCTTAAGTATTATTGTACTTTTGTACTGCCGTTTTAGAATAACAAAATTATTGTGATTTTTTCCACTCTCGTTTAAGAATAAAAATTCTGAAATACACGCATTTATTTCAAATTTCAACCGTGTGTTCACATCTTTGATAAATCCAAAATCCGTTATGAATTTAATTTTAAATCCATTACATATTTGAAGCCAACCTGACTTCAGTTTTTCGACGAGTGACCCTACTGAGGTCTTTCCCAAAAACCGATTCGGCCAAGTCCTGTACATATTGCTCAAGTAAGTCGAAGTCCCCAAAGGCAAGGTGGTCAAGCTACGTGTTGCTGCTCGCACGTAGGACAGTGTGGCTTCTTGCCTCATATGACACCCAAAAGCCTCATGGCTAATACCAAAGCCTAGTGCCCGCTCAGGCGTAATTAAGGCAGTGTGGCGAACAGGGAAACTGTGAGCAATTTTGAAACACATTTCGTTTCGAAAGTGTGTGTACTAATATATTTTCATGGCAACTCTCTCGCCATGTAGGGCTCTGATGTCCTCTGGCACACGAAACCGGTTACGCTTCTGACAAATGAGATAAATTTCTGAAACTCTTTTTTTCCTGACAATAAAGGGAGCACGCTTCCTTGTTATATTCGTGTTACGTTACACATGCTTGGAACTTATCCGGACTTCGTAATGAACAGACTCTTCACAAAATTCTTGGTATGGCAACCAATAAGCAACTGTGTTGAACGAAGGTTTTAGGCGCGCTAGTGAAATTACAATAAACGGCTACTGGATACGTCATGTGTGTCTGTCCGCCCGATGGAACAACTCGACTCCCACTGGACACATTTTCATGACATTTGATATTTGAGAACTTCTCGAAAATGTCTTGAAAACTGAGGGTTTGTTAAAATCTGACGAGAGTAACGGGTACTTTACATGAAGACGTTTGTATGTACACCTGTGACACAATATCTTGCTGTATTCTTCTTAGAACGAGAAATGTTTCAGACTGATATTGCAGAGAAAATAAAATAGATACAGTAATTTTTTTTTCAAACATCATTCAGTTTATGAGATTATGTTGAAAAATGTGACAGAAGGACCGGACCACAGATGACAATATAATATGGAGAACTCGCTTCACATGTTTGGTAACTAACAACACACACAAACACACACACATATGATATATAATGATTAGTTCTCTTCCACGGTAACAATGGTTACGCGAACGCGCCTCAGAATTACATTTTACACACATTACTTGGCTTCTTTTATAAGCTGGTAGTAAGTAAGTTGTCGGCGTTTTATAGAACCTGAATTCCGTTACTATGCTTATAAGAGCCCGCTACTATGTAATTTCCTGAGCCAGTAACAGGTTGTGGGCGAGTCAGTCGGTGGTTCCTGATAAAGAAGTAATTAGCTTGAAAATGACACATTACTGTAAAATAAGGCGTTTGATTTTGTAAATAATATTTTCCAAATTTTAAATATCGTATGAAATGAGGAATTAGCTTCTTCATTTAGACATATATTTATCAGGTTTTTAAAACTCAGAAACGGAAGTAAAGAATTTAAATTTCATGGTATTGGAAGATGGCGTTTTGGAATAGTTGCCAAAGAAAACACATTTCTGTCAGTCTTCTTCTTGCGAATCAATTATTCATCCGCAAGTTTACCTGACTTCTACAGAAGAAGGTTACCTTAACTTCCTGCCAAATTATTTCCTTTCAAGCACGTGGGAGTTTTCCCAACGAGCCTTACGCGTGGATACTTCCTTCGTTACTTGTTACTGGACTGCTTAATGTTTAAATGTTTCCTACTCTGATGTTTGTGTGACCGTGCATCATTGATACAATAATATAAACAACCAACTAGATGCAATAATAGCAAATTTTATTGATAATTACAATCAGCTCAGGATGTTTCGGGTGATAATTTCGCCCATCCTCAGGAGCACTAGACTGTGTTTACAGCTTGTGGTATAAAGCACCGACGATGCTGCCTGTTGGCACCAGCAGGCAGCATCGCTGGTTCATTATACCACAAGCTGTAAACACAGTCAAGTGCTCCTGAGGATGGGCGAAATTGTCGTCTGAAACATGTTGAGTTGATTGTCATTATCAATAAAATTTGTTATTGTTGCATCTAGTTGGTTGTTTATATTATTATCTCCTTTCTTTCTTAGTTCGTGTTCAGTGTGTCCGTAATATCATAGTGGGGGTTCAGTCCACTACTGTTTAAAAATCAGATCTGATGAAAATATGAAATAACCGGAAAACGAAAAAAAAAACTCTCACAACTTTGCGTCTATACTCATTGGATTTCAGTATATGTACCATTGGTCGTTTGGCAGTCGTGAAGGCCGTAGGCCTACGCAATTTTTACCATACGCGATTGAGGAAATATGGAACGAGGGACGCGACAATATCCCTGATCCGTTGCTTTAAACGATAGAAATATTTGATGGTCTTGCTGTGAACCGCTTGCTTGCCACATGAAATTAGTTCTGGGGTTCACAGTTCTGACCGCTCTTCACACACCCCCAGTCATTCTACCTGCATGGAAAGTGCTCTTCAAGAAACTCGACAAAGGCCATTTGTCCTGATGTATCTGTGGGCATGATCTGAAAGCAAAACATGGCCACACCGCCCTACAGGACCTGCACTCACGTTTGTTCAACATTGTAGATCCCATGGAAAGTACCTGGATCAGTCATGTCTTTTGCCATTAATATCTGTGCCGAGTGTGCACTATCGAAGCTTGTAGACTGTAAAACGCTGATGTATCTTCAAACACTTGTCCTTGCATCCGCAGCTGGTTAGCGCCTTTATGGATACGTTTTTATTTTATTTGCCCTGTGAAAGTAACTCGTGTGAATGACTTAATCCAAATCGTTGTTAACAGGCGACTTCCACGCACGTTTCGTGTCCGGTGAATTCTCTGTCTTCTTTACCTGCTTTGTACGTACCATCGGAGAATGTTAAGCTGTCGTTGCTTCGTTAAGCACGTTGCACGGGCGTCACTGACCGAACCTCTGCCATCCACAGCACACACTGAACCTTTCTATGCACTGGTAACGTAACGGTCATCCAGATTCCACCTCTCGTCTTTTAACCTTGACTACTCCCTCTACTCCTTTGCCACTTACAAACCAAAACTGTGATAATTTGATACTAAGAATTCTCCACGCAACTGTTTTATATTTGAGAGAAGTTCAATGCCCACGTGTTGCACAACATTGAAATTTTGTAAGTAGAACTATGAGAGTTTTTGCTGTAATTTGACACTTGTTTTATCTTTCTGTCATGCCTGATGGAGTAGCATCTGATTGAACCCCCACTGTGGCTTTATGGAGAGACTGCACATTCTTGTTCCTTCCTCAGGAATCTTACAGAACAAACTGAATTCCGTTCCTTTGCCACAGAATTTAACGGGTATTCAATAGAGTCAACCTTCAGATTTTTGAACTGTGTCGAGAAAAGGAAGTTAAAATTCTTGATTTCAAACTTTCACCTTGTTTTGAATGTTGTTTTCTATCTTTTGGGTGATTCCCCTGGGTCTCAATTTTATATGCCGACGTTTCGGAACACTCTGTAAGCTCCATCGTCATAGGTGGTGTAAGCAGGAAGAATTACTCCTGCTGCTTACACCACCTATGAAGGTGGAACTGAATCTGTGTTCCGAAACGTGGGAACATAAATTCAGACGCCGAGGAATCACCCAAAAGAAGTAATAAAACGAAGTTAAAATTCTTTGTCACCAACATTTGTCACATTAATTATCGGAGAGAATTTTAGCAATTTGAAGGCAGATATTAATCTGAACTACGTGCAAAGATTCAATTCGTACCGCGCAGTAAGTACGTTCCATGTCGATTATAAAAATCGATGAGTTAATGCTGTCTAATTGCCTCTTGTTCTAAGGTCCATACAAAACACATACTTTCATTGTGTGAGCAGACTATCATGGAATTTCTGAACGGTAAACCTGTTGGTACATAGGTCTAATAACCACTAGGCTTATATGGTTAAAGTAGTCGGTTTTAAGTGCCTTAATAACGCTGTTTATATAATTTAAAATTTTAAACAGAGAAAGCGGTAACTTTTTAATGCGTTGTTATCGTTTACGTCAATTAGCCAACAATATAACCAACAAAGTACATTTTATAAAAATACATAAATTATTTACTTGAACAGTGTAACGTGTTTTGACCTGTCGACCATCTTCAGCGGTGCAGAAAGAAGGTAAACAGTCGATAGGCCAAATTTGTTGCATTTTTGAAGTGAATAAATAATATATTTTTATAAAGTATATGTTTTTCGTTATGCTGTTTGATGAAAGTAGAAGCCTTCTTTATTCTGGGATTTGGTCCCACGTCTCTGGGCTGTTGGTGTGGTGTACGACATTTCGAGACAGCATAGTGATTTTATCTTCAAGTGTCGAAAGTCCAATGAAGATTTGGAATTCTTGAAACGTCGGACAACACTCCAATCACCCAGCCACGCGGCGCCGTAATCCAGGATGACGAAGACCTCAGATGCACCGCTGCGAGGGTAACAAGTGATGTAACGTGCGTGAAAGAGTTCAAACAGTATTTCAGATGGAAGTTTTTTTCTCATATTGCGCTTACTGCGGGCTCAGTTCTGTGGTGCAGCGAATTTAATGATTGTCCAACAAGATGTCACTTATTCAGTTTATTACTTTTCTGTAGAAAGCTCTACATGTTTCGGATGTTGACACCCATCATCAGGAGCTGGTACAGGTGTAATTACAGCTTCTGGTATTGATTAACTGCAATGAGTAAAATATACTGCTATTAATACTAATATATAGTTTAAAATTCTAGATTGGTCATATTGAATGCTACTAGCCTTGACGAATATGATATATAAAATAATGGTGGATGGTTAAAAGCAGTATTTTTAAATTAGGTACAACAAAATATAAAATATACAACAATATATATATATATATGTACACATAATTTAGATTATGTTGAAAGTCTATCGGAAAATGCAATAACTGACTTTGTTTATTGCATTTTCCGATAGAACTTCAACATAACCTAAATTATGTGTATATATATAAATATATATATATATATAAAATACTACCAAAACAAGCACTACAATATAAACCAAAAGGACGAAGAAACATAGGACGACCGAAGAAAAGATGGAGGGACCAACTTCATCTTGAGGATCAAGGAACAGGAAACACGCCTAACCCTTCAGGAACATGATGATATATATATATATATTGTTGTATATTTTATATTTTGTTGTACATGATTTAAAATACTGCTTTTAACCATCCACCATTATTTTATACATATCATATTCGTCAAGGCTAGTAACATTCAATATGACCAATCTAGAATTTTAAACTATATATTAGTATTAATAGCAGCGTATTTTACTCATTGCAGTCAATCAGTACCAGAAGCTGTAATTACAGCTGTACGAGCTCCTGATGATGGCTGTCAACACCCGAAACATGTAGATCTGCCTACAGAAATGTAATAAACGGAATAAGTCACATCTTGTTGGACAATCATTAAATTCGATTCACGATGCACGGACCCATGTATATAAAATTCTGTGGTGCACGTTTCGACTTCCGTGCGGACCGCCCCGCCGGCGTCTGCACATAAATTACAACGTCGTGTTTGAGCCAAGGTGGAATTCAAACACTTTGCGGAACCATGTACTTCCTGTTGATCATTTCGGTTAATTCTTCCTCTTGTAATCGTGCAAGAATGTTGCTACTGCGGAGGAACGAATGTCGATTCAGGTGCTTATTGTAAACCTTCTCCAAATTTGGTAGCTGAAATAATTTTATTTTCATATTAGGTAAAATTTCAGCCCCTAACAGCAATGAGTACCAGGAGCATGTCCTGTGGGTAAAGGCGGCTGGTGCGTGAGGCTGACAATCTTACCACAATCCTGTGCCGTTGTCATGAAATCTGGGAACCTTAACTTCCTGGAACCCTCTGGGCCACTCCAGGCCTCTAACGGGACTGCTTTATTAGGTAAAATTAACTGCCGTTTTATAATACATTATGTGTATTGAAATTAATGTATTTTCTCGTTAAAATATTCAAATTCCGGGAAATTATTCCATTAATTATACGAAATTCTCATGTAAGTACGTTTATTGAAAGATCATGTCGTTCAGGATAGAAACTGGATATGCCAAATGTTTTAACATTGAAGACATTTCAGTCTTGCTTACATCCACGTGTTTCACGTGGTCCTCACAATAATCATTTATCGTTTTCCTGAATCAGGTCTTCATTTCTTTTCCTGTGTGTTCGGAACTCTGTTTTGAAACGTTTGCAACATGAGTGTTGTGCTGCAAGCCGCTATGGAACAAAGACGCCAAATATGGCAGCAACGGCATTGCTGTTGACTCGTGATGTTACCAAACAACTATAGCTGTGGACGAGAGTCCTTGGGAAGATGATAGATATTTTCTCATGTATTCAAAAAATCTTATTCTTTTTTTTTATGAAACTCTAATGTTCATTTCCTTACAAGAGCCCTGCTTTAGTCCAATCCAGTCCAAAACCTCACATCATATTTTTTCAAGATACATTTTAATAGTGCCATCTCGTTGCTTGTCTCAAGTAGTCTCTTCAGGTTTTCCGACTAAAATTTATGACCGTTTCTCAACCCCATGATGCATGCCAAACGCCCTGCCCTCCGTGACGTGCTAAGTTTGATCTCATTGGTAATGTTGGTGAAGAGTATATTTTAGCTTGTTAAAAAGGCGCATGTGTGACTGAATATTTAACGTTAAACAGATATCATTGTAACTACATTTATTTGTGAAATATACATGTATAATTTCTTTCTGATTGTTAGTACACGAGAAGCGCGTCGTAGAGGTAGAACTATGAAGAAGGACGCTGGAGAGTCAGTTCTGTTACTGGGAATGTAATCGTGAAATTTGTGACGTCAGATACATTAAATACACGCAGATTGCTACAGCCCAACAACCTTCCTGAGGACATATTCGCTCTTCTGGGGTGTTACACAGCGTATATCGATAGTTACCGGCGTTTCGGACAACCTATATGTACCATGTTTAAAGGTCAGGATGTCTGACTGCTTGACCCTGTAAGTTGGGACAGACGGGTTGTACCGAAACGTCGGTAACTACCGATTTACGCTGCATAACATCTCAGAAGGACGATCTCATTTACGTCGTGGTGGAAGCCTGAGATTACGCAACTTTCCTGATCTTTGCATGTAACAATTTCATTTTATGCAGAAAAATTTCCAGCTGATGAACAGGGACAACACAGATGGAAATTGGATAGTTTCCATCCCGTTGTGTATACGTAAACAAATGTATCAATTAAACCGTCTTTACACAACATATACAATAACAGTTGCAATTATTACAACTATTCAATTAAGCAACATGTTCCGGCCTTATTCGGCCATCATCGTGCTTACAAAACAATGGTGTTAGTAAGGTACATTCAGTAGCTACTGAATGTACCTTGACTAACACCACAGTAGCTACTGAATGTACCTTGACTAACATCACAGTTGCTACTGAATGTACCTTGACTAACACCACAGTAGATACTGAATGTACCTTGACTAACACCACAGTAGATACTGAATGTACCTTGACTAACACTACAGTAGATACTGTATGTACCTTGACTAACACCACAGTAGATACTGAATGTACCTTGACTAACACCACAGTAGTTACTGAGTGTACCTTGACTAACACCACAGTAGATACTGAATGTACCTTGACTAACACCACAGTAGATACTGAATGTACCTTGACTAACACCACTGTTTTGTAAGCCTTATGATGGCCGAATAAGGCCGAAACATGTTGCTTAGTTGAATAATTGTAATAATTGCAACTGTTGTTGTATGTGTTGTGTAAAGACGGTTTAATTAATACATTTGAACACATATGGAGTGTTAAAGGGAAGCAGGCGCAGAGGGGTACATCACACGATACACGGCTACATCACTGTGCCCCGACACATGTCTGGTGAAGAGGCGTCGTATCCATTAATTGTATTAGGGTCGACAGCAGGAGAATTTAATTAGTACTCTGATTATAGTGTCAGTGTCAACAGCCTTAACAGGACAAAGAATATGTACCTAGAGAGTACATGCAGTTAAATTGTTCCTGTGTGGAAACTTCCAATTACTGCTGTGATAATACATTTGTAACTTCCAAAATTGATGTCAAGGCTGTAGTGAACTTGGCTTAATTCACGTACCTCAAGCATTCCAAACACTGCATACAACGTTCCAGACACGGTATCTGCGTCGCAACGCATTACATGAATTCCCTTCACCGAACACATGCTTACGTTTAGTCAAAGCCTCTCAGAGCAATGTTATTCATTCCAGTAAAATTACAAGCCTTCTTTTCATTCAATAAAAAACATCGTTTTCCTGCGAACTAGTGCAAAATAAGACATATTTTATATTCCACTAGTTGCTGACGGGACCGCGGTAGCACAGTGGTTAAGGTGCGGTGCTACAAATCGGAAGGTCGCTGGTTCGATCCCAGCTGGTGTCAGTGAAATTTCATTGACATAAAATCCTTCCGATCGCACAACGGCCCTAGGGCCGACTCAACTTCTAACAGAAATGAGTACCAGGAGCATTTCCTGGGGTAAAGGCTGTGCGTAAGGCTGACAATCTACCACCATCCTGTGCCGTTGTCACGAAATCTGGGAACCTTAACTTCCTGGAACCTTCTGGGCCACTCCAGGCCTGTAATGGGACTGCTGTAAGCTTACTAGTTGCTGACGCGTTTTAGAGAAGATACCGGAAGTCGGGAAGTTTATGGGTCGACTGAGGAGAAAACAAATGCTACATCCCTAGACACCATCCATTACCTCTTCAAAGGCCTAGATTAACCTGAATTTCATTCAGATTTATTTCTTACCACAAAGTAAAAAACACTTCGTTTCCATTATAAAACATCAGTTGATGCTGTGTAGATAAGAAATCCCCCCCCTTTTCGAGAACTGTACGTATAACACAAACACAGTCTGTAGACAGAATGTTCAATTTCAGATGTTAAATCTGGCGGTATGTTAATAAACACTAAGCTTGAAGGTGTTAATTACATGGAAGACCTGTAAGCTTTAGTGCTGTCGTTGATTAGTTTAAGGAAACTTAGAATGAAAATTAACTGCTGTTATCCTGGTCAGGTACCACAGAGGCAGCTGCAAGCACTGACGCTTGGTCACATTTTCCAGAGGTTAGATCTAGCTCTATACGTAGGTAGGCGTTTTGTGTGCATTAAGTTTTCTCGAGTATAATCTCCAAGTTTCGCATCGTCGCCATATTTGTAATATACACGCGTGCGTGTAGTCTAGCTACGTACCAAACTGCACTTGCCTAGCTCCAGGTTTGCTTAGTTATTGCTATAAAACCACAAGCTACAGACAAATTTAGCACTGTCGCCATCTTTTTAATTTAAACTTGAAAAATGTTTTTCGACAAATTTGCCTATTTTTTCCAAGATTTTATTTCTTCATTTCAGGATCTGGATGTAAGGAACATTAGTGTCGTTTCCGCGTCACAAATTCGCGCGTCCGCCATGTTATTGTTGTTTGTAAGAAACGGAACAGAACGGCCTGGGGGCGACCTCCATTGGCACTATTATACACGAAGTGATTCGAAAGTTGATGTACGGGACTCACGAATACAAATTTTTGGCAATTTTAATGTATTTTTATTTCTCTCTCGGGTAGGAAAGTAAACTAATAACAAACCAGTCATGCGGAAGTCCTGTCTTCTACGTCCCAGAATATTTTATGTCCTAAAGAGCCCGATGGATCTCGACAAAATTTGGAATTGGCGTCTAACTAAAACTGTAGAGTGAATTTAATTTTGTAGTTTTCCTGCATGAAAACGACATTACAGGACAATGAAGCGCAAGTACCTCGGGTTCATTAATGGTTCACCTTACAGGCGTACGATCTGTAATACGACAGAAAAAAACTTCTGAATATCTACAAGTGCTGATACTGAAACGGTTTTGTCAAGGAAAAATAATTTCCGGGTTATGCAATATGATTTACCTAGTGCAATTTCTTTTGCAACAATGGGACTCTGCCAGTAAAACAATATCGTGTCTAGAATAAGTCATTTGACTCCAAAATGCAGTAAGTCATTGGTTTTTCACCCGTTAGGAAGCGTGGAGCTTTACTGTTGTAATAAATTACTACTGAATAGGATTCCGGTAACAGTCACCCCTACCCTAACGTCATGAAGTTAACAGGCTATTTGGGAAATTCGCTGAATGTGCTTATAAACATCCGCGACAGCTGCTGTTGTCTGACAATGTGACATTCACAATAATTCAGTTGTGATTACTAAACTACTCCACCGTATTTATGAACAAAAATTTATGCCGGACTGTGATAAAATCACTAGAAGTGTAATATAAACTGCACCATACAGGAAATGTGTCTTTGGCCGCTGTCACCTGAAGTGAAGGTTTTATTTTCTTATTAATTATATATACCATGATGCTGTCGGCGCGGAGACTGGGCTTCGTGCTGGACGAGGTAATCGTGATTACATTCTTAGCTGGGACAAGAATTTTTCTCTCCTTCAGATTTTACAGACTGGTTCTGGTGCCACCCGTCTGCCTATCCCTTGGGCGCCGGCAGATCATTCCTCGCACCGTATAATATCTAAATTTGCAGCGTAAATGTGCAAGTGTTACTTTTCCTTGACGCATGATTTACATAATCCACACTCCAATTGTCCGTTACGTAACACACAACATTATTAACATTTCATCAGCAAAGTTTTGAAACGCTTACAACAAAACTGTGAAGTCGCGTAATTAAACTAATTTGTAAGACACCAACTATCTTTATCGTTGCACCGTGCATTTTGTAGTTTATTTAAGTAACACACCAATAAATGCACATATATAATCTTTAATAATCTAAAATTTGCATTGAAACACTAAAAACGCTCCTAAATGCTTCGATCATACGAACATCCTCAGGGAGCATACTTTGTTCCTTGCTAAATTTACAGTTACTGTAACTTTAGCAAGGAACAAAGTATGCTCCCTGAGGATGATCGTATGATCGAAACATTTAGGAGCGTTTTAAGTGTTGTAATGCAAATTTCGGATTATTTAAGACTATATATGTGAATTTATTGGTGTGTTACTTAAATATTTGTAAGGCTGCACTGAAACATGTTATTTACATCTGTTGTATGACCTACCTTGTCTATGCCCATGCTTGTGAGTATTGGATAACTTGATTATTGAACATCCACACACAAACTGATAGTAGCAATACGACTGCATTTACATTTATATACTTTCTAGATCCCGTTTTGTGTCTTTTATCACAATCCCTCTTGATACCCCCTCCATTTTACAAAAATTCTTCATATGGCAACTGCAGAAGTAACTTGTGAGTGGTAATAGTAGGATATGAGAGTAATATTGGCGACGAGAGGCAGAGAGAGAGAGAGAGAGAGAGAGAGAGAGAGAAAGAGGTGTTGGAACCGCTCTAGATTCAATACATACTGTGGTACACAGGTGAAAGATGGTGGACAGTGAGACTGAGCCAGGTTCTGGTCCATTACTGGGTGGAACAGAAAGAGAGTAACAGAGGTGGCGAGAGGAGAGGGGATGAGGAGAGAGGGGTGGGAGCCGATCACTAGAATTGCATTAGTTTTGGTAACTTTTCAAAATAGTTTGAACACAAAATGACAAGATTTTGTTATGTGTTACTAAGCACATGTTATTTTAATATTTAACGAAAATGACAGATTTAGCTCGCGTGGGACGGGTGAATACAATAAAACTGTAGTCTAAAAATATGAAAATAAAACACGGCTGGAGATGTTTCTCAGAGTCACAGGGTGTGCGGAATTTGACCGGATTTTCCTGGTTGATGTTATGACTCTGTGACAAATTTTGGCGAGAAAGGTACTAAGCCAAGATTTTAGGATAAGGCGCCTTGCATTTTTGTAGGTGGATTGACACCAATTTACAAGGCGCCACATAGTACCTATCTCTCAAACTATGCGGTTGACATCTCAGAACCGACAGTGAGTTACTGACAGTGTCATTGAATAAAAATAATTAAGTACACAACTCTTATCCAAGATGTCGGTAATCTTGGCTTCCACTGACAACGAAAACTCACATTTCATGATAGTGGACCTGAAATTCTATGAAGAACGGAAAATTTATAACTAGCTTATGGCCTTTTAACTTCACGAAGCGGACTCTGATTTTTTGGTTACTTATTTAGGAAAGAATAATGTGAACTTGTGTGCCGGGTAGTTCAGTCGGTGTAGCGACTGACTACGGGCTGGAGGTCCGGGATCGAATCTCGGTGGGGGCGAGATTTTACGCCCGTCCAGACCGGCCCTGGGGCCCACCAAGCCTCCTGTTAAGTGGGCACCGGGTCTTTCTTGCGGGTAAAGTGTGGCCGGAGCATGCTGCTGACCACTCACCCCCTTATAGTGCCGCGGTCATGGAAGAGTAGAGCTATACCTCTACCCACCCTCTGGGCCACACCGGGCCTGTAACGGGATCACTTTACCTTTACCTTTACTTAATGTAAACTTAGAGGTAAAATGGACACGAACGTTGCGAAGAAATATGTAGCAACTGAGGAGGCGCTCTTTCCTGCCGCTCGTCGGGGATTTTACACGGCGTAGAATGATAATTCCATACAGACCTTTCGCGACATAACTGTCGTTCCCATCTTCAGTGATCAAGCAGCCCAAGAAGACTGCTTGACTGCTTTGACTGATTGACCTTTGAAGATGGGACCGATAGGTTGCACAGAAAGTTCGGGTCGGTATTACCATTCTAAGGTGCGTAAAATTCCAGAAGAGTGCAGATCTCGAATTTCCTACGGTTGGTGGGCTGCACACAAACACAGTTGAACAGCGAAGACCAGAAACTGCAGGGGATAGATGGAATTTATACAGAAATGCAGCAATAATGGCAGCAGAAAATTGTATTCATGTCTGATGTATTATTTCACTATTTAAAGAATGATATACGAATTTAGTTCCTACCTTGCAGGTTTCACCTGAAAATCCTAAAGGGTTTTCGTGCCCTTCCGAAGCAACAAAATTTTTCTCCGTGATGTAATGAGTGCTACTCAGGTATCTTTACCTCCACCTAGTGCCAGGGTCTGCAATGGGCGTTGATTTACCTCAGCGTATGCCGTTTAGAAACACCGTACGTTGATTGTGAAACTCCTTTGGACCGCAATGTTGCGTAACATATGCATCTTTGGAGCCTAGTTGTAAACCGTGTAAAGCCAGTTACAGTTAACAGGATCACACCAATCTAAATATCCTACAATATGCGTAAGAGTATGTGGTGGAGCAGTTGGTTGAGGTATTATGCTACATGTCGGAATGTCACGGGTTCTATTCCCGATGGGGTCATTGAGATTTTTAATTGACTTCATCTAGGGTCTACTCAGTTCCTAACAGAAATTAGTATCAGGAATATTTTCTGGGGGTAAAGGCGGCCGGTACCACCTTGCTACCTTCATTTGCCGTCTGTCTAGAAATTCTTGGAACCTGAACCTCCTGGATCCCAAAGGGACTGGACAGGCCTGCGAAAGGACAGCTTAACTTTACAATGCAGCTATTCTGTTATTTCGAATTGTTGTCGTAAAATATGCGTGTTTTGGTTCGTGCTTTTAGTTATTTATCGAAGCCTACTGGACTGTGTGTTTATGTTATGGCCTAAAAATAACAATTATGTTTATTTGGTGTCTGATTTTAAGGTTCTCCTTTCTTTAGTTTAACTGGTGTTATAAACAGTAAAAAAAGTCAAGAGAAGAGCTTTAAAAACCTAGATACGTATAAATCAATCTTACATCCCGTTGCTAATTAGTAGACCTGAAGTTTGAATTTTTATGTAGCTACTTATCACTGCCGTTTCATTTGACCTAAAACAATGTAACATTATGAAATTATCAGTGAATCATGTAAAGCCATATACGTCACGGACACTGCCCTTGTTTTGTTCTGTCGAAGTTACTGTGAATTTAGCAACAGAAGGAACTAGGTTTAGAGGCTGTATGCCGCTGTCCTGTGCACAGTATTATCTAGTTGAAGATCTACAGTGAGCCAGACAATCCTTGCCTAAAATTACCGGGGTACTGATAAGTCCTTAGCCCGACCAGGAAGGAAACAAGCTCGGAAGCATGTCAGGGACGCGCGCGATTTCAACAAAATCGAGACGCGAGCTGTCATCAAGTTTTTTTTCCCCCTGCAAGGCAAGGCGCCGAAGGAAATTCACGTCATTCTGACAGAAACATTAGCTTGTTTCCTTCCTGGTCGGGCTAAGGACTTATCAGCGCCCCTGTAAACTGTTAGATATAGCGTGGATTAATTGCCTCTGAACACACCTTTACCAGTGAATATAGAAATTTGACATTTGTCTAAGAAAAAGTTTACCATGTAATATATTTTTTTCGATACTCTGAATTTTAACGTAAATATATTCCAAATGAAAGATTCAATTCGTTGATTCGTTGAATGCTGTTGAAATATTGTCATGCTGGTGTTTTATTTTAATTTGAACGTATTTTATAATTACTTGATAACAAAGACGCTTTCGGCTTAGAAGAATCCCTTGCCTGCCCCCCCCCCCCATGTGTATGCAGTATTGCCAAGGGCGGTGTTCGTAGTCACGTTCCCATCGTTTTGTGTACAAAATGAAAAAAAAAAAATTGGTGGCACTCTGATGAAGGGATCCATATTTGCTGGAGGCAGGGTTGCAATGCCGCATGAAACCAGTTTCCCAGCTTACAGATTAAGAAATCCTGCGGACATATTTTTGACACTGTTTTTTATTTCGTCTTACCTCTAAGAGCGTTATAGTGCAGTCTTCTATGGAGGAACTGAACACTTAGGTTCTGTTGAATTACCAGCAGCCACGATTTCTCTAACCTCCGTTTTACCCAGTTTCTTGTCATCTCCCACCTCAATGTCTGAATAAAAATTCGGGAACGCTTTTGGCCATGGATTGCTCTGCTCATATTTAAAGCGTTTACAGTTTCTTGGAATGTTTTTATGGAGTTATTTCGGGATCAAGTACTGCTGTGTTAAATCAACAGCAGGGAAAATTGTTGCGTTCTGCTTCAGGTGTAAATACATAATAAACATGACACTTGCAGGCGTAAGGTTTCTATGGACTAAAATACTGCCAGAAAATAGTAATTAATAAAGTGACATATTTGATGGGGAGACAGAAGTGTTTTAAGTTACTGTATCTTGATCTATCTTTATTGTTGCACCGTGAATTTCGTAGAATCACTTTAATTATCAACCAACAAATGCACTTACATAAACTTTCACATTAGAACACTTAAAATCGCTCTGACGTGTTTCGATCCTTAGGGAGTTACGTTGTTCCTTGCTAAAGTCATTTTAAAAACAATCACAAAATAATTCCTTTATATTAACAGGGTGTTGTGGCAGCGTGTGTTGTGTACGAGTACGTTGTTGAGAATGCGTCTGGCTATGGTATGCGTCGTGTATTACGTAGTGAGAGACTCTCACACGACGCACACCATAGCCAGGCGCATTCTCAACTACGTACTCTTACACAACACGACATGCTGCCACAACACCCTGTTAATATAAAGGAATTATTTTGTGAA
>Ga0123355_10006508_pt1 | contig 17324 bp, 15 predicted proteins | sample TergutEmb28metaG_3_FD_89872 | JGI IMG/M metagenome (GOLD analysis project Ga0123355, IMG submission 89872) | Embiratermes neotenicus P1 segment gut microbial communities from Petit-Saut dam, French Guiana - Emb289 P1 | ecosystem: Host-associated > Arthropoda: Insects > Digestive system > Gut ...
CACCCCCCCCCCCCCCCCCATATACTATTTAGCAATCGGCAAAAAATAAGAAACAACAAAAATATAACCTTTTCCTCTCAATTGAGTCATTTTGACACATCTCGCAATGATTTTGCGGTGTTTTTAAGTAATTTACTAATAATTTTAAGAAAAACTCTAAACAGTTTGGGTATTTTATCTAAACGTTCCAGTAATCTACTGATTTCTGTATGGAAGTCTAAATTTGTCGGCGGCGACGTAAAAGCCGCAAGGAGGTTTTTAGAATGAAAAACTTTTTGAATTTTTTCTGGATTATCGCCATGATAGCGGCGATGGGGCTTTTATTCGCGGCGTGCGACATGGAAAACGGTTATGAGAACGGCGGAAGCAACGAATTTCTGTTTGAACGACACGGCAATGGATACAGAATTCTTGGCTATTTCGACAACGACGACATACCACAGCAAGATAGTGTGTTGGTTATTCCAGCCACCCACAACGGGCTGCCCGTTGTTGCCATTGGGAATGATGCGTTTAGGGACAACAACCTGACCTGTGTTACTATTCCAGACAGCGTGACTTTCATTGGGAATTTGGCGTTTATGGACAACAACCTGACCAGCGTTACCATTGGCAACAGCGTGACTTCCATTGGTGGTAGCGCGTTTATGAACAACAACCTGACCAGCGTTACCATCCCCAACAGCGTGACTTCCATTTGGGGTGGTGCGTTTGCGAACAACAACCTGACCAGCGTTACCATTGGCAACAGCGTGACTTCCATTTGGGATTGGGCGTTTGCGTGGAACAACCTGACCAGCGTTACCATCCCCAACAGCGTGACTTCCATCGAGCATTGGGCGTTTATGGACAACAACCTGACCAGCGTTACCATTGGCAACAGCGTGACTTCCATTGGGGATAGTGCGTTTGCGAACAACAACCTGACCAACGTTACCATTCCTGACAGCGTGACTTCCATTTGGAATTACGCATTTAGTAACAACAACCTGACCAACGTTACCATTGGCAACAGCGTGACTTCCATTTGGAGTTACGCATTTAGTAACAACAACCTGACCAGCGTTACCATTCCAGACAGCGTGACTTTCATTGATAGTAGCGCGTTTGAGAGCAACAACCTGACCAGCGTTACCATTGGCAACAGCGTGACTTCCATTGGGGATAGTGCGTTTATGAACAACAACCTGACCAGCGTTACCATTGGCAACAGCGTGACTTCCATTGGGGATAGTGCGTTTGAGAACAACAACCTGACCAACGTTACCATTCCCAACAGCGTGACTTCCATTGGGGGTGTGGCGTTTTTTGGGAACAACAACCTGACCAGCGTTACCATCCCGTTTGCCACTCTCGAGGCAGCCGATGCAGCTTGGGGGGGAACGGAGTGGCGATTTGGCATACCTGTCACAGTTACTTGGGTTTTTGCACCGTAATAGGCGGGACGCACTCATGCATAATTGAACAAACACCCTGCACGGGTACACAATGGGACTGTGGGCTGCGGGGCTGGCAGGGAAAAACATCTCTAGTGTTCTGTCTTATTCAAATGCCACAATGTCACGTTAAGTTAATTCTTTATTACATAAAGAATTAACGCACTTTGTCATCCCGCTAACCGAATAAGACAGAACACTAAGACTCCCCGCCGAGAGACCCCGTAGGGGGCTCTGGAGCGGTGACCTCAACCGAGCCCAGTATGGGCGAAGGTTCCCCTCTTGACTCTTCGCAGGAGTTTTTCCCTGACAGACTCCGCAGTCCGCAGTCCCATTGCGTACGAGTCCGCCTACTTAGCTTGATTCCGCTTATGCTCACGCATGGCAAGCACCATAATCACCACAAACAAAGCAAGCAGGAAAATGATAGAAAAAATAAGGGCTAACAAATTGCCGCCGTCTTCGTCAACTTCAACAGGAGCGCCGACAATAAATGTTGACGGATCTATCTCAACTCTGGTGTCTGTAAGAATGACGACCAAAGCGATTATAACCGTCAATATCATTACAGCGATAGCGATAATACTTACCAAACGAGTATGAAAAGTCGATTTTTTGTCCAAAGCCATAAAAACCATGGCTCCCAATATAGCAATACCAAGTAAAATACCTAAAAACATCTTATTTTATTTTCGGTGTTTTATGCCTTGCCAACAAGCGGTTTATGTGGTAACTTAGAGTTAATTTATTACAGTGAGGTAAAATATGGCTCATAAAATTACTGACGATTGTGTTAGTTGCGGCGTATGTGTGACAGATTGTCCACTGGAAGCTATCTTTGAAAAAGACGGACAGTACATCATCGATGCCGGCAAATGCACAGATTGCGGCGCTTGTGTCGCTTCATGTCCGGCAGATGCTATCGTTCAAGGGTAAAATTTGCTAACAGCGTTAAAAACTGGCAAGGGAGTCACCCTTGCCTTTTTTTTCTTTTTTCTTATCACCACGCACATAAACCAAGTTGATGCTCAGCAATTGAGCGGCACTGGTTACCCTGTGATAAACAGGCTCGACCCGACTGATCTAAGTTTTCGGCAATTTATAAACGATGTTCAGGCAAACAGAAGAAGGGTTGCGCAAATACGCTGGAGGCCTCTGGATGCCGCAGAAAACCTGACAATTTTTCAGTATACGGTCAGGCAGGGCGAAGACTTGTTCTTTCTTGCCGCACGCACAAATATCCCTTTTTCGGCAATCGCTACCCTCAACAGGTTAAATAACCCGACAGCGCTGGAAGCGGGAACACAGATTTTGCTTCCGTCCAGCCCGGGGCTTTTTATTCCACGAAACATCGAGAATGACTTTGAAATGATACTGACAACAGCACGCCAAAACATAGAGCAAGGCAGCGAGGCATTTGTCGAACTGAGAATCAGAAAAGCTGGCGATCCGCAGGTTTTTTACTTTCTTCCCGGAGCGGACTTTTCGCCGACAGAGAGAGCGTTTTTCCTTAATTCTGGGTTTCGTTTTCCTCTGCGTCAATTTCGTATTACAAGCAGTTTCGGCATGAGAGCTGATCCATTCGGCGGACACCCTCATTTTCATCAAGGGATAGATTTGGCAGCTCCTTTGGGAACCGAAGTTTTTGCGGCAGCCGAAGGCATTGTAACAGCGATTGGGTATGACCCGATATACGGAAATTACATAATTATCAGACACCGAAATAATTGGACAAGCTTGTATGGACATCTGCAAAGAGTTGAAACATACTTGCAAGCATCAGTAAATTCTGGTACCCTTATAGGAAGAGTTGGTTCTACAGGTCTATCCACAGGTCCGCATTTGCATTTTGAACTTCGACAGGATGGAAGGCCGTTTGACCCGGCAGGAAGGCTCCGCCCGTAGTACAACAAACCATACAAACAAGTTTGTACGGCGGAAGAAAACGATGGACGATGGACAAAGTATGAAGGCAGTGGGAAAACTATTAATTATCTTTTTAATCTTCCCTATACAAATATTGTACGCTGAATCATTTCGTACACAGGTAGATGGCTCGATTTTAGTAACGACAGAAAGAGCTGTCGAAGAGCGGACATCCATTGGAGTAAACTCGGCTGTACTTATCAACCTTGGCTCTGACGCTCGTTTTTTAAGAGGAATCGAGCTGGAAATTACAGCGCCTCAAAACTGGCTGCAATACAGGGGCGCTTTAGCCATGTCGGTGTTTAGCCAAATCAGCCCGCAAACCGCTTCGGGAATAACCGATTTCACAGGCAGACGGATGGCGTCCGAACTTATGCCTGCAAGGCTGAGGATCATCTACCACATTCCGCTCCGCACGGCGCACGGCTTACGAACCACCACCACCGTAACAGTTCCCACAGCCGTCATTCCTTCGGAAAATTTCCCTATAGTGTTCAGATTGACGCCGATTGACAAAGGCCTGCCTCGAACTTTCGAGCAAATGCGCTTTAATTTCACGGCACGTCCAATTTTGAGCGATGAAGGTGCAGTCAGGATTGTCACCCGCTTCCCTCCCCAACTTACAGACAGACCTTTTACGGTATTGATAAACGACAATGTCATAACCAATTTATCAACAGAAATCATTTTAAGAGAAGGCGAACATCATTTGGTGGTTCTTTCCGATTATTACCGCAACGAAAGCCGCCGTTTTGTCGTAGAAAGGGCAAGGGTTGTCGATTTAGTCATAGAATTGCAGGATCCCACCCCAATAATTATATTCGAAGGCCCTCAAAACGCATCGATTTTCCTGAACAACACCCTCGTCTCGGACGCCCGCCAGCCAATCATGGTAGAACCGGGAACGCACGAAATCAGATTCCAAATCGGCGATTATACGATAATACGAACGCTAAATGTCCAGCGTGGCAGAACCTACCGTGTCGCCCTTGACATCGACATAAATATCCACGAAGAAAACTAATTTCTCCGCATTTAACCAAAACAAACCTTAAAATATCTACTCAAGAAAAGGAAGCTTCATGGCGATAATAAAAATGTCGGGATTATAGTTCCCCTCCCAAATCACTATAATTCCGATATGCCTCAAGGGCATGGAGCTGTTCGAATCACTTCGAGCAGCTCTTTTTTTTGCCCAAGCCCTTCTGCCTATGATTGTAATCACAGACTCCGTTGATTCGTTGTAGTTTTTTAGCTATAATACATCGATGAAGCAAAAAACAAATGATGATCAAGATCAGGTAAAACTAAAACCTTTTATGGGTATCCGCCCCGGCGTATATCTCACTGTAATATATTCGATAATACTTTTGACTGTTATCTTTTTTCTGTTCGTGTTTCCGGGAATCAGAACCGCCAACGCGGCATTGGTTGTAAAAACTCAGCCGTCGGGAGCGGCGATCAGGATAAATGATGTTTACATGGGGCTTTCCGGGACTCGGATAATCATACCAAGAGGTACTTATACAATCACCGCCGTTATGCCCGGTTTTGAAAGCCAATCATCTGTCCAAGAGGTTTCCGGGCGTGTATTTGGCTCACGGTTTTTCCCCAGATTGCACACAATAGAAAAGACATTGACAACAGCCGATCCGTCGGCAGCTTTCGCCTTGTACGCCCATGATTTTGCCTCGTGGACTTTCGGAGGAGAGGCAACTGAAATCTGGCAAATACCAATGAGCCTGTCCGAAGGAGCTTACCGCACCGGCAGAAAACAAACAACAGAAAACAGACAGGCATTTCAGGATAAACTTCTGGCGGCTTCACGTTTTAGTGTAACAAGAGCGGGAACACGAGATCTTATTCGGGCTAAAGCCTTGATTGACGGCGGCGGGAATACTCCCTCTCCGTTAACATTGCTTGGCAGTATATCTGAGACACTGGTTTTCCTGTCGGAAAATCCGGGCAGTGCGGCATGGTTGTCACGTTTGTTTCCGGGTGTTCACGAAATCAGAACTTCCCAATGGGCAAACGATGAACGGGACATTGAGACATCTTTTGTTCCCGATAATACTGCCCCGCTTTTGGCTGGAGGGAATCAATTTAACTTGGCAGGGATGGCTTTCAGAAACATGGGGGCGGGAACTTTGTTCAGCGGCAACGCCAATGCCTTAAAACCTTACGGCAACGGCGTATACATTAACAGTTTTTTAATTAGCGAAACGCCTGTTCCCCGCCCGTTATTCGAAACTTTCCTTAACGAAAACCCCGAATGGCGGGAACATCAAAGAGATTATTTCCCGAACGATATTTCGACTCTGCCGCTGGAAACACACAACAGATATATTTACGGAATAACATGGCAGGTCGCCGAAGCATTTTGCCGCTGGCTTACAGGGCTTCTTCCGCCGGGAATGGCTGATATGGAAGTCAGGCTGCCGACAGAGCATGAATGGGAATATGCGGCTATCAGTATCGGCTCAATGTTAAATGCAGGCTGGGAATGGTGCGCCGATCCATTCGCCCAGCAGCACTTTATCTCTGCCCCTTGGCAGGCTGTCGAAGCAGTCGGCTCGCCTGACCGTTCTCTGCGAGGCAGACAGACGACCGCCGCCGCAATAACCAGAGCTTCCCTGCCTCTTGAGTTTTCGTCTCCTTTTGTAACTTTTCGGCCGGTAATTGCGCCACGCAGATAACAGGTTGTAACATGAGTGAAGGAATCAAGATAATAGCAAAAAACCGCAAAGCATGGCACGATTACTCTGTAGACGAAACCTACGAATGCGGCATAGAGCTTCTTGGAACAGAGGTAAAATCATTCAGAGACGGGAAAATCTCATTTCCTGACGCATGGGCGGAAGTTACAGGCGGCGAGGTTTGGCTTCGCTCTCTCAGAGTCGCAGAAAACCCGTTTTCATCGGTTTTTAATCACGACCCTGACAGAAGAAAACGCTTGCTTCTTCACAAGGACGAAATCAAACGCATAAACCGCAAAGTCGAAGAAAAAGGTTATACCTTAATCCCTCTCATGTTTTATTTCAAAAGAAGCAGGGTAAAAGTCGAATTAGGCTTGTGCAAAGGCAAAAAAGCGTTTGACAAACGTGCCGGAATACGTGAAAAAGATCTGAAACGTGATGTAGAGAGGGAATTTCGCAATAAATTGCATTAAGATTCGGACAGCTCCTATTCACGTGCACGTTTGTCGATAAACTCCAGCATGAAAAGAAATGCGAAGATTAATAAACCTATACAGATGGCAGTAATTCTGATACTTCGTTCAGGGATATAAGACGGTATTTGAGCGACATATATACTTCCTACGTTTCCCGGAACAGGGTTGGGGTTAGAAAAACCTACAATTCGGATAAAACGTTCATTTTCATGGCCAAAACCCATTTGTCGGGCATGAACCAGGAGCGTATCACGGTCAAAAAGCAAATTATTTCTGGTTTTATCAAGGTCTTCATTAATAAGCACTAATTCTCTGATATTATCCCATTGCTTATCTCTTTCCGATAAAAGATAATTGTACGCCGCCAAGCCCTTTGGCCCGGCAAAAAGAGAAAAAAGCACATAAACCGCTACCGCAGCCCAAAGGCCGATGAGGTATTTGAAGATTCCCATGGTGCGATTAACGGCATATTTTCATCGATTCTTTACCCCACCAAACTATAGTCAATTAATTTTATTAATTGACTATTTCCGATTGTAAATACTTATTATACAAGGAATTATTCAATTCCTTGTATAATAAGCAAAATTAAAGGACTATTGTAAAGCTTGCATTGACAAGGGGCATACCATGAGTTAATCTAATATTATAGAGAAAACTACTGTAAACGGAAGATTTAACCGATATTAATAAGGATTATTAATCTAGGGAGTGGTTCATGACAAACAAAAAGAAACCTTCAATATATTCAGATCGCGGCGATTTAGGCTCTACCGAAAACTTGGATGAATACGGAGTATGGGTAAAGAGCGAGCCGCAGGTTATGTCTGAAACAGGTATTTTTGCCGATGCGGCAACTTTGGAGGAAGCTTCCGAGTCTTTTGATAACGAAAATTTAACATTCGTAGAAGATGATATAATCGACATCAATGCGGCGGTTGAATACAGCACGCCTATCGAAGACGCTTTCCCTGACGACATCGAAAATATCGACATAGAAGACGAAAAATTGCACACAACATCCGAAATGGACAACATCAACATCGAAGAGTCTTCCGAAGATACGGAGTATGACGAGTTTGATCTCACGGGTTCAGAAGAATCTTCTGATGAAGAAATTTTAATCGACGACTCTTTTATCGATAACATTGACACAGATGATTTTGACTTAGACACACAAGGCAGCGATTTACCGTTAGATGATATAAATATCGACACAGAAGATGATGATCTGCCGGTTGATGATTTTTTAACCGAATCTGAAAACGATGAATCAGAAGATTTTAACCTTCCAAACGATGATTTCAGCCTTACCGAAGGCAATGATTTTTCAGATGACGAATTCAACCTCGCAGATGAAGAAGACTCAGAGGAAGAAAAAGAAGAAATCACTATCGAAGGTTTTTCCGATGATGACTTCGACATTGTAATCGACGAAAGCGAAGTTATAACAAATAACGATCTGCCTACTGTAAAAGCAATTGAAAATAACATCGATGTGCAGCAAGATGAAAAAGAAAGCGGGCTCTCCACTCACTTATTAATGAAAATCGCAAATGAGCTTTCGTCAATAAGGGGAGAATTAAGCGATATCAAAAAAGAATTTTCACAGATACATACCGCTGCTGAAGATAAACAATCAGATGACCGTGCCAGATTCTTCGTTGAAGAAGATGATGAAACTATTTCTCTTACAGGCGATGAGCTTGACAATATCCTCAACACAACAGAGCAAATTACAGAATCGCAAGAAAACGTTGATGTTGACATTGATATTGACAACTTGGATTTCTCCGAAGATCTCAGCGAAACCATCACCGAAGACTTTACAGGTATCACTGACGAAGAGATCAACGAAAATATTGACGAAGAGATCATCGAAGAAACTATAAAAGACACCACTGAAGATTTTACCGAAATCGACACAGACATCAATATCGAAGAAGACACTGAAGATGAAGCAATTGCGCTTACAAGCGATGAACTTGACAACATTCTCAATTCAACAGAACAAATAACAGAAAATTATGAACAGGAAAAATCCGAGGATGACACCGAAGATGAAGCAATCGCCTTAACAAGCGATGAATTAAATAACATTTTAAGTTCTTCCAGTTATTCGTACGAAGCTTCTCAGGATACATCACAAGATACTGCGCCGCAAAGCGACGAGTCGGATATTTCGCTTGAAATGCCGACGACAGAACAAACCGAAGACGACGACGATGAAGTAATTGCGCTTACAGGCGATGAACTTGACAGCATTGTAAACTCCGCCGACTTCACAAGCGAATCAACAGAAACAGATAACATTGAGGACTTCGATATTGACAATATCGGGGACTTCGATACCAGCAATGTCGAAGATGTCGATACTGGCAATGTCGAAGATGATGTCGACACTGACAATGCCGAGGACTTCGATACTACCAATGTCGTGGACATTGACATTGACAACATCGGGGACTTCAATACTAGCAATGCCGAGGACATTGATATTGACAATATCATGGACATTGATACTAGCAATGTCGAAGACTTCGATACTGGCAATGCCGGGGGCATTGATATTGACAACATCGGGGACTTCGATACTAGCAATGCCGAGAACATTGATATTGACAATATCATGGACATTGATACTGGCAATGCCGAAGATGTCGATATTGTCCATGCCGAGAACATCGACATCGACAATATCGGGGACTTCGATACTAGCAATGTCGAGGACATTGAGTTTTCCGAAGAACCTGTTGACTCCGTTGAAGTCACAGAAGAAGGTGAAACAGAAGAAATCACTTTTGAAGATGATACATCTGAAGATGTACCTGAAAACATATCTTTAGAAATGCCTGAAAATATCCCTAATGATTTTGTTGACATTGATGATATTTTTGACACACAGCCGGAAGAACTCCAGCAGTTAATCGAAGAAGGCGCAATGCCAGTTACATCCGCACCAGAAAATGCCTCGTATCTTGAAGAAGGTGATGATGATTTGCCTTCTGACAATGCTGCATTGGATTCCGAGCCTGACTGGTCGGAGGGTGATTCCCCTCTTGATTTGTCAGACGCTGTAATTGACGAACCTGAATTAGAAATCGGAGAAATTGACGAAAATCTTTCAGAGCCGTTTTTTGATGAGCCAGAACTTGAGCTTGATAACCTTGACGATCTTGATGATTTATCCATCGACAGTTTTGATGATGTTGAAGACGAGTTATCAGAGACGGCTCCTGAAAATCAAGCGTATGAAACTGAAGCTCCAGCGCCATTAAGCCAAGTCGCATCTGCGCCTCAAACAGTGCCTCAAGCTCCTGTTGTAATGCAGGCATCGGCAACGCCGGCAACGCCGATGTTGCCGGCAGCGCCGACAGCGCCGACTTTAGCGGCAAAAGAAAACAAAACGGGTGATGATAGCTTTGCTCTTCCTGTGGAATTAAAATCAGAACTCAGAAGTATTCTAAGTTATATGGATCAACTTCTTGAATCTCTGCCGGAAGAAAAAATTGAAGAATTCGCAAAGTCTGAGTATTTCAATTCCTACAAGAAATTATTCAAGGATTTGGGGTTGATATAAACACTGCCGTTCATCTTCACTCACGTTATAATCCGCAAGCTGAAGCCGCAAGGTATATTGATTCTCTGAATATAAAACACACGATTGAGTGTTTTATATTGATCGAGCCGGGATTGGGTTACATAATCCCCGTATTAAAAGAAAAATTTCCCGGCGGCAAAATCATTGTCCTTCATGTTGATAAAGCTCACTACAATGATAATTGTTATAATTCTCATTGTGCAATTCCCGCACTCTGCTCCGCAGATAAAACTAAAATAAATTTTTTTTTAGAAACCGAAGTTCCCGATACAGATACCGATAAAATCCGCATAATAGAATGGCGGCCTTCCATGAATTTCTATAAAAAAGAATATGTTAATCTGTTTTCTGAAGTTGTTAATTTTCTTAAACGTACAGACGCAGGGCGCAGAACAACAAAAGTTTTTGGGACAAGATGGGTTAAAAATTTCTTTAACAATCTGGAAATCGTAAAAAAAAATATCCTCTACAGGCAGACAAATATTCCTGTTATTGTTACAGGAGCCGGCCCCGGTCTTGAACAGTCGCTTGAATATATCGCCAAAATGCAGGAACACTGCCTTATTATCGCAGCTTCTTCATCGTATATGGCGCTCTCATCAAACGGCATTCAGGCGGATATAATAATCGCTACAGACGGAGGCTCTTGGGCACTGAAACATATTTATCCGGTTTTCAGAAATTCCGCTTTGCCGTTTAACAAAAACGAAAACATATTTGCCGTAAACCTGTGCGCTGCTCTGCCCTCTCAAAATGCAGATACTCCGTTTTTAATCATGAACGACGGAAGTTTCTGGCAAAGTCTTATTCTTCATGAGCTCGGTATTCCATCCGTTATAATCGGGCAAAAAGGAACAGTAGCGGCTTGTGGTATAGAACTTGCTTTGCTTCTTTCCAGCGGGAATGTTTACCTTGCGGGAATGGATTTTTCGATCAATGATATAAGAACCCATATAAAGCCGTATGCCTTTGATTGTTTTTTTGAGGCACAATCAAATCGTTTTGCGCCATTTTATTCAAAAAGTTTTAAGCGTTCAGGATTATTAAAAGAAGGCGGCAGTTTGAACATATACGATAAATGGTTTAAAACACAACTTCAATTATGGCCTAAACGTATTTTTAACATAACAGAAAAAAAACCAGACACACACACGCCGCTTAAAAACACAAAAGAAATTTTTAAAACAAAAAATATAAACAGCTCAAATACCTTTTCCAAAAGAGCAAAAGAAACTCTTTTCTCGGCATTAAACAATCCAAAATACGCAGACAACGTAACAAGAGAACTTGCCGCTCTTTTATTGCCTGACTTTGAATCGTCAGATGAAACAAAAAACGCATTAAGGAAAACGCTTAAAAATCTCTTTGAGGATTGGGAAAGGGATAAACAATGAATAAAATACATTATGTTTTTTCACAATCACGCTCAGGAGAAATAGTTCCGGCGCTAAAACTTCCCGGCGGATACAAACCTCTTCATTCCATGATTGATCCAAAACGAGAAGCACAGCGCATTGTTTCTGAAACAGCCAACGAGGAGTTTTTAATCTGCCTTGGTCTTGGCGGAGGTTTTATTCCGCAAGCCATTTTGGAGCTGACACAAAGCCATGTATGCGTTATTGATTTTGACAAAGAAAGCGTTAATCAACTGCTCGCAAACAAAAACTATTCATACTTATTAAAAAATGAACGTTTCACCTTACTTATCGATCCTTCCAAAGATGAGATCGAAGCATTTATTCTTGAACATTACAAACCGGCTCTTTTTGGCGGAATAAAAACAATCCCGCTTCGCGGAAGAATCGAAATCGACAGTGAATTATTCGATTCTGTGATTTCATCAATTAAAGAATCAATTCAAATTGTTTCAGGCGATTATTCGGTTCAGGCTCATTTTGGAAAATCCATGTTTTCCAATATTATCCGTAACGTAAAAACACTAACAGGCGGACAAACCTTTGGCTTAAGCCAATTATCGGCAAACAACACAGAGCAAGCGGCGATTATAGCTGCCGGGCCTTCGCTTGACATTCAATTGCCGTCTATTGCCGAATTAAAACAAAAAGGTGTATTTCTTATCAGCACAGATACGGCATTTCCCGCATTGGATCATTACGGAATAAAACCTGATGTGATAGTTTCGCTTGACTGCCAGCACATTAGTTTTAATCATTTTGCCTCCTCACAAAACGCCTCGCAAAAACGTTTTTTCCCGTTTGATATTCCCGTAATTATGGATATTACAAGCCCTCCTATTCTTTCTCGTTTTACATCCAAGCCTGTTTATTTTTGCGGCGGTCATCCGCTTGCAAGATATATCTCGAACACATGGAAGTCTTTGCCGCTTCTTGATACCTCCGGCGCAAATGTAACTTACGCCTGCCTCTCACTAGCAGATTATCTCAATGTTCGTCACATAACGCTTTTTGGAGCGGATTTTTCATACATAAACAGCCAATCTTACGCAAGAGGAACATACATTTTTCCCTGGTTTGATAAAAGGCAAAATCGTTTATCATCTTTGGAATCGCTTTTTTCGAAGTTCCTCTTCCGCACTCCCTTCCTTCCCTCAGAAAACACAAATGGAACGGCATATTACGAAACGTCAACACTTCGTTTGTATCGAAAAAAACTGGAAGAAAAAGCGCAGCTTATACATTCGCAAATTACCAGCGCAAAAGGGCCGGGAGCACCTATCTGTTTGCCGTACAAAGAACAATCAACAATGAAGAATGAACAATCAACGAGTAATATTTTAGAAACAAAGATTGGGAAAGATCAAAAAACAAGCGGGATAGAATTTCTTGCAAAGTACCGAAATGATATTTTGGCACTGCCGCAGGCAAAAGAGAATTCAAACTATCTAAAACAATTGAACCAAAAAGAAAGGCAGATTTTTACTACTCTGCTGCCTTGTATGGCATGGTTAAGAAAACACCAAAACGAACTAAATCAAATTGAGATCATCGAAGAAACAAAGCGGTTTTGCACGAAGGAAATTGAGCGGGTATTGTGCAGTTGTTATATTTAAACTATGTTTATAGTCAATTAATAAAATTAAAGGACTATAATCATGAATAAAACTTCTTTGGGCGCAGGATTTTTCTACACGATACTGGCGTATTTTATATGGGGAATCCTGCCGCTGTACTGGAATTTACTTTCCGCAATAAATCCTTTGCATATTGCCGCGTTTAGAATTATCCTTTCGCTGATTCTGATTAGCATAATTCTTTTTACAGCAAAAAATTTTGCATGGCTGCGGTTTTTCAAAAACAAACGGGAAGGAATCTCTTTGGTAACAGCGGGATTTCTTATCAGTTTTAACTGGATTATTTACATTTGGGCAGTGAATAACGGGCAAACAATTGAAGCGGCTTTAGGTTATTACATCAATCCGCTCATTTCTGTTGTATTAGGAATGTGGATTTTAAAAGAAAAAATAAACTTCTTGCAAATAATAGCGTTTGTGATTGCAGCAATAGGCGTATTTCTTCTTGTATTCTTTACCGGCAGGCCGCCGTGGATTTCTTTAGGGCTCGCTTTTACTTTCGGATTTTACGGACTTATTAAAAAAACTGTCAGGTTTTCGGCTCTGGAATCTTTAGGGATTGAAACGCTGGCAGCCCTTCCTTTAGGTTTATTATTATTGGCAGGCTCGTTCAGCATAGGACAGCTTTCAAATCAACAAGGGCTCGCTTACATGATGGAACTGCCTTGGCTGACATTGTTTTTACTGTTACTCTGCGGAGCTGTTACCACACTTCCTTTGTATCTATTCGGGAAAGGCGTAAAAATAATTCCGCTTTCGACTGTCGGCTTTTTGCAATTTATAGCGCCGACTTTGACTTTTTTAACAGGTATTTTTATTTTCAGAGAATCTTTCCCGATATATAACCTTGTAGTTTTTGGATTCATCTGGTTAGCGATGATTTTGTATATTGTCTCACTTAAACGATATGGAAAATAAAACAGCGGCGCAAGCTTTGATTCTCGCAAACCGTCTGCAAAAACGGTTTCGCCATCTCAAAAAGTGGGCGCAAAGGAAACGTATAGAAGCTTTCAGGTTATACGACAAAGATATTCCCGAAATTCCATTGGTTTTGGACTTTTACGGGAACCCTTCCGTACCAGAGGATGCGGCAATTTCAGGCGCTCTTTACAAACGTCCATACGAAAAAGACGAAAGCGATGAGGAAAAATGGCTTTTGGCAATGAAGGAAAGTTTATCTACATCCCTAGAAATCCCTCTAAAACATATTTTTATCAAACACCGCCAACGCCAAAAAGGCGTTTTGCAATACCAAAAATTCAGCGAAGATCATTTTGTAAAAATCGTGAATGAAGGCGAGCTTGTCTTTAAAGTAAATTTATCTGATTACCTTGACACCGGCTTGTTCCCCGACAGACGGCTTTTAAGAGAGATGGTTCGCTCGGAAGCCTCAGGCAAAAAAGTTTTAAACTTATTTTGTTACACCGGCTCTTTTTCTGTGTATGCCGCATCCGGCGGAGCCGTATCAACAGATTCAGTTGATCTTTCAAACAATTACCTTAGTTGGGCTCGGGAAAACTTTTCGCTTAACGGATTTTCCGCCAAGTTGCTGCCTCGAATGGAAAAAACAGATGGTTTATCACCAAACGGGCACAAACTTATTCGCACAGATGTACTTGATTTTTTGGAAAAGGCCTCAGGGAAAATACGCTGGGATTTAATTATTGTTGATCCGCCCGCTTTTTCCAATTCAAAAAAGATGTTTACAACTTTTGATTTAAACCGTGATTTAACAGATTTACTTGTTAAATGTCTGTTTTTGCTTACACCCGGCGGCAAGATTTTTGTCAGCGTAAACCTTAGGCGGGCAGCACCTGCGGCGGCGGAATTGGAAACCATATTGCGCTCCCGGCTTTCCGAACATCCGGCAAACCCTGTTTATGCCGATTTACGCATAACGGATTTGGGAAACAAAATTGTTGACGAAGATTTTCGCGGAAAAAAAACGCCTAAAGCGTACTTGGTGTGCGTGTGAAACGTAATTTCAACACTTCGTTGACCTACGCTTCGCTCTGCTCGTCAATCAAACAAAATCGCAAACCAATGACGGGGATCGCTCTGATCCTGAGCAATCATGCCGATATCGACATTTGCGGTAGTTTCCGCAACAAGCCAATTGGTTCCATGCGAATCATCAAAACGAGCGCCGATTCCGGCAATATCAGCAAGACCCAAAGCATGGCTGTGATACAGCGAAACCATCATGGCGGATCGGATATTTGCGTGGGTTAATAGTACTGCGAATAACATCGAATAGTTATCGCAAGAACCTCGCCCTTCGGTGATGGCTGTAACAAGGTTTATAAAATCACTTCCGGTAAAATCACGTTCGTAATGAAAACCTTGTATAAAAGTAAGAGCTCTCTGCGCAAATTCTCTTTGCTGTTCATCAGTAAAAGCCATGTGCCCTTGTAATTCACGAACAATAACAGAAGCTGCGTGTTCTATTCGTGCAAAAGAATCCCTAAATATAAAACGGTAATAACGTATAAACGCTTCATGTAAATATGTTGTGTTCAGATAAGTTCGAAGGATCGCAAATTCACGTTCAATCAAAATTTGAGCCGCTTCGGCATCATTTTCATGTATTACGCCATTAAGACCCCTGAAGGCAAGAGGAACATTTATCGGCTCGCCTCGGGGAAAACTGTATTGCATTATCGGCCCTGGATAGCGGCGCTGAACGACAGTCGGCGCGATTGAATCCAACGCCGACAAATGAAACAAAGACCAATCCCCGCTATTAACAGGATTGTAAGAAAGCGCCAATAACATTGGACGAACGCCGCTTTGTTGGGCAAGTTCAACAGCAAGCCCCCAGCCGTGATTATCACCAAACTCCAAACTGATAACCGCAGCTTGTTTCCCGCCGTACTCAAAGAAATCAACATAACCTTGATTCTGCAATCTTCTGTTTATGTCTTCAACCAAATCAAATATGGTATTGTACTGCCCGTGGTATACAATAATGTCAAACATCAATCCTTCCGGCCCTGAAAATGAAAAACGATCCCTTGCGTCTCCGTCAACAAATTGATAACCCGGCGGCAGATCGATAAAAAACCCCCATGTCGGCGAAAACATGGCCTGCGAAAAAACAATTCTCGCAAAAACAAACAGTAAAACAAAAACCAATAACAATTTATTTTTCTTCATACAACCTCTTCCCGGTTAAAGGACTATAATATATATTTATGTTATCATTATCGGCATGAAAAACATAGATATCTTATATGAAGATGACATATCGATAATCGTAAACAAACCGGCAGGTCTTGCCGTGCAGGGCGGAAAGGGAATTAAAACATCTTTAGATAAAATACTCGCCCAAAACCATAAAGGTACAATAGAAACAACACCCTTATTGGTTCACAGGCTCGACAGAGATACTTCAGGGGTTTTGCTGGCCGCCAAAGGACAAAAAGCCGCCGCCCATTTTTCCAATATCATTAGTAAAAAAATTGTTAAAGTTTACATCGCCGTATGTAAGGGCTGCCCGCCAAAAAACGAAGGTTTAATCAAAGACGAACTTTACATTCACGGCAAGTTAAAAAAATCCGAAACACGATACAAAACGATAAAAACATCTGCCCTTGAGCTGCCCTTCGGCGAAGTCGAAAAAAAATCGCAGGAAAAACTTTTATTCTCTGTGTTGGAAATCGAACTTATAACAGGGAGGATGCACCAAATACGCCGCCACCTCGCAATGGCCGGAAACCCAATACTCGGAGATGACAAATACGGCGATTTTTCGCTGAATAAACATCTGCAAAAAGCCGCAGGGCTTAAACGTATGCTCCTGCACTCGTCAAAATTGATGATCAACAACGAAACAAACCTGCAAATCCACTCCCCATTACCGAAATATTTTCATTTATGGGTGGAAAATCCATAACATTTCCACAAAATATTAATAACAAAACCTATAGACATTCAATGGTATTTTTGGTAAAAATAATTAAATTATCATAAAATAATTTAATTATTTCTTTTACTTAGGAGAGGTCTAATAATGAATGTTGAAAATCTGTTTTTTGTCGGTTTCGTAGGAGCGGCCTGTGCGCTCTTGTTTGCTTTCTTACAAGGGCGCAAAGTGATGAAGTACTCTGAGGGTAATGACGTCATGAAGAAGATTGC
>Ga0123355_10006509_pt1 | contig 17324 bp, 8 predicted proteins | sample TergutEmb28metaG_3_FD_89872 | JGI IMG/M metagenome (GOLD analysis project Ga0123355, IMG submission 89872) | Embiratermes neotenicus P1 segment gut microbial communities from Petit-Saut dam, French Guiana - Emb289 P1 | ecosystem: Host-associated > Arthropoda: Insects > Digestive system > Gut ...
AAAAAAAAAAAAAAAAGAAAAAGGAGGGGGAAAAAAAAAAAAAATAAAGAGAAAAAAAAAAAAAAAAAAACAGAAAAAAAAAGGGAAAAAAAGGGGGGGGGGGGTTCGCAGAGTGAGAAGATGATAGATTTTAACAGAATATAGAAAGTAAGCGTGTAGAAGAAGAGAAAACGAAGATGGGAGAAGAAAAGCAAGACAGAACAAAAAACGAATGAGTATGGGAATATTGAGGTTAAAGGAAGAAGGAACAGAAGACTTTTAAACGTTGTTAATCAGAACGAAATGACGTAACGTCCGGAATATATCTGTTACATAATTCCAGATCAACTTTGTGTAGACTGCGTGTGGCAGAAGTGGGGAACACTGTAGGATAAGAGAAGCAAAGTCGTAAATACAAGCTGTTTAGCCGGCTGAGTAGTTAGCACGAAGGTGGGATCATTTCTTTGACCCTTTGTCACTTATTTCAGTCGGCAGACATGATCGTCTGTAACAGCAGCTCTGTAAACAAGACAAGGTGGTCACTAGCTTGCTTTGCAGCTGCCACGTTACTTTCAGATTTTCTTTGTTCATGAGGAAATCCGAAATAATAATGAAATGTTTTTAATGCACACTTAAAACTATGAGGAATAACTGCGAATGTGTTAAGAAGTCCAGCACGGGGGTGGTTCTGCGTCTGGAAGTTTGGTCGGGACTAGCAAAGAACAGCATGGTACAGTACAAAGTGTAACTCGGGATGTAGGAGGTACTCTTGTGAATGCGGTAGTGAATCTTAGGGTTCGACAAAGGCAGGGAACTTCCTGGCCAGAATACTAGCGACTGTTAGCTTCCCAGGAAGTACTTTGCCTCGTATAGTTGTATAGTTATCGGAAGATGTGTGTAAAATAAGTCTGACCTGTTGCATTGACGGTGGACCGCGGTAGCACAGTGGTTAAGGTGCTGTGCTACAAATGACAAGGTCGCTGGTTCGATTCCAGGTGGTGTCATTGGAATTATTCATTGACATAATCCTTCCGACCGCACTATGGCCCTGGGGTCGACTCAGCCTCTAACAGAAATGAGTACCAGGAGCATTTCCTGGGGGTAAAGACGGTCGTTGCGTAAGGCTGACAACCTTACCACCATCCTTTGCCGTTGTCGTGTAATCTGGGAACCTTAACTTCCTGGAACCCTCTGGGCCACTCCAGGCCTGTAACGGGACTGCTGCTGCTGTGTTGCATTGACATTTAGCCAGCTTTATTGATACCTACTTTTTATATTTCTTTCTTTTTGTCTAGTTTTTATGTCTGCATGTGTCAATTAAGTGTGTTAAACATTTATCTGATTTCATGTGATGAACGGTACATTCGTGGTTTTCCTTGGTATCTGCACATACTGTTGCAACAGCACCTTAGTGCTTATCAGGCCGATAATTTTCCGAACCGCTAGGTGTGTGCACTAATATTCACGGACAGGTACCCATAGTATTCTTATTAATGAATTTAACTTCAGCGCGTCACAATCAAAAACAGTGATGTGACGTACATTCAGTTTTAACGAAAACTGCATTGTTTCACCATTACATGTATTGTGGTAATAGTAGTTAGTTAGTTTGTTTATTACTTCGTGGAACGGCCAAGTGTTTGAGAAGCGCTGCCCTAAACAAACAGAAGCTGACCGCTTTGTCCTACTTGTAATCGCTGTTATCACTTGACACCGTACATTGTGGCATTTCACAGAATTCCTTGTTAGTGAATTCCAGTGTCGTGTGCCATGTGACGTGTTCTCTTCCTGCTCGCTATTTATCTTGTTCTCTTCACTGTTCAAGTATAGTCAGGTCAGTGCTGCCGAGATGCGTTTCCTTTCCTTTGCGGCTGTATCCCGCGCACGTCTTTTAATTCTGTTGGTATAATAATCAGCAACATGAAAGAACAGCCCCACTTGCACGGGCCTGTTTCTGTGAAACCTTGTTTACGTAGTGTTATCCAGTGTGGAGTTTGTCTACTAAGTGATCTCTCTACCACTTAATTCTTAGACCAAAACATTGTGTACATTTGCTAGCTTTATACAGCGTGATAGGTTTCTCGTTCATGCGATTGTTGGTTACTGAATTATGTTAACAATGTGGAATAAGAAACCAACTAGATGTCACTTAGTATTATATTTATTTCCCCCTTATAAGTTGCTCAACATGTTTCGGGCCACCTTGTGCCCATCTTCAGGAGCTGACGACTTAGTGGTAGTTTTTCACGTGTGGTGTAGTGCCGTGGCTGTGTAGGCAGTCAGATCCGGTTGGCTGGTTGTGTGTCCATTGGGGAGTACGTAGCACGTTGTGCACAACGTGCCTACACAGCCACGGCACTACACCACACGTGAAAAACTACCACTAAGTCGTCAGCTCCTGAAGATGGGCACAAGGTGGCCCGAAACATGTTGCGAAACTTATAAAGAGCAACTTATAAGGAGAAATAAATATAATACAAAGTGTCATCTAGTTGGTTTCGTATTCCACATTGAACTACGATGCACCGTCATCCACACATCAAATTTATGTTAACAATATTTGGTGAACGGTACAAATTTTAAACAAACACATTCAGGCAAGGATTTCGAGATGCATAAATATTGAATATGTCCACAGTTTGCTCATATTTTCTGTCCTTTGTCTCATGTGACTGTATCCTACATTACTTTTGCAGTAGATGTATAGCCCATAAATTACTTACGAAATGGGCTGCCGTCTGCTCTGAGACGTTACCGTGCTGCTACCTTCTAGCCCTGGGGGACAAAGAATTCAGCCCTATCGGCAGCAATTTTCTGGTACTGAGATAACGGTCTATGATCCTTTGTTTTCTCATATGTAAGAGGACTTTTTTTTTAGTTCCTTAGCAACGTTGTCAGTTTGAGTATGTAGGCCATATGGGGTTGATGTTAGAATACGAAAGGAAGTTTATATTTCTTGGCCCGTCGCACATATGTGTAAGCTGTTTATAGTGTTTTATGTGCATATGGATGGGTTGCGTGCAAGTGACTGAGAAAGTTGAGGGAAATCACTCCGAGTTTTAATTTCTGTCTGAGAATTTGTTGATGTTCCAATTGTTGTGCCCAAATTAGTGTTCTGTGAGGCCTGTGTTACTGTTCTGCCTTTTATCTGTATATTGTGCTGAGCCGGTCGGTCGGTGTATCCTCTAGACTACGGCCTAGACGTTTAAAGAATCGTTCGAATCCCGGTAGGGTCAAGAAATTTTTCCTCTTCGCCAAATCGTCCTAGCCCACCCAGACTTTTCTTCGGTGGGTACCGGGAATAAAGGGGCCGGAGGGTGAAGCTGACCACTCTCCGCTAGTGTGGGGGTTAAATGCGCATGGAGGATTTCACCATATGCTTGTCTGAGTGTTCTAATGTTCGTTGCATCTTGTTTTTCGACATTTCATTATCAGAGCGTGGCTGTTGGTTTCCGTTGTTACATTGACATTATTTAGCGTATAACCGTGTGGGAAGGCCAGATGTGAAGACATTTCGCTCGGTCACTGGATATGAAGCCAAGATTTTGAAAGAGATTCGAGTGAGGATACTGCCACTCTGTGGCCTTGAACTAACAAAAAAAAGTGCCAAACCCTCTACCGAATTCCAGGTATATCACAGTGGTCTCAGTCGAGTGCTTTCATCCCCTGCAGTGTTGCACGGTTTCATGAAAACGTGTTACGGGCCCTTTCGCTGAGCAAGTTGGTGTAGTGGCAACGCTGCTGACTTTATTCTGAACATACTTGGTCCAGATGTTGGTCGGGCTATCGTCTGTTCTCACAAGTGCGGCTCGGATTGTTGTGATCATGTCTCTCCAACTGAATGGAAGACTGTGCCTTACGACATCCGACGAATGACTCCATCGGAATCCCTGCCTTATCAATTTAGTCACAGAATTCTTGATAGTTGAAGAATAAAAGACCAACTTGATGTCACTTGCTATTTTATTTCACTTCTTATGTGCTGAACATATTTCGGATATTAATATATCCATCATCAGGAGCTTGCGACTATTCTGTTGAATTACCACATTGGTCGTATTGTTCTGTAAAGACGGAGGATTTAGCGTTAGCGTAAATTATGGTATGTAGTGGTGTGTGTTTGATGTGACGTGCTTAGTCGCTTTGTTGTAGTTGGTAAGCGTATTTCTGTTGATACTGACTGTTATGGTGTTTTCTGTTTTGTGATTATTGATCAACAGAAATGCGCTTACCAACTACAACAAAGCGACCAAGCACGTCACACCAAACACACACCACTACATACCATAATTTACGCTAACGCTAAATCCTCCGTCTTTACAGAACAATACGACCAATGTGATAATTCAACAGAATAGTCGCAAGCTCCTGATGATGGATATATTAATATCCGAAACATGTTGAGCACATAAGAAGTGAAATAAAATAGCAAATGACATCAAGTTGGTATTTTATTCTTCAACTATCACAATGATGCAGGTCCAATAAACATAAGATTCACAGAATTCTTGTTTCACGCCCTTTGTTTTACGCGTTTCTGTTGTACGCCCCTTGCCAATTTACACCACTTCTAATTTTCGTTCTCCCATTGTCGGTTTAACGCTGCTAAATGTTTGTACGTACGTTCCAATCACCTGCCATCAGTTGCCCTACCGTTAGTGTGGCAGCTTGACGAACTTAGAGGCGGATACTGAAGTATGGCGTGGCGATTGATCGCCGGGAAATAGCTCAGTTATTAAGGTATTCTTAGTGTAAATTTATGGCATGACTTGGGTTCGAAGTTTGGGCCCATGCTTAGTGTTAGGCTTTATGTGGATAATTAATGAAAGGCTGAAACTTCGTACGAAATGTCGTATTTAGGTACAGATCAGAAACGCACTGCAGGTTGGTTTTAAACTTTTATATCATGAAAATGGCGAAGATGAAAGACTTCGAGATTGTATCCGACAGGTATAATTTCAGCAGCGCTGATTGGCATCCGACTGGTGGAAATTACACATAGCAGTGTGTCTGTATATAGCATAATTGTAAATCTGCAGCCGTAGTTTTTGCTGGGGCCACCACATAGAAGGGAGATAGGCCTTATGACTTCTTGTAAAAACCTGTGTATGTTTCATATTGGAGCATTGTGCGCTTTTCCATGTAGACGTTCTAACTTCCCAGTCGAACACCATATATGTTATTCTAACACGAGACTGAAACCAATAATTGCCGAATTTATCGTAGATTTCTCATCACAGTTTTCACTGTCTTTAATTAACAAAGTTTTCACACTGTCTGCTGCCTGTGTTTATAATGCGTACAGATGTTTCATACACAGTTTGTAGTAGGCACTCTAGACTGTGCAGTGCACTCTCTAGACTGTGCAGTACACTCTCTAGACTGTGCAGTACACTCTCTAGACTGTTCAGTACACACACGCACCACGGGCAAATATGCTGCCATAACACCGACTACTTCCATACCAACCGACAAGATAGAACCATTACTGTAATTTTAGCCAAGCACTGTATAGAGCTCCCTGATGATGGATCCCTTGTGATCCGAAACATGTTGGAGCAATTTTTAAATGTTTTATAATAATTATAATTGTATCTACGAATTATATATTTGTGCATCTGTTGAATAATAGATTGTTTTAATAGTGGAGAATGAGTAATGCAGATTAGTAAACGTTTACAAAATGAGAGTGCGGCGTTATACTGACCTGCCACAGATGTGGGGCTTATACCGTAGCCTCTTCACGAATTGAAACACGTAACACTGACCTAGGTTTCCTCGTAGATGGTAACAACTGGATGCGCAGTGGGTTTAAGCAGTCGTAACTCAGCTCTGGGATTAAAGTGCTGTGTGGGGGGATTCAGGGTGGTTACGTTCTTTATTTGCAGTGTTGCACACTTGTCATATTTCTTCAGAAGGCTAGCTGTCACCATATGGGCACCCCCTACTACAACATTTCTTCTCACGCACAACCCAGCGACAGGGACTAATGTATTGGACAGTCGCAAGCACAAGAACTGTACGCAGTAGTGCACAAAATTAATCTTCGTGTATTTACGGTAACGAAGTCGAGTCATTGCCTTAGAAAACTGCAGAAGTCAAATTTTTGTTAACCTGTGTACGTCAGATTGTTGCAAATCATGCTGCAATAGATCAGAATGGTTAACTTGATACAGTGAATGCATACCGGCCATTGAGATAACTCCATATAGCCAGAAGCAATTTAAACAGCCTGGCATTGTATCTGTACGTACACAAATTTCGCGTTCGTCATTCACCGTAGTACCTTGAAATGTTGTTCCAAACAAAGAGTGACTGTTACTGGTATTAGTGATGAAATGTAGTAATTAAAAAGTGAAAGACAAAGCAATGAGCGGCTCGTGCTTGATACATGCTGTCGGTGTTGTGCGTGCTGCATTGCGAACAAAATGCCGTTGGAGTATTCGTAATGAAGGGTGGAGTATTTAGGTGTACAGTTATTAATGCTAGACCCGCACGACCAACAGCTGCGTGTATTTAATTGCAATAGCTAAGAAGCGCCGCCCCATTATCGGAAAAGTCCGAACTTTCAGTGAATTTCTTTATAACGTCAGGAACTTTTGCTCAGAGAATCCGAAAGCGAGATTTGTGACTGTATTTTTGTAGCAGATTATACAAACGCTGTGAAGAACATAGTGGTGATAGGAAATAAGGAAGTAGACAAAGAGAAGCACAGGAATTAGTAATGAAGGGATGGAAATAAAAAAAAATGAAAGACAAAACTGGAATTAAACATATTTTACATTTTTGCACCAAGACTGTCTTTCTCTGATATTCTGACAATTGTGTCCGTGATTTCACTGATTTGGTTGTGGTCATGTTTTGGCGTCTTTCATCTTAATGGAATTGTTTTTAGTCTCGTTTCGATTTAGTCCTTATTCCAACGGCAAGCCTTGCTGATGGCCTGTGTCATGCGGTTAGTTTTCAGTCGTTGTGATTGGCCATAAAGTGTCAATATTCACTGTCATATTGTTATCACATATCAGTAAGCCAGAGATGTGAGCTGTAACTCGCCTTCATATCCGTACGGCAGTGTGGATACGCATAAAATTTTCAATTACTGATTCATGAACGATTTTAATCACGTTGCACATAAAATATAGAGAGAGGCTCGCTTGATGACGAGTTTAGCGGGTTGCTATACTACCTGGTTATAGCCTCATCACACATGTCTAGCAGATTCCAAATTTTTATTTATTCCGTGAATTATCATGAAGGAAATAACTCATGTAACAGTAACAAGTACACTATTCTATAATTCGTGTGTACTTTCTCTTACCTAGTTCATACATGTTTCGGCGCCACTATCTCGCCATCTTCAGGGAACTGACACCAGAATTTCTTTAAAACACACAACAATAAAATAGGTCAATAGTGCGGAATTTAGAGGTTTTGGTTAACAGTATGTGCATAAATCTGATATGATGTTGGTGAAAAAATAATGACGTGTTTTTTTATTGCTGCATGTTTTGAAGAATTTTTTTTTGTCAGCTCTCTGAAGTTGGCCAGATAGTAGCACTAAAACATATAAGAAGAAGGTTGCACATGTAAATTATAGAATAGTGCATTTGTTGGTGTTACATGAGGTATTTACTTAGATTCCAGATTGTTATGTTTCCCAGGCTCTCAGCGTAGAATGTTAAGTTTGATGCGGTTCGAAATTCGTCAGTGTTATTTACATACTGATTTTTATGTTAAGTGCCATTTTCTTAGCTAATTTTTCTTATTTTGTAAAGAACGTCGGACATACAATACAGCCATGTCGGTGGGTCCGTATGTGCGTGCGTGCTTGTCCATCTGTATCCCCCCTCCCCCTCCCTAAGGCACTCTGATGCATTAGGAATTATTTTGAATCCTACTTTCGTCCGCATTCCTGTAACAATTTCTATAAAATCATTATTACAGATTTCAAATCTCCGTTAATAAAACATGAATTTTGATATACTGACGTAGCTGTAACAGCATGCACGTTCGGAACTTTTCTACGAATATGTTCAGAACAGCTAACAGCAGTTAATAGCATAGCATGACATACCTCTTTCTCTAACAGGAAGAATGGGTATGTGTAAGCCAGTTCGGAGTTCACGTACTTAACGAAAGAATTTTTATGCCCTATTTTACATCCTGTATTTGTCGTGATGTAAGTTATTGACCAGGTCACAGAGAAAGAAGTTTTGTTTTGCTGCCCTATCAACAACGAATTCCACACACCAGAAGTTTATTTCTTTAAATGTACGTCACGTCGATGGGTGTTTGAAATACAATTCCCTGATGGATGAGCCATTTTTGGAAAAATTTGTGGGTTTGAAGTTTGAGTTGAGCTTTTTTGCTATACGAACGAAGAACGCGTTCAACCAGAAACCCTTGCTATTGACCGTCAGTACCAAAAGGCACTGAATTTCCTTGAATAGCTTCGGAGCTCAAACATGCGAATGGACTGCGAGTAGTTCGTTCCAACTTGTTCATTTTATGCTTGTCTTGCAAAGAACGCTTGAAATGCTGAAGAGCATGTCATTTCTCAGAATCTAGTCTGGTTTCGCTCCGCGCTAGGTTCTGTGAGTAGCGACCGGTGGTGAGGTACTGTTTGGTCAAGCACTGACACGTATTGCTCACGGCATAGGCAATATTAAGAAATGGTGGTTGGTGCTCTTAAGACAAATGGGCATCATCATCATCATGATGAATGTTTTATTGATGCATGTGCTGCATCGATGACGCTTGTGCGCAGTTCCGAACACAACATGCCTTACCGCACCCAGACATTTTTTAACGCGGTGGACAGTTCCACTTGGAACATAGTATGTTTTGTGTATGTGCTCTGTGTGTGTGTGTGTGTGTGTGTGTGTGTTTGTGTGTGTGTGTGTGTGTACGTGTGGGTAGAATGTCAGCAACAACCATTCTTTCTACTAGTGCTGTCGTTTTTTGCAAAAACAGAACAGTACCGTTGGTTACTCCTCGACAGCAGGTGGAACTGAAAGAGTCCCGTGTCTTCGTATTAAGAGGTGAAAGAACAACATTGCTTTTTACTGAGTTCTGAATTTATAATATTCATCTAACATGTAACTGCCAGCTAAGTTGCTGGTACTCCGTCGTAAAAAAAACACTGCTTCCCAGTGAGTACAAAGATGAATTCACTGCACTGGCCTGTGGCCCGCTTTAGAAGTTAGGTGTGGCAGTTGGCAGCATGATCACTGAAATGTTGTGACAGAGTAGGCACTGGCCACCCGGGATTTGTTGACGTGTGACGCGGAACTTCTAAACTGCGGTGCCACGGGACGCACGACGGCCTCTTCTACGTCTGTTAAGTTACATAATTGGTGTACTGCAAACTTATGTCTTTGTACGCGCTGATTTCTCCACTACTGTCTGTCCCCAGTCGATCCTTCGAGCATCAAACAGGAAACCGACTACGTGTATGGGACTTTTAACAGAAAGTATTTCGTACTTGATTGTGTGTTTATCGTGTATCTTTTTACCAAATGCGTCGCTCATAATTTCAACAAACAAACGGAAAGTATGGATAGATATCGCGCGGCAGCCATATTCTTGTTTTGTATTATACGCTAAATACTAAAACGAACGTTGCATGTTTTCGAAAGTCTGTTACAACACCGCCTTCCAGGAAGTAACATTCAGTTGTGCAAGCGTCACTTCTGTCTTAGATGAAGAAGAGGCATCCATTGTATATTTACAGTTTGTACTATCTTCTGTACCCTTGATTTGTAGCCATAAATGAAATAACTTTTTTTTCTCAAGTCACTACACGACTGCACGACGCAGATGGCGCCCCGGGACTTAATTTCCTTTTACTCTCTTTAGGCAAATGCTGTGCTGCATACGTCACGGAATTATCGTGGCCATTACAAATTTTCTACACACGTGACGAAGTTTGTGGTATGTTTTTTAAAGTCACAAGCGTGATAATATATTACTGTAAGAGAGGCTATAATTTTATAATGTCTGTACAATCTGCTCTCACTTTGGTTTCAGCAAACATATAATGTCAGAGGCAAATTTTGTGGTACAGGTGTGTGACGCAATTTTATGGTAATGCGGTACATTATGTTAAGATGGCAAACAAGACCGATGATGTCACTGTTTGCAGCAGTTAGGTTGGCCGAATTACGACCCACGAAAAGGGGGAGTCCTTCCCGTTTCGTTGTTTAGATAGGCCAAATTAAAATGTGGCCTTTTATCAGGATTTGTTTTGCTCAAACATTGTACAGAAAAAAAAGTTCACTCCCCGAAGTAAAGTGAGAAAGGGGAGCGTGTGTTTGTTGGACTTGGATGCTACATTTGGACGCCCGTGTTGCGTGTAGATGACGAAACACATGTGATCATTAATTGACCTGCATTCCCTTCAAAGTTCTTTCAAGCATGACACTGTGATACAATGACCTCAGTGAACTTTAGCAGTCCCGCAAGTTGCGAATCACATTACGTGTACTGCAAGTAGCGTTATGCATCCTGTACATGAAATGGTGTAACAGTTGTTTTGAGGTGGTCACATTTTGGTATGGAATTACACTACTGAACTTTCGTTTCCGGTGAGATGTTAGAAACTGTGCCTTCTACAGTTTGTCCTAAAACTCTCTGTATCTTTTCACAGCCACGTAGTTCGCTTGACTGTCGATATGTAATTCAGACAAACATTTCTTCATATAATAGAGTTCGGGGATATATATATGACCTTCTCTAGGAGCGTGGTTGTGACGTAGATGAACCTACAGGTTCGGAAACCACGCAGTTTAGCACCTGCATATCCTCTGTCTCTGCTTCTGACTTTGTCTGTTTCTTGGATATTATTGGACTGTGGTTTTGACGGTACTCTCGAATCTACTGAACTTTCCAAGGGGCCTGTAGCGAGTGTCTTTCTTTTAGGCCTACACATGTTATGTATCACTTTTAGGAACGCTACTGTGTTGTGTAAATTACTCCTTAACTGGCAACGAAGTGACTTCTGTAAGATTTTTTAAATTATAAACTGTGATTTATAGACGCTGGACACTGCAAATTATTAAATTTTCAGTGGAAGTGCGACGTATCAGTTGACGTCACTCGGACTGTTTCAGAAATAATTCAGTTATTTCTTGCTTTTTATGTGTCATTTCTCCTTGTTTGCACGCAGCACACTGTTTTGGCAATTGTTTTAAATTTGAGAGTGTCTGTTTGTGGCCGCCATGTTGCTTCTGGCGTGGTGAAGGCTTGTTACAAATCCTTTGTGCTGCGTCTGCTTGGTTTTTACCTCGCATGTCTGTCGTCCCATTTCTGCAAGGATTGTAATGCGTCTCTGCCCCTATACGTGACTTGGAAAGGACACACACGTCTCGTCTTCGAATTATCCTGGGATTTCTATCTTCATTCCTCTGGAAATCCTGATTTATTACTTTTTTGTTTTTCTTGTGTCTTCCAGTTGAGTCTAAACGTAAACATGGCAGCAGTGTAACAGCCTGTTGCTACCGAAAGGAAGCGGAAGTGACATTAGGTTTGGCATCACGGCCCATTCACGCCATAAGGTTGGGTGTGTGAGGAAGGGGGATTTTTTTAATGTTTAATTTAGGGGACAAAGAAAATTAGTGGTAGGGGCACAATGCGAAGCACGATAAGAGAGGGCTGGAAAATTCAGGTTGTAATAAGAATAAATTGGGGAACTGTGCTTTTGTCCCTTTTGTTTTTTCTGCTTGTGTGGTGTAAATAAAACAGGGTTACGACTGTCTAGATTACACGGATCGCTTAATTGGTTGGCGTTAGTGTTGCTTGTGTTTGGCCAGTACGAACTAAAATTAAACTACCCCGATCGATGTCAGCGTGGACCTCAGTGCAAAATTTAATGGAAAATGATTCAGTGGTCATGGAGGTGGGGCATGCGGACGGAAAGGCATGGAGCTGGGGCATGCGGACGGAAAGGCATGGAGCTGGGACATGCGGACGGAAAGGCATGGAGCTGGGACATGCGGACGGAAAGGCATGGAGCTGGGGCATGCGGACGGAAAGGCATGGAGCTGGGGCATGCGGACGGAAAGGCATGGAGCTCGATCCCAGTGTTTTGTGCTGATTTTTTGCACCATGTACCGATAAACACAAATGAGGTAAAATAAATCGTAAACATACGATAGCAGGCATAATATAAGATTAATTAGAACATATTTAGTTTATTCAAACTTGCCACTTTTGCGGTAAAAACTAAACAATTAGTAGTTGCGAATAGTAACCGGTAATTACACATCATTACCCGAAGAAGTAGTAAATGTCATAAATCCCAAATAGTAGCCACTTCTAGCTGTTAGTATTAACAAATTACCAACGTCTGTTGTGATCAGAATGTAGTATATTTCCTATACTTGTTTTATTCACTGGGGGCACGCGGAGGTGAAGTTGGCTGAGGCATTGCGCTACAAGCCGGAAGGTCGTGGGTTCGATTCCTTTTAGGGTCATTGCGATTTTTCATTCACTTAATCCTACCGGTCGACTCAGCCTGCAATAGAAATGAGTACAAGGGCGGCTCGGCCGGTAAGTAGGGCTGACAACTTGACCACCTTCATGTACTGATTGTCTGGAAATTCCGGTATCCTTAACCTGTCCAGGCCTGCAATGGGATAGCTTTATTCCGTCTTCCCCAAGCTTTTATGCATGAATGAAGTTTTGTGGCGTCCACCGGAGCCTAATTTGATATAAGTGTTGCATCTATCATACACACAGCACAACACGTAATTTAAGATTATATGCCCTGCCTGTTACGAAATGACCATTCTGCAGCAAATTAACTGCAGTATTTCACGACAAATGTAGAAATTGTATTTTCGTGACAAATGGAAAGTATGTCGAGGTGTCAGATAAAGTGAGAGAAGGTACGAAAATGATAAGTGGGAAAGACCCCGAGGGACTATCGAATGCTGAAATTCAGCGAATTGTTAGTTGAGGCAGGAAGCGACGAAAAATTGATGTATCCTCTTATGGAAGGCAGCTGCAGTATTAGGTAGGGTACTGTATTTGCAACGAAGATGTCTTCCGTTTAACACATGAAAATCTTTTGGCTAGTGGACACGGAGGACGAAACGGAATTTTGGCCGAAAGACAAGCTACAATTTACAAAAGATCATTCTTATTCAAACCTTTTTAAATATAATTCGTATGCTTTTCAGAATACCCGCGCAGTGCTCTTGAGGTCAGAACTTTACCGACTACTTCATTTCCTCAGTCGGACACTTCAAAAGCACAGTTCCGAGCAGCAGGGCTGTTCCTTAAGTCAGCCCAATCACAATCAGAATTGGAATTATAATTTATGTACAGTACAATCCACAGACTGCATAACGAGCAGCTGAATGGTCTGTACTACCCAACAAATATCATTCGGGTGATCAAATCAAGAAGAATGAGATGGGGAGCGCGTAGCACGCATGGGAAGAGTCAAGGCACAGGCGGGGTTTTGGTGGGGAAACCACAGGACAGATCACTGAGAAAAACTTGGTGGACCTTCAAGCAGTGAGATTAGGGGCATGGACTGGATTGATCTGGCTCAGAGTAGTGACAGGTGGCGGGATTTTGTGACTGCGGTAGTGAACCTTCAGGTTCGATAAAATTCGGGGAATTTCTTGGCTAGCTGAGAACCGGTTAGCTTCCCTAGAAGGACTCTGCTGCATAGAGTAAGTAAGTAAGTAATTAAGTAAGTAATAAGTAAGTAAATAAGTAAGTTAGTAACGTGGATTTGACTGGCGTGTAGTGCCAAGCAGATGGAGAATTTAATTTTTTTTTTTTGCGTATCAAAATCAATTGACTAAGCACGTGGTTTTTACAGCGTACTTTAAAACAAAGTGAATCGCAAAGTGCGCTCTAGCTTTACATGGACATTGTTGCTATTTTCGGGGCCCCCTCTGCTGCACAAAGTGATAACGGGCATGAGTTTACTGACGCAGTTGTGAAAAAAGTTGTTCAGTGTGGAATAAATGGAAAACTGGCCATGGGAAACCCAGACACTGTCAGACTGTCCGAAGATGCTTCTGAACGTGCGAACCAAGACACTGAATATGTCTTAAGTCCTAGCTGGAACGAACCACATGCGGAAGTGGAGGTAAGGCTTGTGTTTTATAGAGGGGGATTGTGTGCAGCCCTTTTGAAGCATGTTTGATTAGTTGATGAAATTTGGTCTCAAAACCTTGTCTTATGAAGCTATTTATCTAGAAATAAAAGCACAGGTTGACTGGGAAAAGTCTATGAAGGAGGCGTAGATCCTCAGTGGGTTGTAGTGTCATCGAGGAAGAAGAAGAAGAAGAAGAAGAAGAAGAAGAAGAAGAAGATGATGATGATGATGATAATAACAATAATAATGATGCACAGGTTGTGTCAGTTGTTAAGATGAAAATGGCGGACACTGATGCAGCGAATGTTGAAGTTATGGAAGACGTCGACATCATGCCAGAGCATGACAACTGTGTTCCAGGAGTAAACGTTCAAAAAAAGGCTGACAGCGGTAAGAATGTCCTGGAGGAATCTGCGGTCATGATGATGAACGGAAAACTGCGGCTGACAACCATAGTGCTAATAAGAAAGGAAGTGATGATCAGCAAGATGTGGCGTTGTTTATGCCTAGAAAGAGAGGAATGTATAAGGCAAAACGCAGAACTGCCAAACCAACTCTCGAAGAACAATTAAAAAATTAAAAAAAAAAGACGTTGTTTCCTGTAAATGACGGTGAATGTGATTGACGCAGTATGTTGCGTTTAGTTGAGCAGCTGAAAATAATCAGGTCTGTAAGTTAGGTACCAAATATGGCGTCATTGCCCAGCTGTATACCGGTAACAAGTTAACCGTTTGCGAAGGAGTGCCGATAAACATTCAGGATGTGTTGGCTATCCTTGCTGATTTTGAGCCAGGTCCTCCCACCAGCCGTAATTACCCCGTCTGGATATGTGATCATTTGAATTTAGTAGGGTAGTCATTCGCAGCTGTTAGCGAAATTAATTCTGGCATTCGTTTGATTTTTGCAATTTAACAGAGATAAACCGACTGATGAGCCAGGGTAGCATAGTTGGTGTAGTGACTCCCCTACAGGTCGGGCGACAGAGGAATCGTGCTTCGATATTCGGCATTGGAAAGAGATTTCTGTCCTCTTCAAATCAAGACCGGTTGTGGGACCCATTCACCTGCCTGTTCAAGGGCTACCGGGGCCTTTTTCCCGTGGGTTAGAGAGGCCGGGGCGTAAAGCTCACACACTCACTTCCATCTAATGCTGAGAGTAAAAATAGAGTGCAGCAGTGTCTTGGCTCCGCCATGGACCTACATGGCGTTCAAGTGAAAACTGTGCCTTCTTCGTCGACCAATGTAATTAATTAGGCAGCATTTGCTCACACACTGTGTTTGTGGATTTCTTAAGATTCTCAGAATAAATCAGCGATTATTTTTCTAAACGGCATGAACCGAATAGTCGCTGTAGTACGAACTTAATGTGTCTTCTGTGAGGTAGGAACTTAATTGTTAAATACTATGTATTAATTATTTTAAGGAAGATCTCGGTTAAAGCCTAAGTCTGCAGCCGCTTGATTGCTGAGATCGCTGGTTTGAACCCCGCTGAGGGCATGGATGTTCTTCTTTTATGTTTGTTCTGTGGGCCTCTGCGACGGCCTGATCACTCGTTCAGAGGAGACTTACTGTGTTTGTGTGTCTAATTTTGTGTTAATTAGAAACTTCAACAATGAGGCAGCCTAGGCCTGACTTGGACTGTTGCGTCATAAAAAAAACTGATGTTAATACGGGAATGCTATATGCTGATTATTCATCTGATACTCTGAAGCCCAATCCTGTTACTTTACTAGTGGATTACGTAATATATAATGCATGTTTGTCGCGAAATAATGCTTGCGCGAGGCTTCTAAATTTCTTGCCCGAAAAACAAGCTTACGTTTTAAATATTTCTTTCCATTAAGTAAACTTTAATGCATACAATCATCTTGAAAGCCGAGCTTAATCTTCTCACCGTATGTTTTGTGGCAGCAGTGTTCAATAATGGATATGGAAGTTGGGCACTTCGGTGCAGAGGAAGGGGCTGATTTGATGGTCACAGTAATTAGTGCAGCGGTGAAATGAATTCGTGCTCTAACAGTTGTTTCAAAACCTCACTGTACTCGCGTGACACACGAACTGGAAATAGAAGTGTGAAGAGTGTGCGGTGACGTAGAACCCACACTCGTTTTCCAGGTGTGTTATTTGTAAGTTAGCATAACAAGTTAGCTTCAATGTTATTTACTTCAAGTACCAACTAATTATTGTAGGTATGAGAAATTTGTTGTTCAGGATAGGGGCAGGTGGCGGGCAATTACGAATGCAGTAGTGAATCTTCGGGTTCCATAAAATGCAGGGAATTTCTTGACTAGCTGTAAACCGGTTAGATTCTCAAGAACGATTCTGCTCCATGGAGTAAGTAAGTAATGAAAGCTTTGCTGCACATCTGCAGCTATTTCACTGCTAAGACTGGCTACTTTTTGTAGATTTAATATTTCTAAAACATCTCAGATATGACGTGGTAGGCCATGCAATCTCTGCCGCCGTTTTTAGATAATCGATGAAGTTCGATTTGCTTTTCATGTAATTTGGAGATTAAGTATTTTGGATCCGTTTCTTGAAGAGTAGATTAAATCATCAAGTCTTAGTGTGAAACCCCAAAACCAAATTTTCTCCGAATATGCATTTTGCTTCTTGGATGGAATGTGTAGGTTTGCGGTCGCGCATACGGACATACTCGACTGCCTGTAAGTGTAGGTATATAAATATCTTACTTACTTACTTACTTATTCCATGGAGCAGAGTCCTTCTTGAGAAGGTAACTGGTTCTGCAGCTAGTCAAGAAATTCCCCGCACTTTATGGAAACCGAAAGTTCATCACCGTATTCACAAGTGCCCGCTATCTGTCCCTATCCTGAGCCAACTCCATCCAGTCTCCACCCCTCCCATTTCCCGAAGATCCTTCTTAATATTATCCTCCCATCTACGTCTGGGTCTCCCCAATGGTCTCTTTCCCTCAGGTTTCCCCACTAGAACCCTGTGCACACCTTTCCCCTCCCCCATACGCGCCACATGCCCCGCTCATCTCATTCTTCTCGATTTTACCACCCGCACAATATTGGGTAAGGAGTAAAGATCCCTAAGCTCCTAATGATGTAACTTTCTCCATTCTCCTGTTACCTCGTCCGTCTTAGGCCCAAATACTCTCCTCAACACCCTGTTCTCAAACACCCTCAGTCTACGTTCCTCCCTCAATGTCAGCGACCAAGTTTCACACCCATACAGGACAACGGGCAGAATTATAGTTCTAT
>Ga0123355_10006510_pt1 | contig 17323 bp, 16 predicted proteins | sample TergutEmb28metaG_3_FD_89872 | JGI IMG/M metagenome (GOLD analysis project Ga0123355, IMG submission 89872) | Embiratermes neotenicus P1 segment gut microbial communities from Petit-Saut dam, French Guiana - Emb289 P1 | ecosystem: Host-associated > Arthropoda: Insects > Digestive system > Gut ...
ATGACCGCCCATCCACATGGCTTGACCCATGCCATATATATCTCGGAAAAATGCAATAGGTACATATATATCGCCATCCACCAATAAAGAAGGCTGCCAGAGTTCTACTTCATTGCCATTTACATAAAAGTCATAAGAACCTACTGTAAATGTGATTTGACCGAGTAAGCCTTGCATCGTTACTTCTGGAGGAAAGGTGTACGCAGCATCAACAATAGCACCAAGCGCAGCAGCTACAGGTATCAATGGGATATGGGTTGGAAAATCCTCGCCTTCGGCTGTATGCCAATTGGCAGTCACGCCTCTTTGACCGTCAATTATTATTGGAAACAAAGACCAATCAACCTCTTCATTAAAATCAATATCTACATAATGTGATGTAGTATCATGTGTTGTGCCGTTATTGCCGCTGCCATTTCCATTTCCACATGCGGCAATTATTAGTATTGTTGCAAGCGCAAATAAAAGTGAAACCATTTTCTTTTTCATTCTTTCACCTCACAAAAAGTTATTTTCCTTTTCTTAAACGGCAATAATAGCCTTTGGTTCCCTTAATATGCTATTATAGTGAAATAAAATAAAATGACTATATTACGATATTCTTTATAAAAGGAGTATACAAATGAACAAACCCATTTTTCCAAAACGTGCTGTTGTCACTGGTGGTATGCCTTATGGTGAAAAGACCCTGCATTTTGGTCATGTATACGGATATGCAGTACATGCAGATATTTATACACAGTTCCTACGTGATAGGATTGGCAAAGATAATGTTATTTTTGTTTCTGGGACAGACTGTTACGGAGCAGGGCCAAAGGTCAAACATGAATCAATGGTTCAAAATGGCTATACCGGCAGCATAAATGATTTTATAGAAGCTAATCATCTTTCCCAAAAGGAAGAATATAAGACTTGCGGTATAGATCATGATTTATATGGAGCTTCGGCTTTGGGTGAAGCTGGGGAGATCCATACCGCTTTTTCGCATTGGCTCTTTGAGACATTGTACAAAGGTGGATATCTAAAAGTAGAAGAGGTACTCCAATTTCATGACCAAGACACGGGTGCAATACTCAATGGTCGTCAAGTAGAAGGCCGATGCCCTATAGCAGGTTGCAAATCTGAAAAGGCATATGCAGACGAATGCGGATTAGGCCATCAGTACAGCCCCAGCGAACTTATTGCGCCACTTGGTGTTACCTCAGGTAAAAAGCCCGAGCTTAAAGGGGTAAAAAACTGGTATTTTGATATGGAGCGTTTTGCATCAAGCCTAAAGAAACGGCAAGCCCAGCTTCGTGAAGAAGGCATAAGCCGGAAATTCTTACTTTCTAATGTAGACGACTTTTTAAAGGATCCTGCAATTTTTGTAAAAACAGAAGATTTTGATGAACTGCGTGATATATGCAAAGACATGCCAACTCATACGCTTGAGATTAAAGAAGAAAGCAAGTCCGCAACAATCACATTCAAGGTACTAAAAGACCGCGAAGCAGCATGTAAACTCCTGCGGCAAGGAGGCCTTCGCTTTCGTACTGGTACTACCCTTGTACCCTTCCGCTTGTCTGGCAACGTAGATTGGGGCATCCCGGTACCAGAAAAAGACGGCATTAAAGACCAGACGTTTTGGGTATGGCCTGAGTCATTGTGGGCACCAATTTCTTTTACCCAAGCTGTGTTAAAAGATAGATACGGTACATCAGATGGCTGGGAGGATTGGTGGTTTAATCCTGATGCAAGGCAGTACCAATTTATCGGCGAAGATTGCATCTATTTTTATGCAGTAGCAGAAATGGGTCTATGGATGGCTCTTAACGAAATTGCCGGGTTGGATCACCAAGCCAACTTGCCTGTTATTGTACCCAACCGCTTTGTACTATATCTAGGGAAAAAAGCCAGCAGCTCTAGTGCCGAAAAACCACCAAGTGCTGCTGATTATCTTAATCACTATACAAAAGAGCAATTGCGGATGCATTTTGCTCATATGTCTTTGCAACACAACAGTGGCAGCTTTATCCCAAAAACTGCACTTGGTCAAACAGGTTTTGACCCTACCCTAGCCGAGGGCAATATCCTAACCAATGTATACAATCGGTTGGTACGTTCATGTTTTTATAGTTTGCAAAAATATTTTGATGGCAAATTACCAGAACTTGCAATAAGCCATGAATCACTAACTGCCGCAAATACATTTATAGACGAATGTGAATGGGCTATGTATCGCTTCGAGTTTTCTAAGGTTATCGATATGGCAGATGTGTATCTACGGGAGGCTAACAAAACATGGTCTGCGAGCACTAAAGCGGCAGAGGCTTTGGATAAAGACGGAGAAGAAGAGAAAGCCGCTTCCCTACGAGCCCAAACATTGACGGACGCGTTTCATGCTGTAAGGGTAGCGGCTACACTGCTGCATCCCTTTGCACCAGAGGGTACCGAAAGGGTTGCAGACTATTTGCAAGTTGGAGACAAGTTGTGGGATTGGGCTAATATCAACGAGCCACTGACATTTTTCTTATCCAAAGATCACAACTTCAAGTTCCTAGAACCTCGTGTGGATTTCTTTTTTAAGCATCAATCGCAGCTAGGGTAAGCCCATTGGTTGTAAGCTCATAAATCTGATCACATACTTCGGTAGGATATTTTCTGTCATGGGATACACTTATTATTGCTCCACCAAAATTTGTTAATGTCTTGCGGATTTCTGGTGCAGAAAGTGGGCTAAAATTGCGAGTCGGCTCGTCAAGCACCAACACATTGGCTTTTTTTAGTACCATATCAAGAAATAGCACCTTGGCTTTTTGACCGCCGCTTAGCTTGCTAATTTTGCCTAGCATTTCGTCAGAGGTAAATTTCATACTACCCAGGTATGTTCTTACTTTTGTTGTGGTGTTCTTGTGACCATCTGCTGCCAAGTAGCCGATTGGTGACAGATCTTCGTCCAATATATCGACATAGTTTTGAGGCATATAGGCAACTGTTATGTCTTTTCGTGGTGATAGAGTTTCCCATATTTTTTTCAAGAATGTTGATTTACCGACCCCATTTTGGCCTACAATGCCTATGCGTTGTGGGCCGTTTATTTTTAGCGCAAGTGGCCCTGACAACTCACGGTCATTGATATAAAGCCCTGGCATCTCCAAAGAAATAATTACTTTGCCTTGTGGGACTAATACTTCTTGATCAAACTGCGTAAGGATTGCCGCTTCCATATCTGGGATCTCTAAAAAATCATTGGATTGCTTTTCTAATCGTCTGCCTGTTGATTTTACTGCTTTCATTTTCTTTTTAAGGAGCCTACCAGTGGATGGGTCTTGGCACGATACAGAGCTTTGTTCGTGATCAACACGATCATGGATTTGCTGCCAGCGTGCCATTTGAGCTTTATGGTCAGACCGCTGTTTTTTTGCTATCTGCATCTGTTTATCAAATGCTTGGTTGCGGATCTTTATATATTTTTCGTAATTGGAATAAGAAACGGTTATTTTGCTCTTGGTTTTGCGCATTAGCTGCTCCATATGGATTATCACATTGGCAGTACGCTCTATTAAGGTCTCGTCATGAGATATGAAAATAATCGGTTGACGACAACTTGATATAAAGTTTTCGAGCCATTCCAAAGTGGGTAGATCTATATCATTTGTAGGTTCGTCCAAGAGCAATATATCTGGCTGCGTTAATAAGATCTTCGCGAGCTGTATTTTTATTTTTTCCCCGCCAGAAAGAGTGCTAATGCATTGTGATGATGTCGTAAGATCAATGGGGATACCCAGCCTAGCAACGATTTGAGCTGAATCGGTACCCATTTTATTGTCAAAAAATTCTTCTATAGTTAGTTCATGATTTTCATGAATAAACATTTGTGGAAGGTATGCCACCGTTCCTTTTTTTATTATTTGTCCAGAATAATTGCAATATCCATCCACTAGAGATTCGTCATAAATAAACTTGAGCAGTGTAGACTTACCGTTTCCTTCTTCTCCGATTATTACTGCCTTATCTCCTGGGTTTAGTACTAAACTAAAGTCATCTACTAAATTTCTGTCATTGATAGCCAGATCTAGGCAAACATTTTTTATTTCTAACATATGACCTCCAAATAAAAAAGACTTTATTCTATGCCGGAATAAAGTCTTTACTTTTATTACACATTAATAAACCTACAAATAGGTATAAAAATAGCGTAAATAAGAAATAACCCAATCCCGGCAACAAAAGACACCCTGCATAGTTGTGCAAAGGTATTTGACTGCTGCCAATAAATTTTGGATTATTGTCCTATCACGCTCTAGCCACCAATCATATAAAATTGTTGTAAATCTAACACATTACCGAGAGATATTCAACTCTCCCTCTGCTTTTACCAAATCATCGCAATACATACACCTGTACATTCCTGTGTCCGCTGTAAGCATAAAGGTATGTGTGACTTGCTCTATGGAAGTTACGCAACGGGGATTTTTGCAGCGGAGTACATTTTCAACTTTCTTTGGCAGACTTAGCTGTTTCTTGTTTACTATTTTGTGATTGGATATATAGTTTACTGTCGCGTTGTGATCTATAAGACCTATTATATCCAAATTAAGGTCACGAATATTTTCTAGTTTTATCATGTCCTTGCGACCATGCTTTTTGCTTACGGCATTCATTATCAAAGCTACGGTATCTCCGCGCCCGCTAAGCCCCAAAAATTCTAGTACCTTCATGCCAAAACCGGCGCGTATATGGTCAATTACTACTCCGTTTGCGATTCCTTCTATTGTCATATATTTACCCCCAATAAAGCCATTATTAATGCCATCCTTATATACATTCCGTTCTTTGCTTGTTGAAAGTACATAGCTCTAGGATCATTGTCCACATGTATTGCTATTTCGTTGACCCTTGGGAGAGGATGCATGATCATTAGGTCAGGTTTTGCATTGTCTAGCTTTGCTGGGTCAAGTATAAACAAATCCTTGAGCTTTACATAATCTTCTTCGTTAAAGAAGCGTTCTTTTTGTACTCTGGTCATGTAGAGGACATCCAAATCGGGCATCGCTTCCACAAGATCCTGGGTTTCTATAAACTCTGCGTTTCTAAGCTCTTCTCGTACATACGCTGGCACCTTTAGTTCTTCTGGTGAAATAAGCACAAATTTTACACCTTCGTAACGCAGCATAGCTGTTATAAGCGAATGGACAGTCCTGCCAAACTTCAAATCGCCGCACATCCCTATTGTTATGTTGTCCAAACTACCTTTTTGCCTTTTTATGGTCAGTAAGTCAGTAAGCGTCTGGGTAGGATGATGATGCCCGCCATCCCCTGCATTTATTACAGGGATTCTTGCGACATTGGCGGCTACAGTGGCAGCACCCTCTTTTGGATGACGCATCACAGCAATATCTGCATAACATTCTACAGTGCGGATGGTATCTGCAATACTTTCACCTTTGGAAGCAGAACTGGCATTTGGCTCTGAAAAACCAATTATTTGCCCCCCAAGCCTAAGCATCGCCGCTTCAAAAGAAAAGCGCGTACGGGTACTTGGTTCATAAAACAAAGTAGCCAAAAGATAACCCTTGCAAACATGAGCATAGTCTCTGGGTGAATTGATTATCCTATCTGCTTCCTGGAATAGTTGATCCATCTCCTGAGTAGAAAAATCCAAAGGTGCTAGCAAACTCCTACCTTGTAGTTGCAATATAATATCCCCTTTCAATAAGATGCGGCTTTGCCGTATTTATTTTTTGCATAAAAAATCCCCTTACGCAAAGGGGATTATCAATCATATAGGATATAAAAAAACCATAAAATACCGCGCACCACATGTACGGGAAACAGACTCAATTTGCAAGTGATAAGACATTTCTTTTCTACACTGCGTCACTACCATATCACCTTCTGGTCTGATAATAAAATGCATATGAATTTTGCCCTAAATAGAATTGGTTGTCAAGGGAGCTTGGTTGCAAGTTTACATATCAAGTTCTTGTTCTATGATATTTGTGATGCGAGACTTTCTAGTTCTTACAACTGCTTTGACTGTCTTATATATTACCAAGCCGAGTAATACCAACAATATAATAGGGATAATTGCACTTGCAAAAAATACAATTATATTCTGAAAAGCCTGTGTAGTCCCTTCAACCGAATCGCCAAAGGCACCGCTTATACGCTGGCGTATCGTCGCTTCTGCTGGTACATATCTTTCTACTTCGGATATGTCAAAGAGGTTTATAGTTATGGTCGAAAATGCAACCCGCCCTGCCAGATTATTTAGTTGTGACAAATACAAATCGATATTTAGACGGGTATTGCTTAGACGCTGCTCTAATGCCAACAGTTCATGAATATTTACAGCCTCTTCTATCAACGCAAGAAGGCGATCTTCTTCTATTCTTCTAAGTTCAAGGCTGCCTATTAAGTCATAAAACTGATCCGTCACATCCTCGGCACGCTGATTCATAACACGTATGTCTGCCAAATTTCCTATGTCATAAAGTACGTCATAAAAGTAAGCAACTGGTACACGCAGTACAATGGTAAACATGCGCCCAATTTGGGCAGATAGCATCTCTGATTCTATATACCCACCTACAGCGGGAGCCAATTGCCTTAACCCGTCAACAACCTCGCCAAAATCTTCTGTATCCATTTCTATATTAGCGGTTTGTATCACATGGCGCTGACCTTGCCCCGCTATATCCTCCCATTCTATTTGATCGGCTGAGTCTATTTGCACTTGTAAAACCTCGTCAACCATATCAGTCGAATAAAAATGATAAACAGATCCTGCGCCGCTTAAACTGATTCCTTCTTCTGCCATATATAAATCTAAACCAAAATCATATTCAGACACTGGCGCATAAGCTACCTGTGGAGCCATCTCCCATTCAGCGTTGTCTGATCTGCTACATGCAAAAAAGTTTAGTGCCATGACAAATAACACTACCACAAGCAGTAAGCGCAGCAATACATATATAATTTTGTCGCTTTTTGATTTATTAATCACCATTTTATTCATGCTTCGCCTCCTCGTCATCTGACTGTGTCGGAACAGGTTCTATAATTGGTTCATGCATATCTTCATGTTTAGGCATTAAAGATGCAGCACTGGCTATCTTTTCTTTATGCCGTTTGCGTGTAAGTTTATACATAAACGTTGTAAAAGCAATAATTATACACACAATCGCTAGTGGCAAAGATATTCTTACAAGAAATACAAAAAAATTGACCGCAGTCGATGCCGCACTCCGCCAAGAGTTTTCAAAGCCTACACTAACCCTTTCTCTAAACCCTTCAGGTTCAGGTAATGGAGCATCTATCGGGTTTTCAAAAAGCCGGATATTGATTACCGGGCTTGTAGCTTGGGACACCAACACATTGCGGCTACCCATCAATGAATTTCTTTGCCATATGAGCTGCATAATCCGAGACTCAATGGTAAGGAGCAAATCCAAGGTATCACTTGCAGCCATTAAAATTGTAAGCCTGTCTATTTCATGACCGACTGTAGCAATCCTTACATCCAGGTCTGTAATTTGTGCTCCTAAAAATTGTGCCTGCTCTGACTCCGAATGCACAATACCCAATGCCCGCAGCTCTTCTTGCACTTGCCTAAATGCCCATGCATCTACCCTGCGGGAAAAATCAGCTACACTCTGAGATCTACGACCAGCAAGTTCATGAAAAAACACGCTAGATTCGATGTTGTAACCGTTTAGTCCTCGTACTATTTCTGTTGCAGTTTGGAGGCACTCTACCTCTATTGCGATACGATGCGTTTGTCTAAATGGGCGGTCATGAGCCAAAAGCGGCTGCGAAAAAAATATGAAGCAAATTGCAACCAATAAACATGCAATAAAAATCCGCATAAACATTTTCCTTCCTTATTGAAATAAAAATATATATCTATATCAACGCCTGAAATTTTTGGTTGTTCCATTTTATAAAATATGTAGTAATAACGCGCAAAAACCGGTATGACACCATACCGGTTTTTATTGTTTATCTTTATACATATTGCCAGTTACGAATTATTATAATCCTTTTTTTAAAATCAGCAGTTTTTGCTCTGGTACGATTTTGCCAGGATGCTCTATGTCATTTACTGTAAGTAGTTCATCAATAGCCGTGTTGTATTTTTTTGCTATCTTCCACAAATTATCACCAGGCTGGACAATATAAACAGTCATACTGGCCATACTTGCCAGAGCTTCTGGCTCCATTTCTGCAAATTCTATGTTATGGATTATTCTGGCCTCTTCCTCTTCCATGACTTGTGTACTAAATGTAAGAAGGAAGCGTACCTCTGTTTCGTGACCACTCAACATACTAAATGCCACATGATCTATAGAGGTGTCAACGTTGACCCGCATATTAGGCCGTGCGCCTTTGGCTTCTATTACTTGACGGTACGGTATAACTGCGCGGTGACTACCCAGCGGTGCAGAATCACTTTCTGCTACATACAGGATGTCTGTAGTGATTGCGCCTTCTACTACAATTTTATCTTCGATTACCTTGACTTCATCCAAATAGGCGTTGCCTTTGACTCGAAACACTTGCAACATACCCGGTGCATTGCCACCCAAAGTGACGACTTCTTTAATGGGTGTCTGGTTTCTATTTAATACGACAAGGCGAGGATAACGAACCAGGGTTTTAGCAAGATTTACACGCTGATTGATCACATATGCATCTTCCAAAATTGGTAGTACATCTGTGCTATAGACCTTCATCTGCACCCCAACGGATACCTCTATCTCTAACACTCTGTCTTCGCCGTCGTCATCTGGCCTAATTTGCACATGGTGATCCATGACCTGCAAGGACACATCTGCAAGCATGTCATCCTTTGCACCCGACACGTCAATCGGGCCATTAAACGGCAACTCGTTTTCTACAAACTCGATTATGCTATCATCCGTATCTCCGCGGTAAAGAGTCGTGACTAGTATCTCACCGCTTAAGTTGACCCGACCATTATTTATTCGCATATCGCGGTTGGTAATATTGGCTGTTACCAGAAGGACTTCTCTTACATTGGGCTTGCTTTGTGGCAGCATCAAAGAATCCTTGACTACAAAACGATCTTGCTTGTGTTCGATCGTGCGGTTGATGCTAAGGTTGGACTTGAGAAGTTGATTTTCTGGCACATCATGGATATGTACGACCATGTCATGAGCATCGGACCGCTCTGCGGTGATATGTACTGTTACGATTGCGCGATAATTTACTTTGCGGTCATTTAGCATCTTGTAATCTATATGGGTGATTTCGGCACGTGCCTTTACCCACATATCCTTTGTGACTCCATCTACATTGATAAAGTCATCCACGGGCCTAGACATGGTTACAGAACATGCCGGTTGCTCTGGACCTTTTGCGATATAGAGCAAAGAAATGTTGAGTCTACCCACAAAGTTTACCCTATCTGTTGATACCTCGGTACGGTCTATGATTATTTTTTCTTCTGTTTGTAATAATACAGACATGTCTGGTTTAGAGTCTGGGACAATAATATCCCCTTCCAACATAATCTGCGCTGACTCGCTGCCTACACACTGATCCAAAAATACTTGTTCTTTTACGAGTTCGAATGCCACGCGTTATACCTCCTTTATATATGTATAGCAATCCCCAATGAGGGTATAAGTTACTTTATGACACGCAATTATGAAATATAACCGTAAATGCGAATGAAAAATGACAAATGTCACTACAAAAAAATATTTTGCCATGTATCATACATACACCATGTATCATTCGTATATGGTGTCATAATATACACAAGGAGCGATGAATGGAACCTATAATTCAAGTAACATCTCTAAAAAAATCCTTTAAATCCAATCATGTATTGAAGGACGTCAGCTTCTATATACCAAAGGGGAGCATATTTGCCCTACTTGGCTCTAATGGAGCGGGCAAGACAACCGCCATACGGATACTTTCAACCTTATCCAAAGCAGATGGTGGAAGTGCTACGATTTGCGGTTACGACGTAAAGAGTCAACCCAGCTTGATAAGGGAGTGCATAAGCCTTACAGGGCAGTTTGCCGCTGTAGACGATATACTTACCGGGCGCGAAAATTTGCGACTAATCGGCAAACTGCGTCGCCTACCAAATGCAGCCAAAAGAGCAGATGATTTGCTAACAGCCTTTGATTTGGAAGAAGCAGCAAATCGTCAGGCCCATACCTATTCTGGAGGGATGAAACGCAGACTAGATATCGCAATGAGCTTGATGGGCAACCCGCAAGTGATTTTTTTAGACGAGCCCACAACAGGTCTTGACCCCCAAAGCCGGATCGCAATGTGGGAAATGGTAAAAGGCCTTGCTGGTAGTGGCATTACTGTGCTTCTTACCACACAATATCTCGAAGAAGCAGAATACTTAGCCGATTACATCGCCATCCTTCACGATGGCATTATTACTGCCAAAGGGACAGCACAAGAACTCAAGACAACCCTACCGCGAGGCAGTGTACAACTAGATTTTAATAAAACCGCAGATGCAGATAATGCCCGCACACTGCTTGATATGTATCGCGTCAAAAAAGTCGAAGGCGAATCACGTTCTATAGACGTTTCTACAAATGGGAGTGCATCCCAGTTTGCAGATGTATTAACACGAATAGAAAACAGCAATATCCCTCTGGTGCGCTTCACACAAAAACTGCCAACCTTAGAGGATGTATTCCTAAAGTTGGTTAACAATGACTCAAAGCACAAGGAGGAAAATAAAGATGCATAAACTACGTATATTTTCTGACTCATGGGCTATGTTTATGCGCAGCCTAACAACAACATTCCGAAGCCCAGACGCATTTGGGGGCGCAATTATTGTCCCTGCATTTCTTATGTGGCTGTTTGGCAGCGTCTTTGGATCTATTATGGATTTTGGCGAAATGAATGCAATCAACTTTATAGTACCTGGCATCATTATGCAAACAGTCTCCAACGGCGTATCCGCTACAGCAGTAGGCGTTAATAACGATATGTCCAAAGGCATAATCGATCGTTTTAGGTCTATGCCCATTGCCCAATCTGCCATACTAACGGGTCATGTAATGGCATCGATTGTCCGCAATATTATTACCACAGTGATTATTATTGGTGTAGCTGTAGCAATGGGTTTTAGACCACAGGCAGGATTTTTTGATTGGATACTTATCACCGTAGTGCTTATCCTGTTTATGTTAGCGATTACATGGATAGGTGTTGTAGGTGGGCTTATCGCAAAGACGCCAGAAAGCACAACAACTATCCTCTTTGTACTTTTTCTTCTTCCGTTTTTAAGTACAGGCTTTGTGCCAGCAGAAGCTCTTTCTGGTGGACTTAGATGGTTTGTTGCAAACCAACCCATGACTCCAATAATAGAAACGATACGGTCATTGATGCTGGGAGTCCCTATACCTGAAAATGCGCTTATGCTTGCACTTATTTGGAGCATAGTATTTACGATTTTAGCGTTTTCATTGGCAGTTCAGGTATATAAAAGAAAATTGAAGTAAGTGCCTATAGCTTAATAAACTACAAAAAAAGCTCTGCCCATAAAAGATACAAACGCCAAACGCGTTTTGATCATTAATAGGCAGAGCTTTTAAATTATAGTCAATAACTATACAATCAGGTATTTAAGGCACTTTTGTAGCAACAGGTTTAAGTAGCTCGTTGCCAACATGCAATTCGCATGTAACAGTCATGCCACCTTTTATCACGGCGTTTACTTCTTCTCCTGATTTTAGATGACCATTTAACGCTACTTGTTTTATCGTAATGCCTTTTTTTTCATCTGCAAGTTCGTCATTGATGTACAGTGTTTCTTTAAAGCCTGTGCTTACCACAATGCGGTTTCCGTCATAGTCGTACACCCATTCATAAAATACTGGTGTTTTGCCTGTATTAATCATTTGGGCAATTGTGGACGCAATGGATGTGCTAATTATCGCGGCAGCCACAACTATAGCAATCTGAAAAGCAGTTATGTCTATATCCAATATGGCCAATACAAAACCCAGCACTAAACCAACAATTGCACCTTCTAGAAACGAAACCAACGTTTTTTTCATGCTTACACTCTCCCTATAAAATTATTAATACAACAATCCCGATTATAATAAAAATAAGAATAAAAGCAAACATAATGATTTGCAAAATCTTAATTTCGCGCCGCAGTTCATCCCTTGATTTTGTAGGCTTACCTTTTATTATATTTTCTGCATTTGCTCCCAATACCAACTTTGAAGCAAGGATGATCATGATTGCAGCAAGCAAAAGAAGTGCTGAGAGTATAGTCAAAATAATCGCGTTCATATCTACCTTCCTTCAATTTATTTTATTGAGTTTCTGTTTTGTTACACTACCAACTAAGGGACACCCTAACATTTTCGGCGTTTTCAAATTCTAGCCGTAGCCTTATGCTTCCCGGTTCAAAAGTATCGCTTATGTCTAATATCTCGTTAAAATTATCCGAAATATCAATCGTTTGCTCGGTTTCACCTTGTGAGATAACCAAGCTAACATTGCCGTCGCTGTTTGTATTTTCTACATGCAGCGAAGTCAGGCTTTCTGTAGTAAAGTTTATATCTCGTCTACTACTGCCATTGACTCTGTTTATAGAAATAAGCCAACTGTCCACTTCATTTTCGTGCGTTAGCGTACCGGATGTAGTCCATGAGCTGACAACTCTCGTTTCACTAGAACAAGCGGTTGTTACGATAACAAAAGCTACAGCAATCAAAAGCATAGCACTAGCTTTTATTTTCTTCATATATTCCTCCATTCTACATAGTAACGTTATTGTACCAGATAAGTGTAACTAATACCGATTCCAAATTAAAACCTGTTTGACAGAGCGGCGGCTTGAAACGCGAAACAAGCGTTTCAAGCGGTTTTGCCGCGATAGGCAAATAGGATTTTAATTGGAATCGGTATAATAATTACCTTCTGCTATCAAAGCAAGCACTGTTTCCAATGCATCCATATCCGCAAAATTTCTTATATCTGGAGTAATGCCATAAACCTCAAGCGAACGTCCCATTGCATCTGTCCTGTATCCTATATCTATACGCCAAATTATACCTGTATTGGGCAAGGCAATATACATGTGAGAAGATCCCATAACGCCAGATGTATTTTCGCCAACAACCGTTGCAAGCCCTGTATAAATCAGCGCCTCAGCTGCCAACACAGACGCCGACATGCTCATACCATCTACCAAAAGCCATATCTTTCCGCCAAAATTTATACTGTCATATGCAGGAGTAATCTCAACACTAGAAAGCATTACATAATCAAGACCCATTAAATCACCTGCATCAAAATAAGGCATATTGTTTAACTCAAGAAAATCATCGATTGTTACAATTTCTGCTGATACCAAGCGGCTCCAATCGACAACACTTTCCATATTCAATTTAGAATACAATGTAGCATCCATAAGCCCAACAGCTAAGTCGCCACCAGCAAAAAATTCACGTGTGCCAATCTCTACAGGTTGGCTTATAAGCCGCCGCAAAATAAATTCGTTAAAATACATTGCCAAGCCACCTACGTTACTGCGCACATCCAAAATCAAATGATCAAAATCTTGTATTTCTTGTAAAAACGGCAAGATGACAAGGTCATCATACAAAGGATTGGCAAGGAAGCTATTGATACGAAGGAAAGCAACCTCATCAGGCACGATAATTTCTGCAATAATATTACCCGGTATATTTGCAAAAGCATCACGTACATCTGCATTCAAATCAACTTCTGTTTCACCATACAGCCAAATAGCAGACGGATGTGTATATGTTTCTATAAGCATTTGTAATAGTAAGTTATTTTCTGAATCTAGTGTTTCGTCGTGATATTGCCTCAAAAATCCTGTTAGTAGAGCAGTGTACATATCCAAAGTCCTTAATCCCAAATGCCCTATGCCCATAAACGGCGGCGCAAACTCAAGTGCCAATACAGCAAAGAGGTAGTTTGCGGCAATACTCCTTGCATCATCTCCATCTTTTATCGGGAACTGTGTCCTGAGTGCAGCTTCATCCATAACAGTCATGTGTATTGGCTCCATAGCTTCTATAAAACCTTTAAACATTAGGACATAAGTAGAAAAATCCATTTCCATTTGATTAAGCACAGCTCTATCAAGCACGTTATCCCAGACAGAGTTTTCTAAAATAGCGTTTACCATATAGTCAAAATCATATAAGACTATATCTCTTGCCTCTTCGGTCAGATAAAATGCAATTGATGTAGAAAGTGTTTCTACAAACGATGTAAGCAGTAGCATTAGATCATTTTCGGATATAAATGATGTGTTTTGCCACATACTAACGCCATCTTCTAGTAAAACGGCAACTCCATTTACATACGCAGTCGTCTGCCCTGCAAACAATACAACAGTACCACCATCAATAGATATGTGTATGCTCCTATCTTCGCCTTGCCACTGCGCCACACCACCCAAATCTTCAAAAAAAGCTCTAATTGGTATAAGCCCAGCGTCTTGCGGTGTTGGCGATGCCATGATTACCGTTGGTACTGCCATAATAAGTGCTAACAACAATGCAACAACTGTAGATCTGATTTTTTTCATGAATATTCTATCCTCTCATTTTTAGATGTATTATACATTTTTTTTCTTTTTTGCAAGCATAAAGGCATATCCCCCAAACAAAATACACCATACAATGACAACAATACCCGTCCTAAACAGAGTCTCTGCCATACTCCAGTCGTTGTCCATGACAAAAACATTAAGCAAAAAGAATGCCAAACAAAAACCAATTCCCACTCCAATAAACGCTTTTGCTTCTTTGCTCATAGCTTCAAACACTCCTTTTATTTTTTATGTATAAACATTACCAGATATTTTTTTCTTTGCAGCAGCTTGCAGTAACTTACATACTCGTTGCAGTAATTAGTACGTCATACCGATTCCAATTAAAATCCTATTTGCCTATCGCGGCAAAACCGCTTGAAACGCTTGCTTCGCGTTTCAAGCCGCCGCTTAGTCAAACAGGTTTTAATTTGGAATCGGTATCAGCATATGGACTTCATATTGAGATTGATTATCACAAATGATAAAATAATACAAACGTCAAAACCGGGAAAAAACGCAAAAACAGCTAAAAAAGAAGGAGCGTGACCCCTATTATGGTGTATGTTGCGGTCTGTGATGACGATATAAAAATAGGCGCCGAACTGGAATGCGCCTTGATAAAAATCTTTGATAATATGCAAGTGGAGCATGAAATAGACGTCTTTTTTAGCAGTGATGAATTGTGCCGCCGTATGGAAGCCGGAGCGCATTATGATTTGATTTTCCTAGACATTGAGTTTGCCCGGGATGAAATAAACGGCGTAGAAGTCGGACGGCTTATTCGTGATGCCTATCAAAACAACAATGTATCCATTGTCTACATATCAAGAGAAAAGGATTATGCTTTCCAGTTGTTTGAAATACGCCCCTTAAACTTTCTTGTCAAGCCTTTAGAGCATGATGTACTTACTAAGACCGTAAAAACCTATATGAAAATTGCAGGGCTTTGGTCAAGCGAGTTTTCGTATAGCGTTGGACGTGATACTCTCAAGGTAAAGGTTAAGGATATTGTGTACCTCGAAAGCAGCGACAGAAAATTGATACTGCACTTTGCCGATGGCAGGACGGACGAGTTTTACGGTTCGCTCAAAGAGGTATATCAGGAGCAGCTTAAAAAATTTGATTTTTTGTTTATTCACGCTTCCTATGTAGTCAACTTTGATTATATATCTGCTATAAGGTATAACCAGCTATCATTGACAGGCATTGAAGCGCCTTTGCCTATAAGCCAAGGTAAGAGGAATGAGATAAGGGAAAACTACTTTGCGATAATGAAGCGGCGGAGGGTGTGATTGTATGAATCTTATTAGCACCAGCGCATACCTTTTTTATAATATTATGGGTGTTTTTGCCATTGGAAATTTTATGAGGGTGTTCTTTGAAAAGAGAAGTACGACAGTGCCGGTGATGATATTTATATATCTGTTATATTTCGTGTCATCCGTTATTGCTTTTTTGTTGATAAACATTCCTATAATAAGCATTACAATCAGCATTTTGACGATTTTCTTGATAACGATAATTTACAAATCCTCAATTATGAGGCGGCTTGCTGCAACAGCAGCTTGCAACCTCTTTTTAATTATTATCGAATTGCTTGCACTTTTATCATTTGGCTACTACCAAATGTCCATGCGTGAACATTTGGAAATTGAAAATGCATTGTTCTTTATTTTTACGGGTGCATTAATATATGTAATTTCACTATTATTTCTAAAAGTCAAAAACATTAAAAAAATTTCAACTTTTTTCCCGCCCATGTTTTGGATTTCGGCTTTAATGATTTCAGGGTTATCGTCAATTGGATTAATAATGACTATGGTGTATTTGCATCAAGTTATTGCTATGATTTTTGTAATTATTGTGCTTGGAATTAATGTGCTTGTACTCTATCTCCAAGATAGTCTATCTGCCGCATATGAGGACAAACTAAAATCCACACTGCATACCCAAGAGAAAGAATATTACTTTACCCAATGTAAGCTAATGCAAGAATCTGTAGAAAACATAAAAACCATACGCCACGATATGAAACTTCACTTAGCAACAACAAGGGATTTTACGGTAAGGGGCAAGGCAAACGAAGCAACGGACTATCTTGACGGTCTCCTTGGCGATATTAAGAAAAAGGAAATTTACAGCAACACTGGAAACACAGCCTTTGACAGCATAATCAACTACAAACTAAATGATGCCAAGCAGGAAAATATCAAATTGGATTTACGCTTACTTATACCACCGACCTTGAATATCGAAACGGCAGACATTGTTACCATACTTGGCAACCTGTTGGATAATGCCCTTGACGCAGTTGCGAAAGTTCGGGACAAAGCAATCAAGCTGGATATCGAATACAGCAAGGAAAGCCTTTTTATACAAGTGGAAAATACCTTTGACGGTGTTGTCGAATATGAAAAGGGCAAGAACGGAACGGAAAAAATTATCGCCACACGTAAGGATGGCGATAACCACGGCTACGGCCTAAAAAATATCCGCAAGTCTGTTGAAAAGTATAACGGTCATGTGGATATTAGCCATGATGATAATGTGTTTTCAATTGGGGTTTTGCTGTATGTAAACGATAACTAAAATTTTGCTATAATTTTCGGGTTTTAAAAACTTCGTACATCGTGACTTTTTCAAGTGCAATGAATATAAAAACGGAATTATCCCCTGGCGCACGGATAAGCAGCTACATAGTACATTCGCAATTTTCGCAGCAACAAAAGCACTTATCCGTGC
>Ga0123355_10006513_pt1 | contig 17323 bp, 2 predicted proteins | sample TergutEmb28metaG_3_FD_89872 | JGI IMG/M metagenome (GOLD analysis project Ga0123355, IMG submission 89872) | Embiratermes neotenicus P1 segment gut microbial communities from Petit-Saut dam, French Guiana - Emb289 P1 | ecosystem: Host-associated > Arthropoda: Insects > Digestive system > Gut ...
ATTGCTGTGTGTACAGTGCTAGATTCCTGATGATGGACAGAGAAACTGTCCGAAACATGTCGAGTCCTATTTCAAAATAAATTTGAGAAATTTGTGCATCTCGTTGATTTTATTATAAGAATATATCACGATGCACGGTCCTTTGAATGTCAAATACACTGGACGAATTTCACATTTAAGTTCATACCGATTTGTTGTTATGGAAATTTTGTTTCCTTGCCGGAAAATAGAAAAAATCCACTTGTGTGATCTACCGAATCGAATTAGACTCCATTAAGCTTCAGGGACATTTCCACGAAAACTGGTTAAAAAAGAATCTACATAAAAAACTGACTGTTCTTTGTAATTATATATGTACGCCTGAACCGTATCAACTGGTACAACTACCCTTATACAAATATCAAGTCTGAAATAACAGCCCTCAGTCTGTCATTTTAATATAAGGCCCTACATGAAAAATATTTTATGTCTTTCTTCTTTAACTACTGTTGTAAGAATTAGAATCTTGTAGCGTTTATGTAATTTGTTTAACAACATTTAAGAGGATGGCCATAAAACTTCTTTATATAATGCCAACGTATCTGCATTTAACCACAACAGACTCAAGTACAAAAAGATTAATTCCACAGTACAAAGTCTGGCTGCCTGTTTTTAAAGACTGTCAGTCGCTTCGTTGTTCAACTCTAGCATTTATGTGTTTTATTTAACGACGTTATAAATTACTTAGATTATATGGAGTGTGACAGACCACACTTTCGAGCGTTAGTGTAATCATACTGACAGTAGAAAATGGTGGTACCGGGAGAACCCCAAGTTCCAGTGCTACACTGAACAACACAATTCCCATATGGATTGTCTGGGATAGAAACAGAGTATCCGTAGTAACAGGCTGCCGATTAAACTTATGTAACCCCAAGGTATATTCTACAGTTCAAAATAACCGACTCTCGAGTTAGCTCAGTCCAGTCCCAGTTAATGTTATTGTACCCATCTACGCTTGGACTCCCAGATTTCTCCTTCCGTATCCATTCTCAACAGAGTATTATATAAATATTCCATCTCATGGATCATAAAAGGAAGTCCTATTTACGCTTACAGACCGTAAACAATTGACAGGGATATTTAGGACACATAGAACTGACTGGAAAGGAAACTGTACATAATCTATGATGAGAATGATAAAAACAACACTGCATAATTTCACGTTGAAAATAGGAAGTACAGCGTAACCCAATTTGTTGTATTTTGTCAGATTACCAACAAACATTTCTTATAATATGCCACATTCGTTAATGTACGTTTAGTATGCGAATTACAGTACTAGACGTGTGTGTAGTACATCAGCTTACAGGACAGTAATAACAAAAACAAGACTGGAAAATTCAAGTTCTTTAATGGAGACTTGCACTTGATCAAGAACTAGTTATCAGTTCAAAACATTCATGTGGCTGTCGGAAGAAAAGTTCGCGGTTGACTTCTCACATCTAAAATTCATTCTAGAGTCTGGCTTACGTGGCTTTGACAGTCTCTTCCTCTAATTAGGGTTGTAAATGCAAGTGGGTTAGGAGAGCTTCCCTTCTTATCGTCTCCGCTGCATTAATCACTAATATTCTTACAATTCCACCGCACACGATGGGAGTGATAGTACCCTTAAGTGAATCACACATAAGTAAATACAAACCCATACCATTCCCAAATTTAAATTCTTCGTATTTGTGAAATTACAGCACTCTCTTTCTAAATTACCGACACTTTCCGACGTAGGCAATTTCAAGTTAAGAAATTTAAAAATTTGTATAAAAAAATTGAAAAAATAACGTCATTGAAAAGCGCTCTGGGTTTTCCTGGCGGAAAAAAAGCGGAATGAAGCAAAGGTGGGAGAAGAATACTACTGGGCAATCACACAGACTGCGGGGCGGTCGTGTTGAGGCCTATCCTGGTAGCAGTGTGTTTGAGTTTGGATTTCAACTGGACTCCCATATGTAAGCATATACCGTTCACCCTACGTATACTCAGTTCCGACTTGCGCCGAACCTTCCGGAACCTAAGTACTGCTTATATCGGGAAAAGTCCCCATATTTTTTATCGGTCTTCTGTGGTGTCATAAAAGTGAGTAATGTTGGTTAACCCGTGACCGCTCGGTCTTCACTCTCTGTCAGTTTCCAGACCTTCATTGATCGTCACTGCTTGTTTCCAGCGGGAACAAGAGAAGCTGAATATTGTAGAGAACCCAGAAGTGCTACATTTACACTTTAACGTATTCCTTAAGGGATGTTTCAATACTCTACATATTTGCAGCTTCACTTCTCTAAAACGGATTGAGCGATAGAGAAGCAACATTTCTTTTACGTTTTGTACTTGCTGTGAAGCCTAATTTTCGCACATTTATCCCAAAAGCTGATCCATAAGAGTAATTTATTAAACTGAAGCTTGAATTTGTTAAAAATATTTCTTTTTGAACCCTAAATAATCTGTTGCTGGTGATGTAAAAGATTATCATGTGGAAGGCATGGAATAGTCTATCCGCTTGTTGATACTGAAAACCGGTACGCTTAACGACATAAAAAAATATTTAATTTATTAGAAAATGCGTATCATAATTTTATAATAATTCCGCGCATACATTAAAATTGCAGTATTTTCTGGGGCAAAATAAATTTCGGTGTTAGAAATACGTAATTTCAGGCTTAGAAACAAGCCTTCGTGTTTATAACTGAACATCTAATAATGTCAATCCGCGGCATACATCAAGGTATACAAGCCCAGTGACGGCGCTGCGCAGTACAACAAATTTTTAACAACAACTTCTCAGGTCATTAGATAGATAAAAATATATATATATATATATATATATATATATATATATATAGGCATCTACACCTTTCTTTTACAGGCAAATTATAGTAAAATAAATTAAAATGATAGAAAACATGTTCCTCATTTTCACAAAAACTGCGATTAAAACATAGAATAAATTCTACTTATGACACATACTGTTTAGGAAAGAATAATCTGCGGCCGAATGTGTCTCGCGTCGCAGTTTTCTGTCACATTCATGTGATGCTTTCATTAATAAAAGGTAACCCGTGATTCATTATAAATAAATTTTAAGTTTGAACTTCAGTCGGCCCCTTGAAGAATGCATTTTGTGGCTGCAAGTATTGAACAACTGAGTTCCCAACTTACAGTATATATTTAGTGTCTCGAACGCAAGGAACATCCAAGGAAGTATGGAAAAATAATTGCTGTCTACTGTGCGAACCGTACACACAGGTAGAGTCTGTTAAAAAAAATAGAGAGGTTTTCAGTGTTAAAACGGGCGATAAATACGTCGACACGGTGCTTTAAGGGGGTCATTTTCAGAGTTCCACTAATCCTTAATATTCCAATATTCATTAAGCTATAATGGACTGAAATATAACAAATTTACTCTTATAAAAGTCATGAAAATTAAATAAGATATATAATTTATTCCCGAAACAAATTTTCGCTCTAAGTCTGCTAGTTGTACATTCATTCATTACGTGGTCTGTCTTACGATAGGTCTGTAGCGAGTTCTCCACAGAGTGCGACTGAGTGCTTCCTCTTTCAGCTTTACCGTATCCTCTCTTTTCCTTGAGGTCAATCAGTGGCTTCTTAGCTGGTCATTATCCTTTTTAAAATTTTTAGAGGTTTAAAATACTGAATGCAGCAGCCGCGCTACATTAAGCACAGAAGTAGAACTGAAACAAGTGCAATGAAATGTTTATTTCAACTTTTACGTTGCCGGTCGTGTTGTATATTTCTCTCAACCTAACCGTGTGCAACTTAGCCCCTTGAAAACAAAGTTTAACCTGAATTTAGATGCAACATTCTCGGTTATACAAACAAATAAAGTGGTATTGTATAGGCAAATAATAGCTGTTCATTCTCAGATACACATAAACACATAAATACATTTTGTGGACAGAACGGAGAATTTCTGATTGCTGAAAATCGTGGTACATATAGTAACTACTCATCTTTGAAGGGTCCACCGCAGAATATTATGGAGCGCAGTAACACATTTCTAAAATTTATTAGTATTCGACTTTTACTATGTAGCGTTACTTCACTTCACTTTTCTGGCTTCTTACGTAATTTGCTTAACAAGGCTCCAACGTAAAGAAGAATCTTTAATATGAATCTGCAACAGCAGTAACGTATATTGGAACACATATTTCTCATATTTCCTTTTATGGTGTACCAAAAACCAATAGGTTTATAGAACTTTATCACTTAAAACAGTCCACTGCGTGATTTACTGCACAAGGGTCTTTAAAAAAGTCTCTTATTTTCAACGTCTGCACAAGTAAACTGTTTTTTTTTTAAACCGTTGTCCAAGGAACGGCATTATCAGCGTGATCTTTACGAGAAATCCATGGAAAGGGCTGTTAAGAAGGAGAGGGCTGTTAAGAAAAAGGGAAAGCGGAAAGTACAAGACGACCAATGTTCTGATTAAGGGTAGAAGAACAAGGGTTCGTTTTCAAAGGATTTACAAGTTGCGCTGTCGAAATAACTAAGTCGACCTGCAGGGTTACATGAGGGAAGCAAATCTGCGACGACAGAGGTAAAGTGACAAGGCAGGTCAAGAGGTTCCATGGCCTAGCTTTATGACTCGAAAGTGTTTCAACCAAGGATCGTGACGAGCGACTGATGTGCAGTGGGCTCCTCGCGTCAGCTCTTCGTTTAAAATAGACTGATACACTCGTATTTGAAAATTCAGTTACGAAATTAAATACAGTGTGGCAACTGAGTTTAAGTAAACTTGGCTTGAAGTGAACAGCTACACGGGCTACATAGAGACTGCGTGATGCCTTCTGAGCAGACTGAAGTTTCCGGCTGCTGTGCGTTTCTTTACGATAGGGTCTCAACATAAACAATAGTCTTTTCCTTTCCTCTCTGACATTCTTGTATTGTTGATTCCTAACTTCATCCGCTACGACTGGCTAACCCCTCGCCTCTTAACACTTCTGCCAACACCTCGCAGAGAATTTCAGGGCATAAACCATGGTCAAACGTATGATATTGAGTGCAGTAAAATTGACAGGTACTTCTCATGGTATTGTATAAAAATGGTGTTCATGAATAACTTCTTTGCAGCGTGTCTCATATCAGGAAGGCACACAATAGGAAAGGCCCTACCGATCTATAAGAAGCCAATAACGGGATGTTCTTCATTTTCTCAAATCTCCTGTTGACAGTGAACCTCACATCGGGTCACGATCTCAACTTACCGTCCAAAGACAGTCAAAATTTATTAATCAATACTGTACAACACGTGTGGCTGTGTAAGTAACCTACATAACCATCCATCCATGGAGAATCTGTGCTGGCAGAACAACGCACCATCCATAAATAACTACAAGCAGAAAATATGAAATAAAAGGGTAGTCATAACACATACTACACAAGAAGACTACTAGTAACAGATTAGAATGAAAGCTTCATCGTTTATTGAATGTATACATTTAATATCAAAGTAATATAAAATGTCAATGTCATCGCAGCGAAGGGACTTTTCCACATTCTACCATAAGATACTGCCATTATGCCGATAAAAATGTAGGGTGAAATCAATCGCAGTTTTAATCTTGGATGTTTGTTCTGAACTTCCAGTGTGAACTCTTCGTCTTAACGTGTTTCCACGATGGATTGCTGAAGCTTCGTCAGCACTTCGCAACATTCACAAGCGCAGCCACGCCAGTCGTTCCTTCAAGGACAGCTCCGTCACAAAGTCGAATGTACCCCCATTTTTCCGGTATAAAATACAGAACCTAATATTCAATAAAGCCAGGCCTACGTTCTTTCAACGTGTACGCAATAATCTTTACTTGTGAAGAAACTATTGATCTCATCATGAATGTATAGTTTTCCTTGTTTAGGAAGCCCCCATCAAGTGGGTATAACGTATCTCCTGTACTTCTGAACAACACAGGGTTTTACAAGAACCTGAATTGTCATTAAATGCGTGTCAAATTACGCCACTAACAAAGGCAACCAGTAGCCTACATATGACGCTAGAAGCGGAGGTAGGCGTGCAGCATGCGTGGAGGAGATAAGAAGAGCAATATTTTATGCAGTCTGAAAAGACCAGACAACTTGGAAGACCTAGATGTAAAAGGAAGGCAAGTAAATATCGACTTTTAGAAATAATTATTATAATGATTTACAGGATTAATCGGAATTTGTGTGGAGCCCGTTGGCTGTTGTGAATGTGGTAAAGAACTACTGACGTATACAAAGCCGAGAATGTGTTGTCTATCTGAAAGATTGTTGCCTTCACAAGAAGGACTCTTCTCAGTCGAGTTAGTCTGTTACGAGCCTTCCATATACTTATGATAAAGGCGTCATTCAAAGCTCTATTAGAACTAGCTGATCACTTGAGTGTCATATAGAGTTATTTGGATGTGACTAGTAACACCAGGTTTCGACAGCTCGCATCCACAATGTTGCCAATGATTGAAGTTTTTGTTATTGTATTAGGTCTGTGCGAGTTTATTTTGTTGCATGATTACATTTAATAACGCTTCATAGCTTTACTAACTGTTAATTCTTGATCTTTGCATACGTGATTAATGAATGGTTTAAATTAATTTGTAACCATCTGACTGTGCAGGTCTTTATGATTACCCTCTAAATTCTGACCCAAGGCAGAGAAGGTAGAGAAGCCTCAACGCTTCTTAGAATACTACTACCTTCAGCTTCTGGATAGAGAATATTCTTTTTCTTGGAGACGATGTCAGTACGTATCTCCAGAACGTGGATATTTATCTAGCAGACCATACCGTATCAAAACGCTGAAAACAGCAATTGGCACATATACACGAGACACGCATCGTAAACATTAGACACATACATACATACATACATACATACATAGTGTATTATTCCATACAATGTGAACGACTCGAAGCGGACTTTTGCCAATTCTATATCAGAAGCACAAATCTGCCCGTTAACAAACCGAAACTCAACAGGTTCCCAATCCAGTTTCAGCTTCCGTCATACTTGGGTGACTGATACAGATAATATTTGTCGCTTATCAGCACATAGCAACAATTCAAAGTCTCTGAGAAAACTCACGTTCTGTAGCATAACACAGGATTTGTTGTAATTATTTGTTCAGGATCTCACAAACTGGGAAGTTCATACATATGGCTCAACGTACCCTGGAATTCATGCCGTGAAATCAATGGCATGCTAGCAATTACGGCAGAAAGACCCAAGACAATTCCTGTTATTAAAATGCTGCTTAATGATACCTAGCTACAGGTGCAAACGTTACCACCATTTAATATATATGCACATACAAATACACACACACACCGGGTTAGCATAATATTCACCTGGGTTCTGTATTATTCCTAAAATAACCAGGGACTTTTCTCTGCATGGCATTAACCGTGCGCTCTCTCAAACCCAAGCACACTGTGTTCCCTGTGAGGTAAGAAATGATTATGTATAATGTAAAGTAATTTTAGTTTTCAGAGGATTAAACTTATTACAATATCAGCAAATACGAAGCACAAGGAATGTTTTCGAAGTTACCTTGGCTTACTGTATACTCATTTTGGAAGTAATAGCGAGAGGCTTTCCTCAGTCGCGAGATAAGTTTTGTCTGTAGAGGATGATGAATTCCAGGTTAGGGGCAAGACAATGAGCTGGCGTTCTGATGGACACTTCATAATATTGGTTCATTTGTATTCAACCGCCATTCTCTTTAAATTAATTTTGCTTCTTTTGTTATTTATCCTAATTCAATAACTTTTAAGTCTTAGATTTTCGGAAACTACTTTAATTAGTTCTCTTCCGCGCTAATAATACAGGCCTATAAACTACCTGACAATAAACCGAAGCAGATTATAGAGCCTTCCATAAGTAATATTTGCTCAATATTTCAAGAAAATGTCGCTTTTTATGGAAGAAATTCCTCAAAGATTCCATGAAAGGCCACAATCTAATTCTGAACGTCAGAATTCTAAACGGAATCACAACCATAAAGTTAGCTAACGTACTCACAAAATATTTTTCTTAAGGGTCAGGTTATAGCAACATGGCGTTATCGTTACGGGACGCTTACGTAGGCCTATATTTGCACATTTTTAAAAACATGAAGAAAGAATACCAACAAGATGCAACAATATAGATGATTTATTGTCAATTGTAGATATTGATTATTGACAAGAGTCTCGACATGTTTCGGGCATCTTTATGTCCATCATCAGGAGAAAAGACCACGTGTTACTGCATATGGAGTTTATTTGCTGGTAGTGTTGGATGTGGCAGGTTGCGGTACTGTGGTGCTACGTTGAGGGTGTGAGCACTGTGAAGGTTGCTGTTCGAACAGCAACGTGTTACTGCATATGGAGTGTATTTGCTGGTAGTGTTGGATGTGGCAGGTTGCGGCACTGAGGTGCTACGTTGAGGGTGTGAGCACTGTGAAGGTTGCTGTTCGACTGCAGACGAACAGCAACCAGCAAATACACTCCATATGCAGTAACACGTGGTCTTTTCTCCTGATGATGGGCATAAAGATGCCCGAAACATGTCAAGACTGTTGTCAATAATCAACATCTACAATTGACAATAAATCATCTATATTGTTGCATCTTGTTGGTATTCTTTCTTCACGCTTTGCTCACGATGCACGGTCACAGGAACATAAAGCTTTTAAAAACATCTACATACAGGCACCATCAAGACGAACTCACTTGTGTTAATCTTGTTCTGTCGCAGCTCTACTCTATAACGGATAAAAAATATGAACTAAGCGATATTTACAACATCCATGTGACAATAATCGTCAACTGAAATACAGCCGCTATAACTTATGCATTTTATTGCCTATATTCAAGTCACCAACTGTTTACGTACCGCCTTATTACCAGAGAAACCAAGATATGAAATTGCCTTTCCTAACTTCATACGGAATACAGAAACTGCCGTCGAAACATCCGTTTTCATGGTGAAAATCTAATTCGGTTTATAGGCCCGGAACAATTAATTCAATTTTGTAAGAGTGAAAGCTATAAATCTTACCATTCATAAGTATTAACGCAGTTCACATTGACATCAGCAAGCCAGCAGCAGCCAGAATATTGTCACTTAATCCACGTTTCTATAATATAACGCGTTCCTAAATGAGTTATACAAAAATCCGCTGTTATAACTTCTAAACTAGAAGTAACAGTTTGGTGAGATACAATTCAAAAGTTGCGCCTCGTCCTCAAGTTGTCACTCAAACCGCCAGATGGCATTCCACTCCTGCAGAGCGAGGTTACTTCCTAACTCAACCGCACGGTGGTTGCTTGGATTGGACGTGGTGGAAAGATAGCTTGGCCACCACGATCGCCTGATATAACACCTCTGGACTTTTCTGGGTGGCGATAGTTAAAGACATAGTTTTTTCCACTTCTTCCTGCAAGTTTGGGAGAACTACGGTCACTGATTACAGAAGCAGTTGCGACCATAGATGCATATATGGTTCATAGGATTTAGGACGAAATCACTTCGGCCGCGTAATACCATGAAACCATAATGAACACCTATGAATATCTATAGATAAAACTTAAACATGTACTGCATTTTGTGATATATATCATAATACTCCAAGTTTTCTATTTTCTGTGCTATTACACATTAGTTTTGTGTGACTAATTTAGAAACGCCCTGTACATTTACAGCAACATGTACGTCAGGTCATGAGTCGAACCTACGTCCACAAGGTTAGCTACTTTACAGTATAAAACATATGTAGAAGTGAACAGCTGTGTAACCTTATGATGTCGTTTACCAGTAGCGACATTTTTCGCCAAATGTTATGTAGGGTCTTATGAAGAATTTACGTCTTGTCGAACACTATATATTTCGAGTTTCTCTAATCCTGAAGCTTGTTCATGGAGCACACCGCTACCGCTCAGCAAACTCAGATCAAAGTATCGATCTTAGTTCGTACGATATTATGAACTGCAACTCTCAAGACTTAAAAGACGCATCCTTCAAATAACAGCGACATATTGAGGCGACGCAGCAAGTGACTTTTTCCTAAAATGTAGAACTGGCGACAACACTTGTGAATAGAATTGTTCTTGTTGTAGAATTAATTTGTTAAAACACTACCGTAATTCAGATTACAATACAATTGACAAAAAGCACTTATCTGGTAGAAGATTTACTTTCATCTGATACACACTTCTATAAAAAAAAGACACCCATGTTTCCTGCACTTTAAAGTAACTGCAGATTTAAGATACAAAGAAGATTATAATCACCTGTCATTTTAATGGTACCAATTTTGAAATAACACAGGTTGAATGTAGTTGAGAAAATTTAAATAGTTATTAAAAATTATTTACCTATTACAAGAAACGTCATCTTCTTAAACGCGGTGACAGGTCTTGTATTGTAGCAATCCGAATGTGAGAGGGCCCATGTTACAATGATAAGTTTTAATACTTGTCTGCCTTTGAGGCAATTTTGAAACTTAATAAAACTGACCTGCACATTACCTCTAACTGCTGATTCAGTACAACAAGTATACGAAAGAAGCGCATTTGGCAATAAACTATCTCCTATATTACACAGTCGACATTGCACCGATTTTTCTTTCCACTTCCTTGTTAGATTATTTAACAATGCTCTCAGTATATAATATAATATTATATTATGTTATTATATTATATTATATTATATTATATTATATTATATTATATTATATTATATTATATTATATTATAATGAGAAATGCCAATAAAATTGGCGTTAAAGCTACTAATTTGTAGTTCTACAATTTGAAACCAGTCTTGCTAGCCGAACCAACGTTCGACGATGTAGCGATTTTTAGACTTGAACCTATATACTAGCCTAGAGTATGCAGCACCTGATCGATAGCCGGAAATGCAGTGCCCGTGGTTCACTTACAGCTAAAGTCTGTCAACCTGACCTAATTAGTAGTAGTTTAAGATTAATTTTTGAAGTATAGACGTCCCCGTTTATTTTATCTTGTGTCTAATGTCTCAGTTTGCTCCGTCGTCTGATATCTATGCGTTCCACTAGGACCAAGGAAATCCCTCTAGTAATAACACACAGATTCACGTCTTTTCCGTTTTTGTCCCACGGTGGCGATGGTAGCGAAGTCGGTACAAAGTTCTCAGGAAGAGACTTTATCTGTGTGCAGGAGAAGTTCCTCTTATAGGCCTATATTATTGTGTATTATGCTCAAGGGGCAGACGAAGTATGTCTTAAGTTTGTGAAGAAGAGCTAAAGCTAATTTTAGAGAAGAGATGACATGACCTTTTTCTATAAACTATTCATGTCATGTTTCCGTCTTATGCACCATCAAACATGCTCTACTATTTTTATAGTTCAACAGTTCAAGGCGAACTTCAAGTAGAAGTCTTGATTTCCATGTATAACATTTTAATGCAACACGTCACAACATGTGTCTGTAGAAACAAGTCATGCCTACTACGAAACTGACAACTTGTTGCTAGGGTTAAAAATATTTAATATTAATAGCAAATGAGAAAATGTTTGAAACAAACAAAAAAAAAATACGTAGCAGTAGATCTGTCATAATATTTTTTTATTCAAAGGAGGGTTAATTTACGAACGAAGCACCTTTGGGACACTGTGATCGCAGACAAGGAGCTTTCCTCTGACAAGTCACATAGAAATTGAGGTTACGACACTAAGTAAATTTTACAGAAAATTGTCCGTTTCCCTGGAACATTAATTACTGCATACTTCATCCGATAAGGGTTCCCACGGCAACGGACCCTACTCCATGAGCTTGGAGATAAAAAAAACCAGGGAATGAGACGAGAATTCAGGATAAGATAAAGAAAACGCCATTTCAGAGACGTTAAAATAATCCACATGCTAAATTTTTAGGTTTTACAGCTTTCAACTTACTTAGAGACTATGTGTAGTGTGTGGTGGATAAAGAACACTGGGATAGGTTTTTTCACCGAGTATTGAGGTTTTTCCCAGTCAAAATCGTTCCACCAAAGTTCCATACGTATTCGTCTATCATCGATGCTAATATAACCTCAGCAACTGACAGCGTCGTCAAATAACACACTTAAGAAATAGGACTCGCCAAGCCTGACGGTGTGGTTGCTCATTAGCCGCGTCTCTGTAAGGTAATCCGTACTCGGTTGCCTTTACTGTCATTGTGAGTGTACCATACAGACTGCGAGGAAGAAGCTTGCAAATACAGTTCTAGACGCTTTCGAAAAATTTTTAGATCGAGTATGAGTTTCGTCATGTCCGTCCGCATGTAACAACTCGGCTCCCACTGGACAGATTTCCATTAAAGTTTATATTTGAGTATGTTTCGAAAATCTACCCAGAAAAGTCAAGTTTCATTAAAATCAGACACGAATTACGTGTTCTTCAAACGAACACCTAAATAAACATTTATGATGGTATCAAGCTGAATTCTTCTTAAAATGAGAAATGTTTCAGACAAAAAAATATACAGAAAATCGAAACACACGTCTTTATTCAATAACTTTTTCCGAAAACCGTACCGTCTATTATATGTGGAAAAATATGGTAGAGCCGGACAGACCACAGATGACAATATAATAATACGAATGACTATGCATGCTGGGTAACTAAGGTTATAGATGAAATAATTGTTATTTTGCCACTGTAACAATGCTTATGCGCCTCATTGTTACGTTTCATGTGTACTGCCTGTCTTCTTGGCATTGCAATAAGTGACTCCGTGGACCAGAGACAAGACATGCCATATTGTTCAACGAAGCGTAATGCACCGTATTCACAAAACTTCGTGGAATCTAGTACACGCCCTCGCACGGCATTTCTTGAAGATATACTTCAGGATAGATGGTCTCCCAGCCGTGAATTGAACCGGGCACATTTCGAATACCAATAAGAAACTTTGCACTTGGAGTCACGATTTTCGACCGGTATGTTAACAATCCAAATTTCCGTAGAAAGGAAAAGAGGTAACTGAATATTAGTCACATACTGCGTTAATAAGTAGAAGGTAATAGGCCTAGGCCTACATAAAAATTACTTGTCTTAAAGAACATTTATTAACTTGAGGTAAATAATTACTTATTTGCCAAAATAAATGTCGAATCATAGCCTGAAATTTGGGAGTAGATTGAATTCGGTGTTGGAGTTGTGTCTGTATTTCAGGTAGGTTAGTTATTTTATTAATAAGACAGAAGTGTTTATATTTTAATAAGCCCTATGGTTATAGAAAGTTTCTTTTGAGAATTTTATTTAAGAGGCACGCTAAAACAACCGGAGGAAATGCCTCTGTGCAGTGAGAAATATTTCAGAGGAAAGTGTGGAAGAAGTTTCAGACGTTGGACCGGGTTACATTAAGAATACTTGGGGAAAAAAACACATTAAGCTCAGTGAACTAGCACTGTGCATTAAGCAACTTTTGTAATTATATTACGGTCTATTTAAACTTTGTCACAAAGGAAAAGGCAAACACAACAAAATAGTATATATTCTTTCTTTCTTTCTTTCTTCATTTCTTTGTCTGACATATTGTACCTACTCATTGTAGGTGCAGAAGGTTATTGTAACACCTGGTCACACTCAGTGACACACACACACACACGGTAGGACACCCCTGGATGAGTGGTCGGCTCTTCACAGAAACCTCTGCTTGACAACATTCACAATGGACAGACATCCATGCCCAAGGCGAAATTCGATCCTGCAATCCCAGCAAGCGAGCAGCCTCAGACCAACGGCTTAGATCCCGCGGTCACTGGGATGGACAAGAGTCTTTATTACCGCAACTGTTTTACCAGATTTTTTTTTTAATTCACTCCCTCAGTGTTACCATTTTGCAGAAAAGGAGTTAAATCAACTAAGAGCCTGCAACAATTAAAAATGGGAAGGACAGAGTTGTAACACATAAATCTTGAATTTGTTTTCCAGATCTTGCTGATGTTAAATGACCAAATGTATTTGCTTAAAATGTTTGTAGTAACGCACTTTCCAGAGAAGCTTACAAATCTTAACAGAGCTGTAGGCAGAACTTACAAAGCCCACGTTCCTATGCTCCAGAATTATAGATCTCTACTGTTTTGTAGGATTATTTTCAATTTATGAAGAGTTAATTACTTAAGTACAAATCACGTCCAGGCCTATATTAAATATATCGGATATAACCTTGAATTTTCACACAGTCTTCATGATTGTAATTTTTGATTTGCAAACCACGTTTATTACACATGGCGTACGCATGTCTCTTGTCTGCTTATGTATAACAACTTCGCTGCCTAGCTCAAATATTTCTTCAGCTATTGCCACAAATCCGAAAACTAAATAAACCTTGTATACGGCTTCCATCTTGTAATTTCATACAGCCTTATGGGTAATTACATATTGTATACATCATTGCAAAACTTGAAGTAGTACCACTATCACTACATAATGTCGAGCATTCTGCCATGTTTCTATTGGCAATTTTAGGAAATTAAGGTTAGGCGCTGAGGTGCCCACAAATGCAATATTTTGTGATAAGAGCTCAAACTTGTCAGAGTTTAAGACGGAGACACAAAATTCCGGGATCATGGTGATATCACACACATATTTCTTCAATTTTAGGAATATGACAAAAATAGGAGGCATATACATGACATGCAGCTCCTTAATTTATACAGGTTACGTAACATCATTAGGGCATTAAAACGTTAAAGCATGAGCATGGCGAAACATAGAGCATGCCAGGACGGTTAAGAAATTCATAAACAATTTTGTCGTAAAACTTCGGATACAAAAGAGCAGGAGGAGTTAATATTAAAATGGATGTAAAAGCGTAGTGTCTGAGGTTGTAAACGAATTTCTGGGGCTTAGGAAAGGGCCCAATTAAATGATCTTTTGACCATTATAAAGAACTTCGGATTACATCGGGGGCATCAGACATTTTGGGCATATAAAGGATCCTAAGTTTCGCAAGAAGGGCTTGTTGTAGTCAGTTGCTCAATCAAGAAATGTAACGGGGGGGTTCAGCGTGACAGACGTGTAGATCGGAAAATAAAAACAAAATGCGTTTACAACTGTGGGAGAGAAATCTTTCAATATTCCCATGGCAGATCAATAAACGGCCGGAGAAGTATTAGAAAATAAGGCTATGAGGATGGAGATGGTTTAAGTTTTCAGTTTTGTATGGCGGTGAAAGTTGAGATTGAAATATCCTGGTTTGTGACACCGTGTAGTTCTGTAGGTGGGTATCAGTACTTCGGAGAAGCATGCTGCCTCCATCTCCGACCCACCTCTAACCCACTGTACCTGACCCTACTCGCGTCAATTCTGAAGATGGAGGTAGCACATCCCTCCGAAACGTTGGTATCAACCTACAAAAGGACCCACTGCCACAACCCGGAAGACTACATGGAACTGCCTTACAGTCGTGTCCTACAATGAATTGTGACATTGTTAAATCTTGGGATTTTAGCGTCAGAATTTACGGATCTCTTCTTCAACACTCTCATTAATATCGAATTCTACTTTAAGAAATGTTAGACGTAACCTTGAAATTTACCTTCAGCAGCAGATTTATTAGCGTTATTATCTAAGATTTTTTTCTGTGTTTTAGTCTATTTAGTCACGCTTTATTGTATATAGTATACAGCGTTGATGCGAGATGAATGTAAAATAACTGACAAAGGACACAGAAATACTAAGGAAGAAGCCAGTCTCACTGTCGCTTTGCCTAATAAATGGCCCAAAGGGACCCCCCTGGGATCGAACCACATAATCCGCTGTACGAAGTGGGCAACTCACCGCCTCAACTGTGTTAACACGCGGTGTTCATAAAAGGGTTCCTTCCCCATCTTAGCTACGGGTAAGAATGAGAAATGTGGTTAGATATTATAGAACCGATTTTGCCCTGCCTACAAAAACTCACAGCGTAACATATTTAAATCTTCCAAGACTTAACGGTGACATATGACTGCGCCTTCTCTTTAAAAACGAAATTTACAGTGTACATTCAATCAATGAGATTGTTTCTATACCATCCACACAGTACTGTTTGGGAGAGATACTGGATTCTGCTGCAGCAAAATATTAGATACATTCGTAAAAAAGAGGTAAGACGCCTCTATAAATACGGCCGCACATTTTGTTGACATTTGGAAGCCAACTGCCGTCATATGATCATAGCGTACGTATTTATTGCTAATAAAGCATGGCTTTAGTTAGGCATTAAGTACTTAAACAAACCTTAAACAATATGATGTTGGTAATAGAACCCGTTGTTAAACACTGGCAGTGTTTGTTCTAAAAGTTCTAAAATTTACTGTGTGCATGAAAGTTTAATCCAATGTCCAGTAAACCATGCAGAATCCTAAGATGAAAAATACTTCACTGAAAAACCACAATTATTCGATGCGTGGAGCAACACTTTAAAAAATGTGCTAATTTTAAATAAATGACCACGAGAGTAACAAACGTAAATTTTAATCACAACAAAATTAAAAGCAGCTCTCCTTCGAGGGATACGTGCTAGAGAGGAGTGTACGTATTTTACCTTCACTTATTCTGTATTGATTAACGGTGATTACAGTACCATGGCAAGAGTCACCAGACTTAGCTATGAAGCACCATTCCTACCGTCACATAAATGTTGAGTGAAATACAGTACAGCTTGCGAGCAGGATAGCTAGACACGTCCTACGTTGACGAGTGCATTTCAGTTATTCAGGGCGCAATGCCTAAGGAAAAAGTTATATAGTGTGAGGAGGGCAGTGTGTACTCTTCGGCTACATTTTTTGTGCAATTAAATCAGGGAGAAATAAATTATCAGGACAAACAAGAAGACTGGATAAACTCATAAAAGCATATGAAATATTGACATAAAAATCTTTACAGAAAAGACAAGTTAGGAAACACATGCGAAGATATACGGATAATACTAAAATCGATCTTAGAAGAAGTGGATGTGTTCCTTGTGGGCTGACTGAGGACAGTCCACTGCAATCACTGTACTGAATTATTTTGCTTTCATACTGTAATTCGTTATGATCATCAAGTCCGTATACGAATACACAATCAATATCAACAGAAAGATCAAATGGCTGTTCTTTGTTGGAGGACAGTATGTGTGACGAGGCAGGCTGTGAGTGTGGTTAGGTCAAAAGTTGACTTTAACAGAGAACACAGAATAACGGAAAGCACGCAGACTGTAGCAACAGAGACGACTAAACACACATACACGGGAGGGGGGGGGGGGGGGGGGCGGGGCGAAAGCGTTGTTTACCAAAGACATACAGTAATACCCCCAAATGATAATTTTATA
>Ga0123355_10006514_pt1 | contig 17320 bp, 11 predicted proteins | sample TergutEmb28metaG_3_FD_89872 | JGI IMG/M metagenome (GOLD analysis project Ga0123355, IMG submission 89872) | Embiratermes neotenicus P1 segment gut microbial communities from Petit-Saut dam, French Guiana - Emb289 P1 | ecosystem: Host-associated > Arthropoda: Insects > Digestive system > Gut ...
ATATGCCCCTATAGTTATTACAATCTGTTTTATCTCCCTTCTTATAGATAGGTACTATGATCGACTCCTTCCATTCTTCAGGCAATTCCTCCTTATTCCAAATAGAAATAATATATTTATGAATTGCACAGCAAATTGTCCTACCAGCTGCTTCAATCATTTCTGCTGGGATTTGATCAATACCTGGTGATTTGTGATTTTTTAGCTATCCAATAGCCAACTCAACCTCAAAGGCACATGGCTCAGGCACTAGTGGTTCTACTGTGTATATTTCTGCCTGCCTAACGTCATTATCCTCCTGTACATTCAATAGCCATAGATTATACATAGGATAAACAAGCCAGAACATAAAATTAAGATTTCAAGAGCATACACACTATATTAAACACAATGAACAAAATCCTATGTTTCAACTCCTTCACAACAGATACCATACGTCACACTGCACCTGACACTCAATCAATACTTCCACCTCAACACAGTAAAACCAGTTTCATCCAAACCTGCATACCAGATGGTCATCTACACAGGTAAGCATGCTGTTACATCAATAATTTTATTACATTTTCTGTAGCTCCAATAATTATAAAATTATATATCCAGACAATTTTAAAGAGATAATTTAAAGAATCTTAAAGAACCGTTTAACCATGACCTCTACATGACAAACATAAACATGCCTATTAAGCTTCAAAACGACACCAAAAATTGTGCAATCATACAAACCAAAACAAGTCACTCTAATAATATCCCTTATATAAGAATTTTATTAAGATTTTACCATCATCTATAAGCAACAGCAATCATTTTAAGGTGTAACTTTTTGTAATTTTAGACTGTTCACTTGTTTTCAGAGTGACATATACCAGATGTTGTATTGATACAATTAATTCTCCTGATGATGGGAACACAGCTATCCAAAACATGTAGAGAATAGAAATAAACATACAAAAAAAAAAAAGAAACTATGCATCAAGTTGGTTATTTACAAAGATTATACTGAGATGCATGGTTAACAAAACACACAAAAGTTAATTACCTTACACTTCAACACCAAAAGACAACCATGTGAATGATTCAAGAAAGGAAAATTGTTACAAAGATCCATGTCCTTTGAGACCACACCATGAATGAATACATTACAGGGCCTAAATTGCCTTCCATTCTCAACCTGCACGCTTGACAGAAGACAGTGATCAGCTGCACACCACAGCTAACTACACAAACGAAGGCTCTAGGAACTAACTGGATGCATTAAACTTTTATGCCCTATTTCCAGCTCAAACAATTCATGCCTTACAAGGAGGCAATCGCTTTCCGTCCATTTATGCCCTATTATCACTAGGCATAGATGGAAGGATAATATTAAGAAGGATCTTCAGGAAGAGGCATGTGGGGGCATGGACTGGATTGAATTGGCTCAGGATAGAGACAGGTGGCGGGCACTTGTAATTGCAGTAATGAACCTTCAGGTTCCATAAACTGTGGGGAATTTCTTGACTAGATGAGAACCAGTTAGCTTCTCAAAAAGTACTCTGCTGCATGCAGTCAGTAACTGTTATCACCAGAATATAAACCACTCAACAGATTTGCTTAGATTTTGACACTGGATATTTCGACTGAAGTTACAGAGAAATTCCAGTTTTCTGCCACGCTGATCTACATAACAATGCCTACTTTACTTAACACTTACCTTTTCACATCATAACAAATCCAATTTCAGGGAAATTCTGGTAGAATAAACCCTTGACCCATCGTGTGTGAAAGGATCACAGAAAACAAATAATAAATGTGAGAAACTGACAGTTTTGGGAAAAGCATTAATTGTGCCAGGAACATGAGAAAACAAAACAAGGAAAGTTTTACATAGTCTAAGAGTTTCACTTGAAGCAGGCTTCAATAAACTTGTCAATGGTTTCACGGTCTCATGTATCTACCTCTTTCTCCTACTCACTACTACTACCACTGTCATGATAGAAATCTGGCATTGTACCATGCAACTATGCTGGATGCCATACGAGGCAACCTCATTTTCCACAGAGGCATTGAAGTGAAGTGCACATCGTTCTCAGTGTTTACCCATATCCAGTCCTCAGGCAAGGCATCATGCTTGTGCAGTTTGGTGCATAATGCACAAATTTTATATTCTGTAGAAACTGTATCTTGCAAACAAGCAGCTCAGTTGTCCACAAACAAGAAAATGTTCCTACTCTGAACAACAACTGAGGCCTTCAGTACCCTTTAAAACTCTGTGAACATGGTTGTGGTCATCCACACTTTTCAGTGTAGTATTTCACATTTTTCAAACAACATGAATTCCATTATTTTCCCACTGTGATCAGCACACATAACAACATTAAATACATAGGTTTAATTGCTGAACTCAATGGAAGTAAACCAGAACATTTTGAAACAATACTGTAATAACTGCAGATCACAGTTAACATGTTCGCCACCTTACAACTAAGCCACAAGAACACAACCATTAATCATACCTGGCACATGTGTGGTAACACTTCATGAAGTTAACAGTGATTAATGGTACAGACAAGTTACCTCTACTGTACATTCCACAACCATCACATTACTTTTGGTCCCTTTCTCTCTCAAACACAATCATGCCAGGAATACTGTGGGTCAGGACCAAGAATTCTAAACAAATGGCACAGAAAAACAACACTTTGAGAAACAATCTGTCCGCTCTAATTATACATTACTTATATGGGCATTTTTTGCGGCCAGAGGTAATGAAACAATACTTGCAGCAAAATAACCAGTATACCACTACACAATAATAAAATAAAATATATATGTACACAAACACAACAATGTATTTTTTGCCTTAGTGGTTGCTAGTTTCGGCCATTGCGGCCATCATCAGACCAATGTTATACAAAAAATTTTAAAAGGCTGGTTACATGTTGTGCATAAAAATGTTAAGTTGTATGGGATCCCATTTACATTAATGTCAATATTTATTAACAGCCTTACAATCATTTTTCTGTGCTACCTATAATATGACGTATCAAGGTTCTGTTGTATACAGCTGTTAAGTGCATTTAAAATATAAAATTGTCATGTTGATATGTTTGTTATACTAGATTAAAATTAAGTAAAAATTGTCTCAGGTCACAACTTGTGTGACTAGCTGCTGTGCCTCGAGATGTTGTTCTAATATACTTGTCAAGTAAACTGAGAGCTGGATGGTATAAGCGTCATATCATAATGTGATGCTGGAGATGTATTGTCCTCAGTATAAAGTGTGGACTTTTTAGTAAACTGGCAATCACACTGGAAATATAAAATATATAATATATAGATCACATTGTAAAAATATATAATATATATAGATCACATTGTATCAATTAAATTTATATAGCTAGGGATATAAAAATTCTACTTACAGATATCGTAGTAATATGATAGTTTAGCTCTACTCTTATGTGCGTAACAGTTTGTGACTGAGCAAGGTCAATGACATAACTCCCTGCACCCACACTTTATACTGACGACAATACATCTCCATCGTCACATTATATGATACTTATGCCATCCAGCTCTCAGTTTACTTGATAAGTATATTAGAACATCATCTCCATGCACAAGCAGCTAATCACACAAGTTGTGACCTGAGACAGTTTTTACTTAATTTTAATCTAGTATAACAAACATATCAATGTGACCAATTTATATTTTAAATGCACGTACAGCTCCATACACCAGAACCTCAATACATTATAGGTAGCAGTGAATAACCATTTTAAGACTGTAAATAATTTTAAGTCTGTTAATAAATAGTGACATTAATGTAAATGGGATCCCATATAACTTAACATTTTTATGCACCATATGTAACCAGCCTTTTTAAATTTTTTGTATAACATTGGTCTGATAATGGCTGTAATGGCCGAAACTAGCAGCCACTAAGACAAAAAAAACAATGTTGTGTTTGACTGTGTATGTACATCATTTATTTTATTATTGTATTTTAGAACACAACGGGATGTCCTCTACCAAAAAAATACCAATACACACTCACATATGCATTCATAAACTCCCGTTCATACACGCCTACAGCACATGTACCAAATTCTAAATTGTCAATACTTACTTGACTACTAGATTCATCACTATTCTGAGTTGTTCTTGGGGGTGAACCACTCTTACGACGAATACCCCGGTGAATTGTCCATTTCTGAAAAACATTAAAAAATGAGTGTAAATCAATGCACAGTATTCAATGACTGATTATACATATGTATTTAGTAACTAAGGGCATCATATTCCATAAATCTGAGTCTATGAGATTTTTATGTATCAGCAAATTTAATGTAGGAAGTTTATTGAAATACATCACATGATCCAAATGCCTTTGAAAAGTAAATAGGATGTCATCCTTGAAATCACATAAAGGAAAATTCCAACAGTGTCAGAGTTTGTCATTATGAAATGTGTTCTAATGTTGGAGAATGTTGCATCCAATGGGTTCTCTAAAAGCATGGAAAACCCAAGGACTTTACTTTCAGTATTTCTGAAGACAGAATGATCCTCACTCAGCATGAATGGAAGAATAACCTGCAAAATTACTGAGATACAAAGTATTTTTTCACTACGTATGTATCATATTTTATCAGGTTTTAAATATTGGTCAATTCACAAATATATACATTGTACATGCAAATATATACATCATTTGTGCAAACTGTTGCTTTTATAAGGAATTTTGTCTAGTTCTCCAATATGCAATGTGAACAGTATATCTGAATACTCAGACATGTGTTAAAAGAAAGCTTTGAATTAACTGAACAAAATCTGCAGACCATTAGAACATTAATCATAATTAATAATAAAAATCCTGTCTCCCCGATTCCCTTCATTCTGTCCTCTAGCCTGGATCTCTGGATCAAATGCCATCACCAATTCAATGCTAGGCAACTGTACACAGTTCCATGAAGAAAAGATACAAGGTGCTACCCAAAAGTCGCTGAAATTCGAATGCCACATGAAAACTGTTTGTAGTATGGTTGTGAACTGCCAGATATCGTGAGCTGTACCATTTGTGAACAACTCTGCCATGCGGCATTCTGCAGTGAGGACATGTTTTTTTAATGCATTTTTGTGATGTTGCGTTAATGTGGTTTTACAATCGTACTGACCTGCTAAAATGACTGATGTGAAGGAGCAATAGATTTGCATCCAGTTCTGCTTCAAACTCAGCAAGATGGCATCAGAAACACACAAAATGCTTAAAGAGGCATTTGGTGATAATGCCCTAGGCCAAACACAAACCTACGAGTGGTTTACACATTTCAAGAACGAACAGATGTCAGTCAATGATAAGGAGCATTCTGGATGACCTTTGACCTAAAACCACGACCTAATATATGGCAAAACTGCGAAAGGCTATCCTGGAAGACCGATGATGAACGTTTCACAATGTTTGCAACATTGTCCGCAGTATGGAATGTGCCAGCGAATTCTGTCGGATGAACTCAACAAGCAGTGCATTGCAATAAAATCTGTGCCAAGGCCACTCAGCAATGATCAGGAACACTGCATTCCTGTCTGCACTGAGCTCAAGGAACAGGCCGAAAAAGACGCCAACTTTATTTACACCATCATTACAGGTGATGAATGTTGGATGTTTGGGTACGACCCTGAGACAAAGCAGCAGTCTTCTCAGAGGAAGACTCCTACTTCACTGCTGAAGACAGCAGGACAAGTTCAGAGCAATGTCAAATTGATGTTGGATTGTTTTTTTTGACAATGATGGCATCATATGTAAGGAATTTGTTCCACCAGGACAGATGGTGAATGGAAAATTCTAGTGTGACATTCTGATGTGATTGAAGGAAAACATCCAGTGCAAACGTCCAAACAAGTGGCGCAACTCCTGGGCCCTGCATCATGACAACACTCCGGCTCACGCGTCATTTGTTGTGCGGCAGTTTTTGGGCTTCTATAAGGACAGTCATCCCCCACCCTCCCTACTTATCAGACCTCACCCCCTGTGATTATTTCCTATTCCTGAAGATGAACTGAAACTCAAGGAGTGGCATTTTGACAGCAGTGAAGAGATCCAGACTGAATCGCAGGACATGATGAAGGCACTGATGCAAAATGACTTCCAGCAGTGCTTCTGAACATGGAAATCCCACTGGGATCGCTGTATCAATACAGAAGGGAATTACTTTGAAGGGGATGGAGGCAAACATAATTTTCAGTCAGTGGTTAATCTACGGCAAAGGAACTGTGGGAACTTTTGGGTAGCGCCTCGTACATGAGGTGTGTCTAAAACTTACCACCAGGTAGCAAAGATCAGGTACTAACAATAAATAAAAGTAACGCAGATTTAATTCATTGCAGTGAAGAGGGAAATGGGGCCTGCCATTAGAAATGAAGTTTCCATGACAGTCAATACCACACTGTACATTGCTGGGCCTGAACATTATATAGTCTGGTAGTAGGATACCATGTTTCAGGGGAACATCATGTACATTACATCTTTCAAACATCAACAATGAAGGTGGAGGGAGTATGCTCAGCTTTCTAGACTTCATGTCACCATAACCCAGAAAACTAAAATATACCCTGTTATTGTTTATATTATTCATTAATTACATAACCAACAAAGTATAAAGAAGCTGTAAGTCACAATTACATTTTCATATCCTTCCAACATGTTTCAGCCTACACAGTCAAAGAAGACTGCTTTACACATACACTATATAAAAATACAGATAAAATGTACACTGATACAGTGATGTACACAGTAAAGTGCACTCCACTTATTCAATCTCTGAAGTATAAGAGATTTAAAACCCAAATTAGCTGCTGGCAGCCAATGTTCTTGTTGCTTTAAATGCCCATTTTTGCACCTGCTGATATTATCCATTGCTTTTCACATATTTTTAAAGATAAAAACTTAAAATAGCTGCTGCTGTAAGAGGGGAGGAAACTTGCGCAATAATTTGGAGCTGAGTGTGCATTTCATCATATTTCCTCATAAGTTATTTGGTTTCAGTCTTTTACTTATATTTGGGTTTTGTGTTAATGCTGGCTGATGTGGGTGCAGAGGTGATTGAATTCATACACAATCAATGGGACAGGAAACGAATGCATACAGATGTTCACTGCACTGGTTAGTGCAATATGTGACCAAAGGCAATGGCCATCATTCTGCTAAAAGGATTTCTTTGTAATTTTTGTAAACAGTAATTTCATGCTTATGTGTGTCATCAACTCAAAAGTTCAGCACTTTCCCAGTCGGAGCAATAACTTGCAAAAGGTCAGGCAGTGCAGAGGCCTGAAGCATGATTCAGACATTCAGGTGTTGGGTTTTTTGTGTGCAAAGCTGCCTTGAGAGTGCATTTAGTAGGATGGCTCCAAAAAGAGAACTGAGAGATTGAGATTTCACAGAACTGATATTAGAATTGGATTCTTGATGCACATTCACTATAAGATGAAGACAGTTCTCCCCAAAGTGAGACACTGACAGTAACACAGATGATACTGACATAAACTTTTGACCTACTATACCTACAGTCCACAGGTTTACAAGGGGTCCCTAATGAATATTGCAGAGGCTGCCCACATCACTAAATAATATACCCCACTTGGCATTTTCATGCTATACTTTTTTGAAGTTACACAACTGTTGGTGGAAGGGACAAACATATATTATCACCAGTTTTGGGCACATTGGACAAAGGATGGTCCCCACTGCCTGAGGTGACTGTTGAGGAAATGTATTTGTTTTTAGCAATTATTGTGGAGATGGGTCACCCTCAGATGGACATGCTGAAATATTACTGGTCGACATAAGAACAGTTTTACAAGGCCTGTTATAGGAACGTCGTGAAACACAATAAATTCTTTCACATAGATTCCTGCATTTTGGTGACAATAAAAGACCATGAAAAGACAGAATGACAAATATGACCAAGTGTGGAAAATGAAAACTATATATGACAAGCTCAATGGTTCATATGGACATGACAGCCCAACTGAACATTTAGCGGTTCATATAAGTATTGTGCTATTCATTTTCAAACACTATATGCCAAAGAAACACAAGAGATTTGGGATCAAAACTTACCAACTTTATAATTCTAAGGTATATAGAAACAATATAAATATGTATTTAGGCAAAGACAGGCAATATGCAAGTCCCTGCATGACAGCTACACATGCAACTGTAACTGGACTTAATGTCAAACTTGACAATGTGGGACAAAAACTAAGCATGTACAATTTATTTTCATCTCCAGTATTGAAGATTTACACACTATGACAAAAAGTTGCTGTGGAAATGTTAGATCAAACAGAAAAGGGTGCCAAGTTTTGGACAGAAAATAAAACTGAAGTGGGGTGACATAAGTACTAAGATGAGACATAACTTGACAGCCATAGTGTGGAATGACAAATGGAATGTACACACACAGAGACAAAAATGCATTCTCTACCACTGAAGGGTAATTTCTTTGATAAGCATGAAAAGGTGTGAAACTGGCCATAGAAGAAGGACTATAACAGACACATGGGGTTTGTGGAAAAATTTGACTGTATAACACAACCCTTACTCCATCAGCAGATGTACCTGGAAATGGACAATTAAGGTATTTTTCCATCTTCTGGACTTTGCATTTATCATTCTCACCTCGTTATTGTTAAAAATTATCACACTGACAATTCAGACTGACACTGGTGCAGGAATGGTGAAGAACCTAATACATGAGGTTGGAAGAGTGCCTCAACTTCAAACGACAAGACAAGGAAGACGAGCCCATCCATGATCCAACCAAAAAGGTCCTGATAAAAGACGTAACACTAGCGTGTGCAGTGTAAGAGAATTCAATGTGTGTGTGTGTTCCGTTAAAAACAAAGAAATGAGAATGAAATTAAAGTGTTGAGAATGCAATGTAGGGCTGTGTGATAGACCATGTTTTGAGCCGTATCACACCAAACCGCATTTTTGAAGACTATTTGACACTAAAGTGGAAAAGTGGAGCACACAAATGGAAGTCAACATTACCAATAAAGTTACTGAACTGATGTTTTTCAGCAGCACTGTCATGATGAAATAAGAGGAGTAAAGGAGGCAAGGGTTTCATAAAGGAACAGAGACTTGTTAGATGGGCCTTTATGTGTGCATTTGCACCATTTCACAAATATGAGGGAAAAAAAATAATAACACCTGCTTGGAGACACCTGTAAATAATTCATGACTGTTGGGAAAATCTGAAGGCTGTTAGAAAAATTAAACCTCATTAGTGAAAATCTGAACTAGAATTAAATTTCACACAATCTTACACCTATACTAACCTTCTAGACAAATAATGTAAAAAAAGAGACATGTATTGATACACGCTGAAAAATTTTTCAAAACGCCAGGGTGTTGTGGGACAGTGATTTCCCTTTCATCCTTTGAGGACATTTAAATTACTGGGGCAGTATTTTCATGTTCAGCCATTAAGGGTTAAAGATGTGGACAGCCTATGAAAGCACAATGCATAAAATATTAAAAGTGGTAAACCAAAACGAATGCAAATGCTCTCATTTGTGGACATTTACTAAATACCAAAAGCACCCACTCTGGTGTTCCCATTCTGGTTTCATGGTATTCTATACGTTGTGATATAAAATGGGATCCACATTCTTAAATGACTTCATAGGAGATCTACATTTTAACACAACATTCATGATGTTTCCTCATAATGTGTGGTCTCACAGACATATAAAAGACTTCCACAATAAATAAATAAATAACTTCTTTGCAGATTGAAGACTTCTAGGATACTATGACACCAACTGGTAAACATTTACCTCCACTGTTAAGGAGTATTCTGCCTCCATCTTGAGGATCAAGTACACCAATCCCTACAAAACTTGGATCTTCAACACACTGGTGTGAGAAAATCAAATCTCACAATTTCTTCACTGCAGTATGGTTACTTTTACAGACGTTTGTGTAAAGAATAAGTATTGTGGCTACTTATTACCATCAGAACAGAGGATACAATTAACAAAAATAACCAAACCACCCAGATACAAGCGAACATGAACTTCACATCAGATTCAATAATAAAAGAAACAAGAACCTTTTCATCAGAATCTGAGTCAGTGTTAGACCCCAATTCTGATCCTCCTTCACTGCCCTCTTCACGATGAACAGCCAGCTTCCTTGCTTGTCGATCCATCAAGCTTGTTCGACTCCTTGTTTTCTTCCATGAGTAATAGTATTTCACTAGACTTGCTATAGACTTATCTGGCAGCTGAAATATATATACACATGGAAATGGTCAACAGTAAAGTACTAATACAATGAAATTCGTAGTCTTTCAGTTTTTCATACTGTATATGTGTGTAAATATATTACATGCTGGAAATAGTTCAGTATCTGGCAGCAGTCCAACATCCCTGCATAAATTAACAAATAAAGACAACTACACAGAATAATCTGAAATGGACCCAGCATTACTTCAGTCCACATTTGTCTTCAATTAGGACCAACCTTGAAAAAATGATAAATTCAGAAAACTATGTGAAAAGATAATGTCCACAAACAATATTTAAAATTTTAATCTCACACTATTATAAGAGCATGTTTTAGGTACTGGTACAATAAGTGGGGTGAATAAAAAATGCACAACCAAACCTACAACACCTTGCATGTCCAAACAGTGACCATCTTACTTGGAAAAATCCCAGGTGTTGTTCACGTCATCTCATAGCCATTTGGTATCTGTTGTTAGAAGTCCTAACACCAGTGCCTTCTGTAGCATAAACAGCAGACTTTAAATGATGCCACAAATAGAAGCCTTAGGTACTGATATCAGAGGAACAAGCAGGCCATATTACTGATCTACCTCATCCTATCACTGCTCTGGAAACATGCTGTTTAAGAACATATTGATTGCAAGAAAAATGTGCCAGAGAACCATCATACATAAACCATAAATGAACCCTAGTCTGCAAATCTGCATCTTAAAATAGCTCTGGAAGAACTTTTGTAGGAAACTGTGGAGAACAGCCCCCATCAAATGTGGTAGAAGAAAGCTGGATCACAGAAATCTGTGTCCTGCAATGCCTGTCCGCATATATATAGAGAAAACTGTAGATGCTGCCCGGCATACAAGATTCCATGTGGATTTCTGTCTGCCTGCACATGCTGAGTATGGAGACTACATTAAAAATTCCATCTCTTAAAAATCCTGCCATTTTGAATGAAACAAAATGATGTTAGTTACATGCACTGCCTGCTACCGTGCTGTGTTACCATCATAAAAGTCATAAATACACTCAAGCAAACTGAAATCTACTGCACTGAATCTCAAACTGGATAATATAAGCATTTTCTTTTATCTTCAGGAGGCCATAACTCAGACACCACACTTCAGAAGATTATATTAATGTACAATTTTTATTGTGGTGTACAGTCACTCCCTACAGGTCTGGTTGTGCACTTTTCATTCACTCTGTACAACCCTACCAGCTGGAAAAATGAACTGGAACAATTTCATTCTGGTTCATAGTGGCAAAGCCTACTGCAAATTCTTACAATTGTATACATGCACATCTGCTGGTACTGGAAAATACACATAGCCCTGTTTCGCGCCATAGTTGTTCTGAGGATGGATGTACCAAATGATCCACAGGTTAACACTGACAGCAATATCCCAAACATCCTGTTGTGGTTATATTACTAACAAGAGAAGAGGACCATAAATCACAACTTAAATCTTGACAAAATATTTCTGAAAATAAATATTTTGTTAACACTGAAGTTGTCATCAACAGGCTTTCTTCTCTTTTACCTGTAAACTACATATTCTTGGGAGGTTTGTGCAATGGCTGCACTATGAATGATGAAATAACTGGATGACCTCCTGTTTGTAAGGAATATGCCGAAAACATTATTCATTTCTACCCAGTCCACAGAAACCAGAGCAGCATGCATGAAACAACTACGTGTATGGGTATATGTATGAAGGTGAGTCAAATGAAAACCTGAAATATTTTTTATCTCATAAGTTACTGAACACAAAAGGTACACAATGGTAGTGGTAGTAGTGGTAGTGGACCCAGGTTACATCTCCTGTAACAATTCTTCCTAGAAAGCCATCACCTTCTGCTTCAAAGCATTTTAAAAGTTCCTGTCATGCATCAACACATCATTCTTTCAATTCTGCAGGCAGCTGGCACGGCACCCACCTTGCACACTTTATGGAACTGTAGAACATCATGGACGATATGGTGTGCTGATCCATGCCTCGTATCCAGGTGAGCAGCTATTTCATTCACCGTTACATGGCGATTTTCCTTCACAATGGCTTCAACTGCTGCAATGGCCTCTGGTGTCACTACTAAGTGTGCCTGACCAGGTCAAGAAAAGTCTGTTACAGAACTAATGCCATTCATGAACTTCCTAGTCCACTCATACACTTGCTGTTGTAACAGACATGCATCACCATACTGAACTTTCATTCACCAGTGAATTTCGATGGGTTTCACCCCTTCACTACTTAAAAAACGGATGACAGAACGCTGTTCTTCTTTAATGCATGTTGCAAGCAGGGGCGCCATCTTTACGCTACTACTGTGCCGCTGTGTTGCATTCCTGCATCGTACTGCCACCTGTCGGCCACTCTTCAAACCACGAGTATCATTGTTGTCAACTTACAAGACAATCGAGTTGTGTTTCGAATTTTTATCGCACTTTTAAGGTTCATTTAACTCTCCCTTGTGTGTGTGTGCATGTCTGTATATATCAAACCTAAAAGAATCACTTGGTTAGTTGCTCAACATGCCTTTATCTTTGTACATATTAGTTACGTGTCATGCAGCAACTGGCTGCCACAAACAGACTGAAACAATTATGACTTCTGCTCCGGGTTCCTCAGAAAAGTGGCTAATGAGACAATTATGAACAGACTGGTCTTCAGTGATTAAATGACATTTCAGTTGATGGAAAGAGCAAATCAGCATAAACTGCATATCCAGTGGAGACAAAACCCCCACAGCTCATCTGAACAGGAAAGGGATGGTCTCAAGATTAACATCTACACCACAGAGGTTGTGCCTCAGTTCATCGCCACTCCAGCCCCTTTCAGTGCTAACATCAAACTTCTTTATTTGTTGTAACACCTTTCCAATTAATCTTTCAGATGTTTGAAATGTTTCATAACTATGTTCTAAACATGCTCAGTGTGACACAAGATTGAAGTCATAACGATCATTCATAGGCAACCTTGAAAAAAAATGTCAGCAATGAAAAACAAAAAGCGCTCTTTACCATTTGCCGAATCCTATGGAAGCTTTTCCCATGAAATTGAAAAGCTTGTTCGAATAAAACTTTATCTTCAACTGTCCACTCATCTGGAAATGGAGTGAAGTTGGCAAGATCCAGTATTGCCCGTTCAAGGTCATGTTTGTGCCAGAAGAGCATTCCCAGTGCCTGTTCTCCATTGTAACCATACTTCTCCTTTGCTAGTGATATATACTCATCCACTGAAACAAACAATACTCACAATACTTCAATTTACCAACACAAAGAATTATTAAACTACATGAGCAGCTCTGGCACAATGATCCCAAAAATCAATGCTTCAATCAAAAGAAAGAAAATAAAGAGGGGAGTGTGTGTGTCAAATTGATATACACATCTTTTCCAGATGCATTCACCAAAAATTTGCATACTTCATCTCTCATGCCCATTTACTGTCTATGCAGAAATATTACTTGTAGTATAAGCCTGACTTATTTACCCGAATGCAAGATGACTCTAATCTAAGATGACCCCTCTAAAAAACACGTCTGCCAAGGGAAAATGTATTTATCCAATCTAAAGAGAACCCCCCCAAAATAAAATGTCCACCAAGAAAAAATATTCCATACACTTAATATACAAAGCATGTCAGATTCCATCTACCTTTAACAATCAGTCTCACCATCTCCACATTCACAGTCCTGTCTTCATCTTCCTCATGCTCACTCTTAACATTCCCATCCTCTTCACTGCCATTCACAACACATTATCATCAGTCTCATCCATAGCATTGGATATACAGCATTTGTTAAAACCCTTCACAGTCACTTCTGGTGAGATGCACTGCCATGCTGTTATGATCCACACTGACTAAACAATACATTATATTTCTTGGTTTATAAACTCACGTGTTCCAGATTTTTGTGTCATGTCTGCGGTCTGATCAGTCTGAGTTCATAGCTCCAATTAAGGTTTTTAATTTGTGGATTGGCCCAGGCTTTATTTTTGCATCTTGTAGCTAATTTTTAGTTTTTCAATAGCCATTTTCCTGTTACTATCTTTAGACTAGATATGTTCTCAGGCGTACAACTTAACAACTTACTGTTTCTGTGGTGCCCAGTGACTAAGAATAATTCAATCTAGGTGGTCCACCAGGTTAGATGCTTCTTTGCCTGAAAACGGAAACACAGCCGGCTTCCAAAACATCGTGTGTCTTTAAGAAATTAGGTGATGAACAAAGACCCAAAAAAGAAGACTGTGTCTATAAATTTCAGTTGTGCTGTGCTCTCTCTTTTGGATATCTTGACCCTTGAAACTGGGACTGATAGGTTGTCCCAAAACATCGGTGCAGGGTTACAATTCTACAATGCATATTATCTCAGAAGAGTGCAGATCTCACATGATCTGGTGATGCACGCCTTGGTTGGCTCCACGTGGTCCAGTTCAGAGCAATCCAGTTTGGCGCTTAATAAGCAAATTTAAGACAACCTCATATATTTCAGCACCAACTTTAAGGGAAAAACCTTGTCTTGCATTCAAGTAAATACGGTGTATTTCAGTGCAAATGGCATCTCTTTCTCCGACATTGCTGATCAGGAAATCCACTGCATGAGCTATGGAATAATGTACTTGCATCCTGGGTTGACTATGACTGCAATAATCATGGAACTCAATTAAGGTGTCACATGTGTAACACACAAGCAGAACTGCCTTTCTTCACCCATGATATAGTTACTTTCCTTTTCTGCATCAGAATCTATATAAACTAAAACTTTAAAGGGGAAATAATGCCTAAATTAATAGATTAGAAAAAGATATGGCATGAAGACTCAAACCACATCAAGGATTAGTTACAGGCTGTGTTAATGGTCACTGCTGCTGTACATGAATTCAAGAGCATGCACTAAATTTCACAGTATCTTGGGTGTTCTCTATTTGGTCCATGGTAGGAAACAGAACATCAACACAGAACTTATATTTTCAATATTAAACTCCATCTAAACAGATCTTTATCATTGCACTGTGCATTCTGTAGTTTATTTAATTAATACACCAACAAATGCACATATATTCATTTAATGATCTAAAATTCACATTAAAACATTTAAAATGCTCCTACATGTTTCGATCATATGATCATCCTAAAAACAATGGATATCCAATAAATACCATAAATAGGTTCAAAACAAAGCTAACAGCCAAGCAACAAAAACAACAACAATACCTCAAAACAATTGCACGTAACAAAAAGTGGGTAACTTTCACTTACTTCAGACCTATAGTAAGACGCATCACCAATTTGTTTAAGCAATCCAATCTGAACATTGCCTTTCAAGCAACCAATACCATACGACAACAACTAAATGAAAAACAGACTAGTAAAAATTCAAGTGGAATATACAAATTAGTATGTAATACATGTAATAACGGAACAGCCTCGTGGTCTAGTGGTCAGAGTCTCTGCCTACTAATTTGATTCCCGGTTCTACCGTGGGAATTTTCCCTGAAGGGGAGGATTCCCACGTTGCCCATGGTCTTGGTAGGTCAGTAGAATTTAGGTTTAAGGGCCCTCCTGGCACTACATCCTCCTATATCACCACTCACATCATCGGGACAACGTAATCATGCCTCATGGGTGTCCCAATCTCAGAAGTCGGTTACACTTCTGCCATGCCCAGGAGGGAAGACCACGAAGTCCACAAGGGCATGTGGGGGCATTGGGGAGGGGGACAAAAAAATACAACATGTAATAACGTATATGTTGGACAGTCACGCAGATCTATAAATGTAAGACGCAAGGAGCATGTAAGATATATAAGAACTAACAATCCTTTATCCGCCTACGCATTGCACATTTTACGGAATAGACATGAATATGGGACAATAGCAGATACATTACAATTATTGAAGACATGCCAGAAAGGCACACATATGAACTGTTAGGAAGCCTTATATATACAAGTATTCCATCAACATAAAGTGTTCATTACTGAACAACAGGTCAATGACACCAACCCCCTCTATGAACTTGCGAACATAACATGAATGCTTCCACGTGATCCATAGCCAATCTCATGCTATACGTCGCACAACGCACATCCATAGCCAGGCTCATTCTGAACAGTATATGACTCACACAATACACATGGTAAGCACAATTCACATTCCATCCCATATAGCCTAATTATTTGTGCAATAATTAGTTCTTACTATATTGTTTTGACAGTCTATTAACCTTTATCCGACGAACGCACCTGATCCTTTTAAATCAGCATCCTACAAAAGCACCAAATGGGTGCACTGCGGCCATTTAAATGCTCCACACAGTCATGTACAGGCTTAGAATTATAGCCCTACATGGTATCTCCACATTATATAATGATTCGTTGTCAGATTCACACTCTGGCCACTTTACCCAATTAAGTACATATGCACGTCATGAATAGCAGTTTCTAGGCACCCTGTAAATCGTTTGAACCTTATATGTGTGTTTTTATGCTAAGCAACTGACTCACTTCCTTCTGAAGAGACGTTTAGCAGTCAACTGCATTTCGTTCATACAGAAGTTGGACCACACACAATGTGAAACCTCATTCACTCTGCCAAACGTTGCTGTTACAGGAAGTCTCTTCCTGACGGCATGCTTCATATAAGAATTTTCTTGCTGTGTATCCCGCTCATAAAAAAACAAACTAAATCAATGAGTGATATACTTTACAGTTCGTGATCCTGTAGCCATAAAACATACTCACTTTATTTCGACCGTCGCAATATATATTACTGCTGAAAGGGACTAAGTATCAACTGTCTTTATATGATAAAATGCCAATGCTAGATTTTCTCAAATGCCAGTGTTACATTTCAGTTCAGTTTTTGCCCTATTCTAGGATGGCTTGAAATCTAAGATAAACAGGATGCATAAATAATTCGCCTGTACAAATAAATATAGGTAATTCCTGACAGTTCAGTGAGATAATGATTTTCCTCTAACTTACTACGAGTGAAAAGCTTCATTCACAAAATCTGCGGGGGGGGGGGGGGGGGGGTCGAACA
>Ga0123355_10006515_pt1 | contig 17319 bp, 12 predicted proteins | sample TergutEmb28metaG_3_FD_89872 | JGI IMG/M metagenome (GOLD analysis project Ga0123355, IMG submission 89872) | Embiratermes neotenicus P1 segment gut microbial communities from Petit-Saut dam, French Guiana - Emb289 P1 | ecosystem: Host-associated > Arthropoda: Insects > Digestive system > Gut ...
AGTTAAGGAAACATTGGAGAAGTACTTCATAGTTCGCATTTCATGGGTGTTTGGGGAAAACGGTGCGAACTTTGTTCAGACTATGCTACGTCTAGGCAGAGAACGAGACAGCTTGAATATTGTAAGCGACCAAATCGGATCACCGACATATACTGCTGACCTTGCGCCGTTATTGTGCGATATGGTTGCAAGTGAAAAGTATGGCGTATACCATGCAACTAACGAAGGAACATGTTCTTGGGCTGAGTTTGCGCAGGAGATATTCCGTCTGGCGAATTTGCCTACTAAGGTTAACCCAATTCCAACATGTGAATATCCGACTAAAGCCACCCGTCCGCTTAATTCTCGCCTTGATAAATCTGGTTTGGATGCGGCTGGTTTTAAACGGTTGCCTGAGTGGAATGACGCATTAGAACGTTATTTAAAAGTGGAATCAAGTTAAGGCACTCGGAAAAATAAACTGACTGCAAAACACCCCCAAAACCATCACGATTCTGGGGGTAATTTTTTAATCTATTTACAAACATAAAATCTTGGCCGCGCCATATCTTTGGAAACGAAATAATCCAACATCCAAGATTCGAAAATCCTATTAGACACCAATACTTTATCGTTACCTTCTGCACGTTTAAAAAATCCATATTGAATCCCTATAAACACAACAGAATCATATAGATCAAAGGGCTTCAACTCGCCAAGCATCAACAACTCGTATATAAAATCAGACAATTCCTTATTATTTCCAAGATTCTTAAACATATCATCGAACAACATATTCTTTTCACCAATTAAAATCTGAACTGCATTCCGCACTCCAGTAGCCGTCTAATCCTTATTTAGTTTTTCATCTATATGTTGGCAGACCCTCGATACCAAAAATGGGTATCCATTTGTATAGCTGTAAATCTCAATTGAGATTAAATCTATACACATCCCTGTTTGATTGTCTTTTTCATAGATTTCCAACATGGTTGCGATTTCGTCAGAATTAAATGACAAATTAACATCGAAATCAGACGCCATATTCCATAGGGAATTATATATTTTGTTTTCCGTATCGGCTGGCATATATGTACCTTCTTGTATCATCTTAAATTTGATATTCTTAATATCGTATACGCCTGCTAATATTACACTATGAAAAGTATAATCCTTGCCCCTTTGTCGTGCAAGAAATTTACTACGCAAAATACTTAAAAAGTGCAAGAATATCTGGTTATTACTAGTTTTATCAACTTCGTCTATCATAAGAACTATTTTTTTACCTCTACACATAGTTGTGATATGATCGCTCAATAATTCTAAAGTAACTACATTTTTATCTACCCATTTTTTATATTCTTCATCTGCTGATGTAAAATGAAGTGCTTTTTGTATAAGATGCATAAATGCTCGACAAAAAGATTCTGATGAACTAAAGCTCTCGATTCCAAGGCCTTCAAAGCTTATGCTAATACATAGATATTCATTCTCTAATTTCTTCTCAAGTTCGTTAAGTATGGTAGACTTACCATACTGTCTTTAGGTTATATTATCCCTATACCTTCTAAATGGCGCAATCTGTTCGGTTGTAGGTTGACTGTGAAGTCTCAGTAGCGACTGAGAGCGTTTTGTAGTTTGTTTGTGCGCAAATGAGTGCTGCACACGCTTTTAAAATTTCTTGATCTTTATGAAGATAAAATTAAAAATCTTTCATTTGGAATTTTCTAGAGCATTATTGGAAATTATAAGTAACGAAACTTTAACCATTGTAGAGGTTCAACAATGGATTGATAACTCGATCTGCCAGAGCAAACAGACAACCTAGCAATGTTTTATTTCACACTGGTAATGGATTTTTATGAAGATAAAGAAGATTGAGATCTTTTATGGCGACTTGTTTTTCCAAAAAGAAAATTAACCCTCCCATCCAATATATTAAGAATTTTGTAAAAGATTTTCAATTCCTGATTTTGTTGCCAAAAAACACTCGATATGTGACGTTGAGACCGTTATAACTTCACTCCATGACAATTCGCAATCGATTTTGTCAATATTAGAAAACGCTTAAGAGCATTCTTAGGATTTAAAAGCATAAACAATCGCCAGCTGACCCTATATAGATGGGCTTTCACATGTTATTACGAGTTATTCGTTCATTCACAGATCAAAGGTAATAAAGAATAGGTTATGATCGCATATTTGTGCGGTTTTTTCATCAAAAATTCATATTTATGAAAGGACTAATAAAAATGATATCATTCTACGATAGAGAGTTAGATTTCATAGACAGCAAGATTTTGAATGTAGACCCAGTAGAAATACCGAAACTGTTTGAGCGGATTCCTTTAGGAGTATTCGGCCTTCTCCAATATGGTGAGCAAGCAGAGAGGTACAAAAAAATTTCCAAGTATATGCCAACAATGGCAAGTGATGATGACCAACTAGGATGGACTGGAGATTGTGGCGTGAATTTGTTAAAACAAAGCATAGATTTTGTAAAATCCGCAGTTCATTTTTATGAAATGTATACGAAGAATAATATCGAACGAGCTAATTTTCTTGATTTTGGTTGTGGATGGGGAAGATTGACACGGTTAATGTTGAAATATATACCGCATGAACAAATTTACGCAGTAGACCCATGGGACAAAGCAATAGAAAAGTGCAGAGAGCTAAATGTGCATGGTTCGTTTGGCCAAACAGAATATATATGCAATTCTTTGCCTTTTAGAAATATCAGCTTTGATTTGGTAATCTCTTTTAGTGTTTTCACCCATTTGTCGCTAAAAGCTTGTACAGCAGCATTGCAAACGATTCGTAGCTGTATGGCAGAAGAAGGGGTGTTGGCTATAACAGTACGTCCTCGCGATTATTGGGCATTGCATGGGAATACGTGGTGTAAAGATATTTCGATTAATAGTTTATTATCGGCACATGACACTGTAGGATATGCGTTCTGTCCACATGACATTCCCATAAATGATAAAGTTGACTATGGTGATACCTCCATTTCAATAGTGTATATTCAGGAAAACTGGAAAGATTGGGAGATCATCGGTTTCGACGAATCTTTGTTGGATACTTATCAACAAGTAGTATTTCTAAAACCTAGGAAATAGACTGAAATAAACAAATTACTTAGCCGCAATTTGCAACTTTGAATAATAGGATATTAGGGGTTGAAGTAATTGAAAGACACAGGTGAACGGTACATTCAAAATAACAAGACTACCATAGTTAGTCTGGAAGATATAACGAAGGAACTTCAAAATGTGAACAACATTTTGAAAAACGAGCTTAACTCCCAGCAAGTGCCCATTCCTATTTACAATGCGAAGTTTTGTTACGATACTGGCAATGGGTTCAATGAAGATGAAACAGCTACTCTTCAATATGCTAGTGGTCATTTTATTAATGAAATCAATATTCCGCAAAATACCATCAGCTTAAGATTTGAGCCTGTCCGGGGTTATTCCTGTATTATCAAACACTTTCGGGTAACAACAAGCGAAGGAAATGCAAGATATCAATACTTCAACGGATTTACTGTTGGCGATTACCAACTGTTTTTGACAAAAGACCCACAATATTTAATAGATCTGCCATTGTCTACATCTTGGGTAACAGTAGAGGCTGTTATTTACCCATGCACGGAACCATATGTTTCTGGTCTATTTTCCAGTATTAAAAGCTTTGTCTCGAAATACGAAGAGCAACTTATTCGAATAGAAGATCTTGCAAATGAGTCAAATTTCGCTAACTACGAGCTCGACGCTCTGTTGAATGAAAACTCAATGAAGGCTGGCGAAATAAAAGAGCTGAATAGACTACTCGGAATTTCTGCTACACAAGCACAACAGCATTTAAATGATTATAACAATATTATCAATTCTCGAATTTGGAAATTAACCACACCATATCGCTGGTTTGGTCAACGAATAAAGAACTTCGCATATAAAATTGTTCCTTTACGCTTATTTGTGAAGTTTGTTAAGCGCGCAAGGTTGTCCGGTTTGCGGGTTGCTTTTAAATATGTAGAAGTCTATTTGTCGCGTAACAAAACCAACGAGGTTGGTGAAGAAGCACCATTGTACAATCCTCTTATAACTAGTAGTACAAATTTATATGATAGCGAATATCAAGCAAATTATGATTTTTCCGAGTTTGAAACAGACATCAAAGTTTTAGCCTTCTATTTGCCGCAATTCCATCGTATCCCAGAAAACGATGCATGGTGGGGTGAAGGTTTTACTGAGTGGTCAAATACAAGTAAGGCACAACCTGCATTCAAAGGACATTATCAACCGCGTGAACCACATGAGGATTTGGGCTACTATAGTTTGGACACAATGGAGTCATTTTCGAAGAGCATGAAAACACAAGTATCTATTGCAAAGCAGCATGGCATACATGGTTTTTGCTTCTATTACTACTGGTTTTCTGGTAAACGGTTGCTAGAAAAACCAGTAGATATGCTTTTAAAAAACCCTGATATCGACATTAGTTTTTGCCTTTGCTGGGCGAATGAAAATTGGACCCGTACTTGGGATGGGCAAAACCAAAACATTCTTATGCAACAAGAATATTCCAAAAGTGACCCTTATGCCTTTATTAAGGACATTAAACCATATCTTGAAGATTCACGGTATATCCGCATTGATGGAAAGCCAGTAATTATTGTATACAACCCCAGCACTATCCCTGACAGAACGCAAGTCTTTGTCACGTGGCGAAAAGCTGCCAAAGTGCTTAACATTGGAGAAATTTTGATATGGATATGTCAAACGGCCGGAAATACTGTTGTCAGCTTGAAATTAACCGAACATGTAGATGGCGGCATCGAGTTCCCACCGCATGGTTGCGGCGAAGTAGCAACAGACTTGCATATACTCCCGCATGACAAAGGATATGTATTTGATTATAGCTCAATTGCGCTGATAAAAACAAATGAGATGGAAAGTTCTGTATTAGAAGAGAATCATTGTCCTGTATACAGAACCCCTATGATGGCATGGGATAACGCCGCTCGACGAAAGGAAGGGTTTAGGGCATTCTATAAGTATTCACTTAGAAGCTTTTATGGCTGGTGTCGTTCTGCAGCGGAATATACAAATCGCAATTTCGAAAAAGAAAGCCGCTTTATGTTCATTAATGCATGGAATGAATGGGCGGAGGGGACATATCTCGAACCCGACAAGAAATACGGATATGCAAACATAAACACTTTATCAAAAGCTTTATATCAGCTTCCGTTAGATGGTGGTTATTTTGCAGATGACAAGACAGAGAGCCTATATACTGAAACAAAAATCGCTGTGCAAGTGCATTTGTACTACATTGAACTTGTGGATGAAATCATAGTAAACTTGAACACCATACCTTATAAATTTGATTGTTTCGTTTCAACCGACACAGAGGAAAAAAAAGAAGCGATTGAAAAAGAGTTTAAAGATGTGAGCAAAGCCTTAAGCATTAAAGTTGCCGTACATCAGAACTGTGGCCGTGATGTCGCACCTTTTTTAAAACAAATGAAGGATGAGATAGATAAGTACGAGTACATCTGTCATATCCACACTAAAAAAACACTAACGGCAGATTTCGGTGACGATTGGCGAGAGTATTTGTACAAGGGACTGCTAGGGAAAGAGGAAAACGTCAAACTTATACTTAATTTATTTGCCCATGATGCAAGTGTTGGAATACTGTTCCCACAAACTTATCACGAGTTGTTGGCTGTCAACAAACATACATGGGGAACTTTGTACTCATGGGGGTCTGACGTAAAAAAATCCAAGTCCGAAATAACAAAGTTTTTGCGCAGAATGAATGTAAATGTCGATTTGCCTGATGAACCGACCTTCCCTGCCGGAAACATGTTTTGGGCAAGGACGTCTGCCATTCGCGACACCTTTGCTTTAGGTCTTGACAGTACTGACTTTCCTCAGGAAAAGGGGCAACGAGACGAAACCTTTGCACATCATATCGAAAGGCATTGGGTTTATCTTGCCATGTCCAAGGGTTATAGGTCAGCCTTTATTCCAGCACTAGTAAGCATGGACGGAGAATAAAAATAAAATTTGCATAGATAAAGAACTTCGGCTATATCAGGGGGTACACTATATAGAGAGTAGAGAGGAGAGTTTGACTATGAGTACTGAAGTTTACTGCGCCGAAGGAATATGTTCCATATGCGAATCAGATACTGTTTTTATAGCATATGATAGTTGGTTCAGGGACCACCTATTATGCAAAAAATGTAATTCCATACCACGTGAAAGAGCGTTGATGGCAGCTATCCAAAAATTCGCCCCCACATGGCGAGAGATGGTAATTCACGAATCATCACCAAGCATTAGAGGCACATCTGCTAAGCTAAAGCAGGAAGCACTTAATTATATTGAAACACAATATTTTCCGAATTCACCATTAGGCATCATGGTTCAAGGTTTTCAAAACGAGAATTTATCAAAGTTAACATTTGATGATAATTCGATAGACCTTCATATTACACAAGATGTGATGGAACATATTTTTGAAATCGACGATTGCTTTATGGAAATAGCACGCACGCTTAAACCAGGAGGAATGCACATTTTTACTGTTCCTTTAGTACAAGGGGTATGTCCTACAGTACAACGAGCATCTTTGGATGATTCAGGGATACAGTATTGGAGTGAAGCTGTTTATCATGGAAACCCTATATCCGATGAAGGCTCATTAGTTGTGTTTGATTGGGGCTATGATATTGTACATCGAATATACACTGCCTCACAAATGCCTACAATTATATTACAAATTGACGATATATATAGTGGCATTCGAGCCGAGTATAATGATGTATTAATAAGCACAAAAGCTTTCTTATAAAGGTGAGATTTCTATGCATGATAATGATAAGTTCTATGAGTATATGAAAAGCAAAACTGATGAGCAGTTTTTGGATCTTTTATGTCAGGCTGAAAATACTTCGGTTATTGATGGGTTTAAGATGCCAGTATTTCCGGATGAGTCGCTTCAAAAACAATTTGTTGGATCTTCTGGTGGAACTTCCCTAAAAAATGAAGGCTGGCTCTTCTATAAACTGGTTAAAGAATATTGTCATAGATTTAATGTACCAATTAATTCTACAACCAAAATACTTGACTTTGGTTGCGGTTGGGGTCGTATGATAAGATTCTATTTCAAAGACATGCCCAGCAGAAACATCTATGGTGTTGATGTCGATCCAGAAATTATACAAATATGCAAGGATACCTTAAACTACGGAAATTATAGCACTTGTGATCCCCTACCACCTACAACGTTTGCTGATGATTCATTCGACATCATTTTTTCATATTCTGTTTTTTCTCATCTTAGAGAAGATGTGGCAAATAAATGGATACAAGAATTCTCACGCATTCTAAAACCAAATGGTATATTAGTAGCAACAACTCAAGGAGAAGGTTTTTTAGACTTTTGCAAAAGCCTAAATGAGAACCCTGAGCAAAAGACAACTGGTTGGCACGAGGCTCTAGCAAATTGCTTTCTCCCAATAGAAGAGTCACGTCAACGTTATAGCAAAGGTGAATTTTTATATGCCCCTACGGGAGGGGGTGGGGTTAGAGAATCATCATTCTATGGTGAAGCCATAATACCACAGTCGTATATAAAAGAAACCTGGGGTAAACTATTAAAATTTTTGGAATATTTCTATGATACAAATAGGCTTCCACAAGCTGTTTTTGTTTTACAAAAACTTGATAGCTCAAGTAGGATGAAGCTCAGACAAAGGCTTGGATTTCTTAAGAAGTTCACCATGTAGTTGGGTGCGTCTGCATAGAACAGCCAAGTCGAAACACAAGTAAAATTAGCTAACTAAATGTAATCTTCTATCAACCCTATATTTGTGTGGGTTATGCTACTCACATATTAGATATTTGTGTATATTTTATTTTCATGATACCCCAAATAACCCTGAACATCAGTTAACCGGTAGTGTACAAATACGGTTCTAAGGAAAGTGTTGAATGCCTAAAGTATCTGTAATTCTTACTTCTTATAATCACGAAAAATATATTGCAAAGGCTATCGAGAGCGTCTTAACTCAAACATTTACTGATTTCGAGTTAGTCATTGTAGACGATTGCTCATCTGATTCTTCATGGGATATTATTAAGTCATATAACGACCCTCGAATCATAGCTGTTCGACACGAAGTAAATAAAAGAAGTTCTGTCCGACGTAATTTGCATCGTTGCGCAGGAGAATATATAGCCATCCATCATTCAGATGATGTATGGTTACCCGACAAACTGAAAAGGCAAGTTGAATATTTGAATGAACAACCTAAAGTAGCAGCTTGTTTTACGTTGGTGAATTTCATTGATGAAGAGGGCCAAGAATTCAACCCTCCTGTAAGTCATTCATATCACAAAGTGTTCGAACAGCAGAATAAAAGCAGATTCGAGTGGCTTCGTACTTTTTTTCAAGAGGGAAATCGATTGTGTCATCCCAGTGTTCTAATCCGAAAGGAGGCATATAAAAAACACAGTTTATTCATCGACGGTCTTGCTCAAATCCCTGATTTTGTCCAATGGATACGTCTATGTAAAAAATCAGAAATCCATGTCATCCAAGAGAAATTAACCCTATTTAGACTACGTGATAACAATGCAAACTCAAGTGGGCATACAGCGCTTAACAGTATTCGTTACAGTTTTGAATACTTTGTTCACTTAACTGAATATATTTCAATACCCGAGAATGACTTTTGCAAAGTATTTCCTGAATCTGTAGAGTATCAAACCGAAGAGGGCATCATAGTTGAGTATGCATTTGCTCGCATGAATGAAAACGGCTGGAGTCCTATGCACAAATTATTTTGCATGAAAACACTTTTCGATTTACTAAATGATCCAATAAAATCTAAAAAAATAGAATCTATGTACAATTTTACACTAATCGACTTCGTGAAAATAACAGCTAAATATGACATATTTAATCAAATATCACCCCACCAATGGCAAAATTGTTCACTTCATATTAATTCGGGTAATGGCTTTGTGCCAGAAAACAGGATTACACTAACCAATTATGTCCCGTTTAGTCATGAATTTTCTGTCGAGTTTGATTTGAAGAGTTTTGATAATGTGTCATCATTGCGTTTTTGTCCACATGAAGGTAATTTTCGCAAGATCAAAATAAATAGCATCACTATCGACGGATGCAGGCGTAATTTCATGCCAATTAGTTCTAGATTTGAGTTGGATGGGCATGATGTTTTCCTTTCGCAAAATCCTGTATACCAAATCGAAGGTACTGGTGAAAAGGTTGCAATTACGGGTGAGATGTATGATTTTGATAACAACACAATTTCGGAGCTAATGTTGCGATATGTGTACAACGAAAATCTAATCAGTAGCTTTAATGAAAATAGTGCCGACATAGCTATGCTTTTTTTTGATACTGGCGAAGGATTCAATGCAGAAGAAACAATGATATTGCCGTATGAGAAAGAAGAAAGTCCTAGCTTTAAATACTTTGTTTCACTAGGTCCTGACGTTAGAGCTGTTAGATTTGATCCAATTGAGAGCAACGCTTGTATTCTAAGGAACTTGGAAATTGTTTCGAACAAAGGTTATCATACATATAAAAATTATGTGGGACAAACCTTTGACTCACTCGAAATATTTGATCACACTGATCCACAAATCCATATTGAAATAGATGGAGATATATCTTTTATCAATATAACAGGTGAAGTATACAAACTTGAACCTAAGAAGCTAAAGCTCGCGTATGATTTATGTCGGATGACAACTGATCTTAATTCGCTTAATCAAACTGTTCTGGAATTGCGTAATACGATCTCAGAGCAAGATAAATCTGCTTACTCTCGTGACCAAACAATTCAGGAATTACACAATATGATTTCAGAACAGGATATATCAGTTTGCACTCTTAACCAAACTATTTTTGATCTACGCAATGTGATTTCAGAGCAGCGCGATACGGTTTCTAAGCTACACAATGTGATTTCAGAGCGCGATATCATTATGTCGAGTTTAAATCACGAGCTTGATGCAATGAGAAATTCTTTTTGTTGGAAAATCACAAGGCCAGCAAGATTTATTTCCATTCTTCTCAAAAAAATGTTTAATTCGAGATCATGAAGAGCTCATCATCCATTCCAATATAATATCTATTAGAGGCAAAACTTAACCAATTCTGATTTTGACAAAGATTTGAGATGAAACAGTGCACTATAAAGTCATTGTCATAATTATGGAACCATAATAAGGAGCTTTAAATTGGAATCAAAACATGCTATAAAATCTCTGCACTCGCCTAGGTACATTTGCCCATTGCTTGGGAAACATGTTAATTTTGATCAATTTAGGATTACTCATTGCGGTCCCATACAAACCCGTATTTGTGAGTATGACGGAGAGGCTAATTTTCCAATTGATAAATATTTGCGTAGCTATGAGGAGTATGTAGCACACAATGATTTAGGTCTAGGAAACTGTAAATACTGCCATAATCTTAAGGACAATGTACATGGTGAATTATTCGAATTTAGTGGATTTAAAAATATTTCTATCAATTGCTTTGATAGGTGCCAGCTAAACTGTCTTTATTGTAATAAACGTAATATGAAAAAAGGAAACAGCATAGAACCATATCCAATACTTCCGGTGATAAAAAATCTATATGAAAATAACTTAATAGATGATGACTGTGTTATACATTGGGATGGAGGGGAGATTACTCTTTATGGCTACTATGCGGAGGCCTTCTCTTATATACTAGAGAAGGGCATGTTTCAAAAAGCACACACAAATTGTGTAATTTTTTCAAAGTTATTTGTTGATGCACTGAAAGTTGGAAAGTTAGAAATGCTAATCAGCATTGATTCTGGTAAGCCTGAAACATATAAGAAAGTAAAAGGCATAGATTGCTTTGATAAGGTATGGGGCAATATAGAGCAGTATTGTGTTGCAGATGTTTCTGGTCATATAGCAATCAAATATCATATTATGCAGCACAATATGAACAAGCGCGATTACTTAGGCTTTGTTTCAAAGTGTGTTCAATGCGGCGTCAAGAAAATTATCATTTCGGTAGATTTTCATACCTACAAACCACATACTGAAAGCTATTTGATGAGAAATTATATAAACGCAGCGAGAATGCTATATACTACCGCAGTAAATAACAATCTCTTAGTTGATTTCAATTTTTGGCTCGAGGAAGATATTCAGAGAATTACAAATAGCTCAGCTCTTACTACTTCACCTTCACCCAAGGATGTAGCAAAACAACTGTGTCCACCGATTTTATATTTAAGTGCACATAAAATAAAAACTGAATTACAAATGAAAAGGGAAGAACGCTCAAAGCTAAAAGCTTTTTTAAATAATCCGAAATTAAGAAATACTCGCTATGACAAAGCTGTTAGTGTTAAGGCAGTAAGAAGAAACAGAACCAAAATCAATCAGGTTTTATCATTATTGCATGATGATCGCTCGAAAGAAATATTCCAAGCAGAGCTAACTTCGCGAGAAAAAATGAAAGATTTGATGCCAACCAGGTTTGTAGAAACAATTAACAATCAATATTTTGATCGCGAGATCATTAAGCTTGGAGATAGAGAAATATTTGTTGATGCAGGTGCATATGATGGAGCTACAACAGCGCTATTTATGTTAAATGCAAACAGCCCTCATACAACAGCGTATTTGTTTGAGCCTGATCCTACTATGCATGAAACTATGCTAGAAAAGATTTCTCAGGCAAATTATACAAACTTGGAGTTTTTTAAAGCTGGCTTGTCAGATAAAACTGCAACGGAGAGGTTTTCAATTAGACCTATTGGCTCCTCACGAATAGATCCTCTTGGCGAGGAAGAGATATCGACAGTGGCTCTGGATGATTTAATCGAAGAGGCTACATTTATTAAAATGGATATCGAAGGTGGCGAGATAAAGGCCTTGCTTGGTGCTCGAAATATAATCAGTAAATGCAAGCCAAAGCTTGCGATAGCCATATACCATAATATTAATGATTTATGGGAGGTACCACTTCTTATACATTCCTTCAATCCGGAGTATAAGTTATATGTGAGAAAGTATCAAGGTGCACCAGGATATTTCCTTAATGAGGTAGTATGTTATGCTATTCTATAATTGGGCTTAGGATATACGGGTCGCCCCAGCTGTCATCGAGCCGCTGATAGCATTTGATGTCCGTGTGGAGGGTTTATGAAACTCGATAATGTAATATATGCAACCGTTACAAGGCCATCTATGCCCCCTCTCTCAGAATTCATTTCTTTTTTAGAAACTATATGGGAAAGTAAGGTTTTGACTAATAATGGGGTTTATCATCAACAGTTTGAAAAGGAGTTAGGCGAACGTCTTAAAATTAAACATTTGAGCATTTTTACAAATGGGACACTACCTCTTACTACTGCGCTGCAATCCATGAGAATAACAGGAGAGGTTATAACAACACCTTATTCTTTTGTAGCTACTGCTCATGCCATTCATTGGGTTGGAGCGGTGCCCGTTTTTGTTGATGTTGATGATTTCGGTAATATTTCGACACGAAAAATTGAGCAGGCAATTACCCCGAGAACTACTGCGATAATGCCAGTCCATTGTTACGGAAACCCCTGTGATTTTAATGGAATTCAAGAAATAGCTGACAGATACGGTCTGAAAGTTATATATGATGCTGCTCATTGTTTCGGAGTCGAAATAAACGGTAAAAGCATTTTGGAATTTGGGGATATGGCTACTCTAAGCTTTCATGCGACCAAAACATTCAACACCTTGGAAGGTGGAGCCTTGGTTTGCAGAGATAGTGCAACAAAAACGAGAGTGGATTACCTCAAAAATTTCGGGTTTGCTGGAGAAACTAAAATAGTTATGCCAGGTATTAACGGAAAAATGGATGAATTTCGTGCTGCATTTGGTGTTCTGTTACTAAGACATATAGATGGTGAGATTGCAAAACGAAAGAAAATTGCTGAAATATACAGGGAATCGCTTGATCGCGTAGAAGGCATAAGTTTTTTCCATGATATTGAAGATATTAAACATAATTATGGCTATTTTCCGATATTTGTCAGCGAAAAAAGATATGGAATGTCTAGAGATTCATTATACGAAAAGTTGAAAGCAAATGGATTTCATGCAAGAAGATATTTTCATCCACTGATCAGTGATTTTCTTCCATATAGAGGATTGCCAAGTAGTAACAAAAAAAACTTGCCAAACGCAGTTAAAATATCGGAAGAAGTAATCTGCTTACCAATTTATGCAGACTTACAAAAAGATTATGTGGAGAGAATAGCAGAGATTATCCAATTGAAATAAAGGTAAAGCCTTTTTAGCAATTTTTTTGATTAAATCACGCCAAAGTAATAAAAACGCAATACTTTGGCTTACTTTTACTTTTTAATGACTACCAGTCATCTTCCTTACATTGAAGAACCTCATAGGTTTTCTTGCTTGCGTTATACCATTTGCCATTACGTCAAACTGAATTTATCAAGCATTTCGTGAACTTCAGAAATAGAATTGTACATTAAAACATCTATAATTGAAAGCCCAGGCTCGAAAACTCCTCTCTTTTGACTGTATGGGATTAAATCAATTTCGTGGAACAACAGCTTTATCTTGGACTTTTCATATTTTTCTCTGTCGAAAAAAGTCTTTCCCCCTAAGGGGTTCCAATATTCTTCTACATCTCCTAAAGCTATGCAGATATTAAGCCCCCATTCATCCGAATCTTTAGTTGCTTCTATTGAAACATCCATTTTCGAAAATATTTCAATAGTCCGTTCTATTTGTAAGTAATTAGAAACAGCTTTCAGTGTCGCATGGTTAAGAGACGTGATATCCTCATACTGTTCGGCAAAAACTTGTCTTATAAGATTCTCAATCTGTGTAAAGTATGGGGCACGCTTCTTATAATGTTGCAGTTGTGCGATAATCCGTTCTTTCCAGTTGCTTTCATTGTGAATTCGTATGTCACGAATCACTGTATCTCGTGAATGGGAACGTAACGGCACAATTACATATTGCCATCCAGTGTTTGGCTTTAAGATTCTATTTCGAGCAATCCATCCGTGGTAAATATACTGGACAGTATCAAGTAATATGAAACGCTCTGTATGCTTTATTAAACTGAAATAACCAAGATACGGAAAAAAATATGGTTGCATTACTGCCAGTTTCATACTACTTCCTTTCCGCTAAAAGCGATACGAGATTATCAAAGGCTTGCCTTGCTACTCTTTTCACCTGGGGAATTCTAGTCGCTAGTCTCGTACCTATGTGGCTACGCTCATGCCAGCAAGCCTCGCATGTACGGAGAATATTCTCAATATTTTCGGAGGGTACAACAAAATCTTCCAACCCAACCAATTGGGCAAAGCCAATAGTTTTTGAGCTACCTAACTCTTCGTTGTAAACAAGAAAAACAGCAGGTATTTGCTGAGAAACAGCGGCAACTGCCGCATGAGCCCGACCTGATACAACCATATCCATTTTGCCAATTATCGCCTTAGTCTGTGCGGGGAGATATGGCCCCTCTATACAAAAGATGTCTCTGTCAGTCAAAATGCCTCTCTTAATAATGATTTCGTACAGACGCCGTAAGATAGCATAATCCCTGCCGGGTTTTAAGCAGAATTGGGGTGACAAGTCAAAACCGTTTGTATGACTAAACAGCACAATCTTAGCCATTAGTTTTGTGAACAATCCTTCCACTACTTGCGCCCAAGGCAAATATTCATCATCAGAACGAGGCCATTTGTCATAGGGCTGCTCTAAAAAATTAAAACCGCAGATCGTGAAACCAACTAGCGGACGATTGTCGCCAGGAATGACAATACCTTCTTTATCAAGTATCGCTTGTGATGATTCTTCCTCTGCTTCAAACAGGAATGATGGACAGGCGAAGAGTTTTGTGTTGTGTACATCAAATCCATATTGTTTCGTTTTCTTTATAGTAAATGGCTCTCTTGCTATGACTGCATTGTAATTTCGATAGACAATCTTTGCAAAATCGCGGGTGGAGCGGTCGCTGAAAGGACCCTGAGATCCGGCAAAAAGCACAACAGGAACCTCGAGAAGTTGGACTGCTCGATCCCTCAATAAATTTACCAGAAAACGCCCATCGCCGACTGGCTCTGCATAGTCGCCCCACATCTCACCGGAAACATTAAGCACTAAATCGCAGCCCTGAACTAAGCGTAAAAATTCTGAAGATACAGGCATATTCCCAGTTTGGGCGAAGAATTCTGCCATACCAAAATCACAGTATGCATTTGGCACATCATCTGGAAGCCATCCATAATACCACTCCATGGGAAGAACTCGTACATTCTCTCTACATTGAAAATCCTCTGTCATCTGAAAAGTAGTTAGAATCTCTGCGTTTGGAAAAACCCTGTGCAATTCTCGAAACGTAGGTTCTACAATGTAGTAATTTCCTATATTGCCATATTCCAAGCGACCCCAATGCAGAGTACAAAGCCCAGTTACAAGAATTTTCATATGACCCTCCAGATTCATCATATTTCCCGCTCCATATACAAAAACAATTCTCTCCTCTCTGCAATAGTCAACACCTTATCACAGACAGAAAACCCTTTTCTTATATAAAACTCTTGCGCTTTTTTATTATGTTGGTGAACCTCTAAACCTATACGGGTACAGCCCTTTTCACTTGAGATATTGCAGGCTAAGTGTATAAGGTCAGCACCCAGACCTTGACCTTGTACTGATTGCAAAAGGCCAATTGAAGTAATAAAGGCCAATGGCGGAATATTGGTGTATATAGCGCAAAGTCCTACATTCTCGCAATTGTTCTCAACCAAAATAATATCTGCATTCTGTGCCAACTTTTGGGCGTATGGCACAAGAGGTGTTTGGCTGCTAATGGGTGGGATGTAGTCTTTATCTAACTTAGTCAACATGACAAGAATGCGAGATTCGAGCAACTCGCCTGGCTTGTAACAAACAAGTTTTATGTCAGCACTTTTACTCAACATAACGATCATATCCATATCTATAGGAAATATTCTCTTTGAAAGTGGTCTTAAGTGGAACAACATTCCATAATGGTCTTCAAATGCTACCTGTGCACACTTTCCTCATACGATTTTATAACAAACTTTTTTTATGATCAATAGTGCATGATTATCGCTTCATTCGTCTCTGATTCCAAACCCACTTTGTCTCACAGGCCTTAAACTCAAAAATGAAACTCGTTTTTTGTGTATACAAAACATTCACGCAATTCAGTGCACAAAAACAAATATATTCAGTTGTTATTCACACGAATATATGTTATAATCTCCTTTAGCCGAAAGGAGATTATTTCATGTATCGCAAAATTTCTGCATACCTTGCTGACTGGAAAACAAGCCAGTTCCGCAAACCGCTTATACTACAAGGAGCTAGACAAGTTGGAAAAACCTACTCTGTCCTTGCATTTGGGCGTGAAGAATACGAAAATGTTGCTTATTTTAATTTTGAAACAACCCCAAGCCTAGCCAAGACTTTCGATGAAAGTATAGAGCCTTCTTACTTGATTCCCATTCTGTCCCGTATTTGTGGACAAACCATCATAAAGGAAAAGACCCTAATCATTTTTGATGAAGTACAATTATGCGAACGAGCCCTTACCTCTCTAAAATACTTTTCAGAAAACGCACCAGAGTATCACATCATTGTGGCCGGCAGTCTTCTTGGTGTGGCAGTTAATCGCGGAAAGTTCTCCTTTCCAGTGGGCAAGGTGGATATGAAGACACTTTATCCTATGGACATGGAAGAATTTTTGTATGCCCACGAGGAAAACGAGCTAGTCTCGCAAATTAAAAATTGCTTTGAAAACGATTCACCAATGCCAAGTGCACTCCATTCAGCAGCACTGAATTACTACCGCCAGTATCTTGTCGTTGGCGGCATGCCAGAGTGTGTAACGAAATATCTTGCAACTAAAGATCTGATCCTAGTTCGCCATACACAGGCCATGATTTTAGAAAGTTATCTTAAAGACATGAGCAAGTACAATACGCAAAATGAAATCAAGAAAACCTCGCTTGTTTACGACAACATTACTGTTCAACTCTCAAAAAAAAATACACGCTTTCAATATAAACTGATTAAAACAGGCGCGAGGGCAGCTGAATTTGAAAACGCAATCGAATGGCTTTCCCTGTCCGGCATAGTAACACGAATACAGCGTGTAGAGCAGCCATGGAAACCACTAGAAAACTATCGAGATATTGATTCCTTCAAAATCTATGTTTCAGATTTGGGGCTTCTGTGCGCCAAG
>Ga0123355_10006516_pt1 | contig 17319 bp, 16 predicted proteins | sample TergutEmb28metaG_3_FD_89872 | JGI IMG/M metagenome (GOLD analysis project Ga0123355, IMG submission 89872) | Embiratermes neotenicus P1 segment gut microbial communities from Petit-Saut dam, French Guiana - Emb289 P1 | ecosystem: Host-associated > Arthropoda: Insects > Digestive system > Gut ...
CCGGTTCGCATTTCCCCAAGGTTGGCCCCGTACTGACCGCGGGCGGTTTGATTTTCACTGGCACACGCGACCGCAAGGTTCGAGCCCTAGATTCGGCAACGGGCAGAGTCTTGTGGGAGGCGGAGGTGGAAGCTGCTGTTGAAGGAATGCCTGCGGTGTATCAGATCGATGGAAGGGAATATGTCGTATTCTGTGCCGCCGCACAGGCAACTACGCATACGCACGATGTTCCGGGGCATCCCGCCCTGCAAGCACCTATACCAGGAGCCTACGTCGCCTTTGCTTTGCCTGCCGGCCTTCGGAGCACTCGAGCACGTTGAGCCTGAGACGCTGAGTGTGTGAGATTGGTTGCGGGGGTGGATTTGAACCACCGACCTTTGGGTTATGAGATTTAGGCTCTGAGTTTTCAGCTGCTTTAGGCTCGTTTTGTCCCCCGTTTCAGCACATTTCCCGCACACTGATTGTTTTCCGAATCGAAGAAATGGCCGCGTGCGCCCAAATCGTTGGCGATTTCGGAGTCCCTGAATTGTAGAAGAAAGGTAAGCTTGCAGGCGCCAGAAGATCGAACTCGAACGTTTGGTTGGGTAACAACCCTCAGTGGTCACCCAAATCCGGCCAATGAGGGTCACCTCAAAACCGGTCAATGAGACTCCGGGACGTTGAATCCGGCAGAGGGTCTTGTACCCTTCGTCGGCATGAGCAACGTCATGAGCGAGGAAATAAGACGGCAAGGTTTGGCGATAGGACGTCTCGGATGGCCCTTGCGGCGCATCGAGCAGGAGACGCTGTACGCCGGGAGACTGCAAGTGCATTCCTGAAGCCCGCTGCATGCCGGCGTATGTCATCTCCCGCACGAGCGCCGGCAACGCCAATTTTATGGGTACGACCCTGCGAATGCCGGATGCTACACGTGCTCACGAACGACGGATAGCAAATCGAAGAGGCGGGCTTGGATCGCGTCGATGCGACCTGCAAATTCGGGAAGCCCATTCGCAAGTTCTACACCACGAAACATTGCCCGAGCAGAGCTACAGCACTAAGCCCTAACTGTAGATTTATTCTTGAGTCGTCTGTAAGCTTACCCGACAAATAGGGCATACGACGAACAAGAGAGCGGGAGAGCAAGAAGGCCACAGTGACCCATGCCGGGCCTCCTTCCACTTACTAACTAATCTTTGGACAAGGCACGGCTGCTAGTTATCAATTTTCCTTTACACTCCTTGTGACTAAGCCTTTTGACTAAATCCTGGACCGAAAGGCGGGCGAGGGGGAAACCCAGAGGCCAGGCCAAAGTCAGCCTTGACATTCCTAAATTGGCCCACAGTACTTTGGCGTAGGAACAGAGTACGTTGCGCTTGCATGTCAAGCCAAAAGTGATTGTCATCGTGTCTTGTTCGGAATTCGTAACTCGTCATCGTGTCTTGTTCGGAATTCGTAACAAGGATCCGTGGAGTTCTAAGTCTGTTCCTTCTGACAGTTTTCTGCACGTTCTACCGCGTTCAGCCTGTAGGGAGCTTCTCGCACCGATTCATCATCATCCGCCGACCAACCCTCTTACCGTGGTGAAATCAGCGACAGGGGAGTTTCATTCCGATGGGAGGATTCCGATGCTGGTCTTGAAGAATGGGGCTGGCAAGTAGCTCGACGCTGGCGGGTTTCGCCACACAAGTTCGTCGAAGGCAGACTGCTTGTCGCCACTGCGGAGAAGAAGGCCCCGTTAGGGTCATCAGCGCCTCGGCAAACCGAGTTGTCAATCAAATGTCGCAAAAAAGCACAAGCGTTGTCGGACTGGGTTGCACCCTCGGAATTCCGTCGAGCGCAAAAGCGAAACAAAAAACCTCCATGCGTTTCATGGTTTCATGGCGACCTCCCCCACTCGGAGGCGCAATTGTTTCTGGTTCGAATGGGCCGTATGACGCAGTTTCGAGTGGAACAGACCAGGTCGCGGTGTTGCGTGACACTAAGATGATCGGTTCGACTATGGTGAGTGGAGCACTCATCAGCTATACGCGACTGAGCAGTCTGCTTGCCGTCCCAAAAGGCGGCGTCGGGCTCAGCCTGGCCGACCAGGGGATTTCGAATGGTCCGGAAGGACTCCAGCAGGGGGCCCCGCCATTTGCGGGAGTTGAGACCCTCTGCTTCAGCAGCTTCATTGTTGGCGCGAATCCCCTCTTCCTGGATCAGGTGAACAACAAATATCAAGCAGGCAACAACTTTTCGAAGGTAAGTGGCAAACACGCACTCAAATTCGGCGGCCAATACATCGGGTACAGACTACTGCAACTTCCAGACTTGGTGGCAAATGGAACATATTCACTTTTTGGCTCCGGTACACAGTTCACCGGAAATGGCTACGGAGACTTGCAGTGGTCTTCTCCGCTTCATGAAAGCGCGGCCGATGGACGTGTTTTCGGTGAGGACAGCCGGCGAATCAAGAACAATCTTATATTGAACCTTGGCGTGCGGTGGGATTACGTCACTCCCTGGCTCGAGCTGCATGACCAAATCACAGCTCTGGTTCCCGGTGTGCAGTTTCAAACCTTCCCCGTCGCTCCGCTCGGTTATCGTGTGGCTGGGGATCATCTGACGAACGGTCAGGCAGACCCTTCCGGAATCGCGCCCGCGGCGAAAGACAATTTCTCACCTCGCTTCAGGATCGCCGATTCGCCAAATTGGTTTGGCGGTTTTCTTGAGCAAGCTGACCGGAGGCCGGGCAAAACCGGCGTGTACCTGGGAGGCGGAAGGTTCTTCGCGTTTCCCGAAGGGTACCCAAGGGGCAACACGCCCTACGGGCTTACCTACACGAGCGCCGAGCCGCCCGTCATGGCAACTCCGTTCATTGGAGCAATGACTGGAACCCAGTACATTCAGCAGTTTCCCGTCGATGTTGCCTCCTTACACCGTGTCGGCGACCGGTCCCGACACGACCGTGAATTGGTCGCAGTCCACACCCGTCAGCGGTGCGGGCAGCGCCTGGTACCAGAACAAGACCGCCTACACCATGTCGTCGAACTTAAGCGTCAATCGGCAACCCGGATCGAACATGCTGGCTAGCGCCAGCTATATCTGGCTTTGAAATTCAACTTTTGATTTTTGGGAAAAAGAAATGACTTGGAATCAGTTCATCGGCTATCTCGCAACTGCGCTTCTGCTGGGAGCGATCATCGGTGCGGAGCGGCAGTGGCACCAGAGACTTGCTGGTCTGCGTACGAATGCGCTCGTGTCCGGCGGTGCCGCCATGTTTGTGAGTATTACGCACCTGGTGCCGCTCACTCCCAACTCCTTACAGATAGCTGCCCAGGTGGTCTCGGGTATTGGATTCTTGGGGGCCGGGGTAATCATGCGAGAAGGAGTGAGCATCCGCGGGCTGAATACGGCGGCTACTCTCTGGTGCTCAGCCGCCGTGGGAGCGCTGTGTGGATTTGGTTTTGTTGGCGAGGCTGTGATTGGAGCATTAGGAGTGGTGGCTGCGAATGTTCTGCTCCGTCCGCTCGCGCGCAAGATTGGCCGGCAACACAGCCGCGCTATTGAAGTAGAGACCCGCTATGTACTTAGGTTCGTTTGCCAAAGTGATCATGAGACGCAGCTGCGCGCTCTCGCCATCCACCTTTTACACGCCGTGCCCTTTAGCCTGCACGCGGTAAGCAGCGAAGACTTGAATTCCAGCGGCAAGGTGGAAGTGCGCGCCACACTATGCAGTTCGGCGCGGCAAAATGCCATGCTGGAGGACATTGTTCAGCGCTTAGGGTTCGAATCCGGCATCTCCGCGGTGAGCTGGGAACTGGCTTCGGAGGACGCAGAAGAACAAAGCGGCACAATCCTTTCGAGCCAGTTCCGGCACAGATCCAAGTGCATTCGCGAGAATTCTACCGAGAGCTTACAAAGCTGAAACAGGCCATGAGAAGAGGCCCGCTGGCAAGCTTCGAGGAGATTTCGAAGCTATGGCAAGGCGGCGATATCAACGAGGCCATCTACGACTTCGCGGCAAGAGAGAAAAAATATGGGTCGCAATGTGGCGGTGGGGTGTCATCGCAAAGGATGGCACCACACGGCGACCTTGGCGGAGTTCGCGCAGAAATGGCTGCAGGACGTGTTAGTCAGCACCAATGATCAACCCGATCGGCGGATTGCTCCGATGGCGCGCAGCGGTGATTTCTAGTGAGGCAGCACGGCACACGGGAAAGCGGACGAAACAGTTGTTACAACAACCGGGCACGAGTGCCCGAGATTTCAGAATGGACCGGTTCGGTATGGACGAAGTGGGGAGTGATGGTTCCGGGGAGACAATTTAGATCCTGTCCGCACGAACCGTCCGATTCATGGTTCCTCTCGAACTCCGTTACGGCTTGAGCGATGCTTGCGAGGGAACTGGCTGTGCGATTTCATTCGTGGCGATGACTGTCATTGGCAACTTCTCCGTGCGTGTGGGTATTTTCTTGGCTGAGGGACCTGCCGAATGTTTCGGGTCAAAAACAAAGGCCAATCCCCTGACTCGGACAACTGAGAGCGTTCGCCCGTTTTCATTCTTCTCCACGACTACGACTTCATCGCGCTGTTTCTGCGCTTCGGTCTGAATCACGCCCATCGTTTCGATAGTGCGGCCCTTTTGGTTGAGTGTCGCCTGCCCAACCTTGCCGTCGGAACGGATCGAGATCGAGTATGTTCCCGGACCGAGCTTCTTTCCGTTGCAAAGCACGCTATAAGGAAGCGAGAAGGTGCGCTCATACCGGGCCGGCGTAGTTTTGCTGTCGACAGTTTTCGGTTGCGGGATCGCTTCCGTATTGGGCGAATCGAAATGATCCGGGTCGATCTCTGCTTGCGCGTGGGCACCCGGGCCCCCAAGCACCACCAAAAGTGCCAACGCGGCGGATATTGCGAAAAACGACAAGGATTTCATAAGCTCAATTTCCTTTCGAGGGTTTGCGACCTGTCCCTGATTTCTCTTTGTGCCGCAGGCAGCGAGAAGGATCGGTGCCCGCATACTTTCTGGTTGGGTCCATGCTGACATCTTTGAGAGTGTGTGATTCAACGTTGCCTTCGGAAACACAGTGGTCACTGCCTGATACTGGGCCTGTAACGACGCGCTCTGGGCAAGCCCAAAGATCAAACCGAACGCAAAATTGAATCTCAGTGTTCTCGATTGATTCATTCCTCAACGGTATGTTTTCGGACCCCTAGTAAAAGTTGGGGAGCGAGTCTCCGCAATGTGTAGTCTTACGACGTGTGGTCGCAATTGTTCGTATTCTTCTGATTGAGCGGAACCGCATACTTGAATCCTGCCGGGATCAGTGTCCGCTGTGTATGTGTACGCGCCACCACGCTCTCCGCCATCGTCCCGCCTGCTCGCAATATTTCAGCTCCAGCTTTGCCATATTCGTCGACGGCCGCCCCTTTTCGGCGAAGGTGTACCAGACATAGAGATCCTGTCCAGAATTGTTGGTCAACCAGCCGCTGACTTCGTTTCCTTTGACTCTCTGCTCTCCCCGAGACCGAACCAGTCATGTCGGAACACTACGCTGGAGGCGTACTACCGGGGTCGACAAATGTGACGGGGTTCGCAACCCGTCCCGTAGCAGTTGGCGTGGCAACGATTGCGCGAATAGGAAGCAATGAAAAGACTATCGACCACAGGGCTCCGAAAAACACACGTTTCCCTCGCGCTACACATTCCTCCGTAAAGTTTTTGTTGGGGGATTTCTTTCTTTTGGGGGGGTGCAGAGAGTATCGCACACAGAACAGGTGTCTAGCAAATTTTGCGGGAAAATTTTGCGGGACGAAATTCTAGTAGAAATAACAAAAATGGGGGACCGCCGTTAATGGGATTTACCCAGTGCAACGGGTCCAAGGATGTGCGTCGATGAGTCCAGCGGATGTGTGTAGAGTTGCAATCTGCGTGCGTGTTCCACTTCCAACGGTCATCAAAGCCCAGAACTACAGTTGCGCGAACTTCGAGATTACGCCGGACGCGCAGATGGGAAGATTGTTGAGGAGTACGTCGATGCCGGTGTGTCGGGGCAAAGGACTCAAGACCGCGCTCAACCGTCTCATGGCAGAATGCTTGCCGGCGGCCGTTTGATGAAGTGCTCATCTGAAAGTTGGATCGTCATGGGCGCTCCCTGCGGCACCTCTTCAACGCCCTGCGGAGCTCGAGCACTGGGAATTGCGTTTGTGAGTCTGCGGGACAATCCGGATTTGAGACCTTCCGGGCGGACTGTTGCGTCGAGTGGGCGCCGACATCAAGAAAGTGCAACAAGAACTCCTCCGGCATTCGACCATTCAAATCAAAGCACGATGAGTGTTTATACACAAGAGATGCGGAGGGTAAGCCGGCCGCCAACAGTGTGGTGGTGCGTAGCATATTGCCGTTCGAGACTTGTGGCGGAATGGGCCGCAAGCTGGAATGGGAGCCGAGTAGCCGCGAGCGATTCAGTCGCCGGAGAAGGGGGCGGTCGTGGCCGTGCCGCACGTCGGCGGGCTACACCACCGCTAGGAGCGACAGCTGCCTGAAAGCCTGGTGGATTTGAACTACGGACCTTTGGGTTATGAGAAGGCCGAGTGAGTTAACTACATAACAGACAAGACACAGACGGCCTTCGTCAAACTCACACAGACGCGCTCAGGAACGCCCGGGAATCGAAATTTGTGAGCGAATGTGAGCGCAAAGAAACTGGGCTCCAAACTGAGGTCTTTCGCCCATTGCGCATATTGAAGGATTCCTCAACAGATAGAAATGAAGCATCCTCAAGCTCACCCGGGCTGTTAGCAGCAGGACTCCTGTCTGTCATGAACGGGGTAATACGTACCTTGCTTTCTTCCAATCGTTCCCGCCGTCTAATGTCAACAGTCGCTGAGAATGCACGTCATTACCCGAGAGAAATGCACCTTGGTTCAGCTTCAACCACACAAATGAAACAGCCTCTGCTCTTTCCCATAATTGTAGGCGGACTCGTCGCCGGCTCATTTGACCTGACCTCCGCTTTTATCACCTTTGGCTTCGGTGTGCCGCGCGCGATCGCAGCCGGTCTGCTCGGAAGACAGGCCCTGCACGGAGGAGTTGGCACATGGATTTTGGGAGTATTTCTGCACTACTTCATAGCCTACTCGGCCGCAACAGTCTATTGTGTCGCGAGTCGAAGACTAGAGTTCCTCAGGCCTCACTTTCTCGTTTGCGGCATGTTTTATGGCATTGCGGTGTTTCTAGTGATGAACTTGATTGTGCTGCCACTCAGCGGACTGCACCATTCTGGTACGTATCAGCTTCGTGCTCTTATTCAGGGTATTCTGGTACACATGTTCCTCATTGGCGTACCGATCGCTTTCTCTCTATACAAATTCTCGACGAGTGAAAGATGGAGCAGGCGAGCGCGCGAGTGTTATGGGTGGTTGAGCTATTGAAGACTGCGCTGGTCCGAACCCATTCTTGCGGCAAGAGTTCGAATGGTCAAAAAACTAAAAAACTGGAACGTGCTGAAAGGCGTGACGACCGGCTTTCGGTCGGATTGCACAGACCCACTTCAGGGTCGCCCAAGACTGAACGATCGATTCGGGCACTGCGAGAGGGACAGATTCTCCGAGAGCAAATTCTGTCCATTGCCGGAGAGATGATTATGGCAAGGCGCCTCCCTGGCTCTTTGAGGCGATGCAAGTATGTCCATCTTGTAGTCATGACGGCGCAGCGAACCGTCCGGACCAAAACAGAAGATCTGCCTCGTGTGACTCTTAACAGTGTCAGGGAAAATGACTCTCAGGCGGCGCCGGGTCTCGCCCTCCACCTGAATCGAAGAGATTTCTTCATTGGAAAATCCGGTGTAAGCGGAAAGGAAGGGTGTGTTGCAATAGGTTGCAATAGGTATAGAACGCCTCTCCGCTGAAGTACGCAACATCGAGATCGTCCCAGGGCGTGAATTGCTCCTGTCCGTGAAACGACGCTTCGGGATCATCGCAGTTTGCGACGACTGTTCCGTCTCGGCGCAGCATCTCAACACGATTCGGCTCGAAAACGGATCGCTTGTCCTGCCCGGAGAATTCCATCGTAACGCGCTCCCTTTTCGTTTCGCCTTGGAGATGACGTACTTCAAACAGTCGGGCTTGCCATATCTCACCGGTAATAGAGGCGGCAACCGTCACGGATTCAACTGTGCTCCAGCGCTTCAAACCGCCGTGCCTCTCAACAACGAAATTCAAGAGATCATTCATCGCAGATCCCTTTCGACGACATGAGATGGAATGCATCGCTTCACGTACGCCGTGAAAATGCAACCCTTTGCCCCCGCCGAGGTCGCCCCACAAGGTGGGTTTCTATTTCCTCGGTGAGACATCCGGGGTTAGCACCGCTACCGCTAAGTTCCGAAACCGTCGGGGCTAAAATTTTAGTTGCAAAATGCCTCCAAGTTATTGTAGAAAAGCGCCCAGTTATGCCGTGGCCCATTTCATGCGCAGATGCCGTTGCGCGGCTCAGAGCAACTCCACCGAATCATCACTCTGGATGAAGCGGTTGAGGAAAAAGCCACCTCTTCTTCGAAGATTCGCGAGGCAGACAAAACGCACGCGAAAATCAGTCGGTTTTGAAATCGCCTTTTTCCAGGCGTGCCTTCGTTTCTGGCGAATATACAAGGTCCTGTGGGATCGCACGGTTCTGTGCAAGGTAAAGCGGGGCAGCGCTTCCGGGGAAGGCCATTTCGAATGGCGCTGCGGTAAGTACCTGATGAAGTTCCAACCGAAGAATGGCCGGTTCGCGATAGTAGACCGAGCGAGGAATTAGCTGAGCCAGGAAGAGTTCACGCGCAGACTGCGCCAAACACAACACACGAGGAAGGAGATTACTGTGATTTCAAAACGCATAGCACAAGCGGCAGTCATGGGCAGGCTGTTTTATTGCCTGATGGCCGGGGCGCTTTTTTCAGGTAGCTCCTCGCTCTTGGCACAAGGCACAGCTTCGGGAAGCTATGAGGGCTTCCCGGCCGGAGCGATTCACCGTCAACTATGTTTCGCAACTGCCGATTGCGGGAACGGCCACCGAGTCCGTGAGGTCGGCAGCGCCCCGATTGGCATTGGCGGCTTCACACTGAGCCCGCAGAATGCCCCAACATTGGTCTTGGATGACGCAGGCGCCGGCACAGGAGCAGGAAATCCGATCGATATCTACACTTCGAACAGTACCGGGGCGCAGGCGTGGTCAGCGAACAATACTGGCGTAAAGCCGCCCGGTTTCTACAACTTCGCTGCCCTTGGTCCACTTTGCTTGACCGCCTCGGGAACCACCAGCGGTTCGGCAGTGGTTCTAGATCCGTGCGCCGGCACTACGGGGCAGGCCTGGGATCCGGTGCTGATTGGCAATTTCTACGAATTCCAGACCGCTAACAGTACAAATCTTTGCCTAACTGCCAGCGGGACGGCCGTGGGGAGTGCGGTCGTGGTGGATACATGTAATGGATCGAGCAGTCAAAAGTGGTCGCTTGCCGTAGAAACCAACAGCAGCAACACCGGGAAAGGCGGCCCCACCGCCAGCCGCTGCACCGGGATTAGCGACCTATCGGTTGGAGGAGTGACCTACAGACCGACCTGGTGTCAGGAATTCGATGGTCCGGCAGGTCCCCCATCCACCGAGGCCTGGAATTTCGACCTCGGAAACAACAACGGCTGGGGAAATGGTGAAGCAGAGGTCTACTGCGGACCTCCGGGAGTTTTCGGCAATCCGAGCCAGTGTCCCACAACTTTCAGCACTTCCACGGCTCCGGTCTACATCGATGGTAACGGTCATCTCGTGATCCAGCCAAGAAATGTGAATGGAACGTGGATATCTGCTCGCCTGAATACAGATGGCGGGCAGACCTTCCAATACGGCATTCTCGAGGCCAGGATCGAGCTTCCCGATATGACCAACCAGGGAATCTGGCCCGCCTTCTGGGCGCTGGGCAACAACATCAACAGTGGGGTTCCATGGCCGGTTTGCGGCGAAACGGACATCCTGGAAGACTGGTCACCGCAAGTGTTCAACGGAGCCGGGGACACAGGGGAGAATTCTACAATCCATACGTACCTTACCGGCGGGGACGGAATTTCGGATCGCTACCTGTTCCCGAGCGGAGAGGCAGTGAACACAGCCTTCCACGTTTACGGGATTATTTGGTCGGCAGACGAGATTCAATTCTTTGTGGATGACCCATCCGAGCCATTCTTCACGACTACCCCCGCCAGTCTTCCCGCAGGGGATGTATGGCCATTCAATCAACCGATTTTCATCCTCTTGAATGAGGCTATCGGCGGTACCCTGGGCGGATCAATCACCGGTCTGACCAACCCTGGGCCGATGACAGTCGACTACGTTCGCTGGTACTCGGCGCGGTAAGGTGTCTGTGTGCTCGAACAGGTTTGCATCTGCGGGCGGTGGAATTCATTTCCACCGCCGGGTGAGCTGCTGAAACGGATAGCTGGGAGGGCGGTTGCGCTGAGAGCAGAAGGTGTCGAGTTTGATCTCGGCGTTCTTGATGAGTCCTGTAGACCATTTTCCCTCAATTTTTGAGGCCATGCGTACCCGCTGAACCTCCGCAAAAATGGACTTCATCTCCGCCCTGGGTGAATCAGAGTCGTTAGAGGTGATAGAGCCGATTCGGCGCCCTGTCTGTCGCCACCTTAGTATTCGAAGTCCGGATGTTGTACTGTGATCCGACCGTACTCCGCCGGCGGGCGGGGAACTCCGTGGAGCACGGTCGGTGCCGAGTCCAATCATGTTCAGCCAGATGGCTGCGACTGCCCGGCGCCGGTGCTGGTCAACGGAATGGCAGGGATCGTTTTCATGGCTTCCGCGAAGTGTCCGAAAACTCGATCGTTCTGCCTGGGGTCCTAAAGTGATGCCGAAGTCCGGCCGATACGGAGATGTGTCCATGTTCGGATTGTTCCCCGCTCGATAGTCGACCAGCAGTCCCGACAGGAGTGTCGCGAGTTCAGGCTTGCAACGGTCCATGGAACACCATGTATCCCCGTCAAGGCTCTGAGTGATCGACAAACCGACAAACCGCTGTAGGCCGCGTCGCGTCCAGGCTTTGATGGTGAAAAAAACTGCGGCCACGATCAGGTTCCTCGAGTAGTAACCGACAACATTACCGGTGTGTTGCGCGCCCCACACGCAGTTTGTGCCACTTGGTTGCACCGGGCGGAATCGTGGTACAAATCTTCCCGTACGCCGGATGTACTGGCGATACGAATCGCCAAAGCCGCCGGCCATCATAGCTTCTTCGCGAGGAACACGCACAATCCTCAGCACAAGAATGAGAATCGTGCCGCTAAGGAGGATGAACCAGTTGCCCGCCGCCAGTGCCCACCCAGTCATTACCAGTATCCAAAAGGCATAGAGCGGATGCCTGATCCATCGGTAGGGGCCGGCTGTGACCAGAGCGCGCTCGTTCGAGACTCGAAGAGTTGGGCTGTAACTTGCGCCAATCGAAACCGCAGCCCAGATCTCGCCAAGCACTCCTAAACAACTGAGCGCGATTGCGAGCCGACGAATCGGTGCACCAATTTTCGACCGAGCTCCACCTGAGAACGATTGGATTTGCGAGATAGACGAAGATTGCATCAAAGTGCAGCAATGCAATTAGGCCGAGGAAAGTTGTCAGCCAAATGGGCTCGGCGCGGTGCGCCAGGTTTGTCTTAAGAGATTCTTTGGCGCCGGGAGCGCCAAAATACGCACGCACTGCTGCCATCGCGAGAAGCTGAGCCGCGGCGATGAGACGGAATACAAGATCGTAGTGCATAAGAATGTTCAAGACCTCTAAGCCGCAACGCAAGACAATTCGCGGAAATGCTGCCCGCGGTCTCCGTCACGATGTCGACCGTAACCTCACAAAGCTCATGCTTCAACGTGGCGTCCGCCTCTTTTTCCTTGCCTGCGACGAAACCGCCACGTTTTGTGACCATTATCGAGTGCCTCACTCATGCCGAGCTCGTGGATCACCCTGAGTAGATAAGCACTGAGTTCGCGAGACGAAGGACGCCCCGGTTCAATCAACAAACGGTGCATCACCGCGCCGCTAATCAAGTCCAAAAGAACGTCAGCGTTAGCGGTCTTTCGCACAATTCCTTCATCGCGCAGGCGTTCGACAACCCGCCTGACTACTTGTCGGCGCGGGGCCAAGTACGCTTTCCAATAAGCAGACATCAATTCGGGATGTTCGGGAACTGAGCCTATCAGCCGGGCAACCATCTTGAGATAGTTTGGTTCCGTCAATATCTCCGAAATGCTTTCCAGTAACTGACCCGGTAAATCAAGCGTTGCTGTAGGCGAACTTATGAGCTCCAGCTCAGGGTAGCCTCTTTCGAGGGCGATGGCCTTGGCAAGCAGAGCCTCCTTTGAGGACCAGCGTCGGTAAACAGTGGTTCGAGCGACCTTGGCAACTTGTGCGACCTCTTCAATCGTGACGCCATCGAACCCGTGTTGCACGAAAAGCTTAAGTGCTGCGCTCAAGATAGCGTGATCAGCCGCCGTACTTCGAGGGCGGCCCGCACCGGCGTTGGCTGTCTGACGCTTAAGAGGCGGTGCTCCCACGAGATTCGACATTTTGTCTGAGAATCGCACTGATGGAGTCTGTCGTGATGATAATACGCTGCATACTTGTATCGTATTTGTCAATTTCTTAGGCCCAGCGAGGCCCAGCAGTGAAGAAATCAATGGAGACCGGCTGCTGCGCGTGATTTTCGAGGAAAGTGCGCCAAGTCTGAGATGGATCAGTACGGCAACGCTTCAGCAGTGGAGAAGCGAAAAGCCGCCAGGTAATAGCAAACGCTAGTCGCGATCTTCCTGAGCGCCCCTGCGCAGCCGTCGAAGCAAATGCTTCGCTGGGCAATCAGTTCCTGAAATTGTGAGCCGACCAAGCATCCAAGGAGCGCGAACTTGCCCGGGTAGTGATCATAAAAGGTCGCCCGGTTCAGCGTCGATTCTTCTGCAATCTCGCCAATCGAAATCTTGTCAAAGTCCTTTTTTTCAGGAGACTTGCGAGCGCGTCCTGCAGCATTTTTCTTGTGCGACGGACCCTCGGATCCAGAACGTTCTCTTCGGTGCCGCGAGAACCTTCCATATCAGGAGATTTTACTTGTGATTGCCGAAAACTCGGGTTTCGGTTTCGGGGCTTCGTTTGCGGCGTTGCGGCTTCAATTGAAAAACTGCTGAACGCCTTGTTGCTGTTTGGCATGATGAACTCCAGGATCCCTGGTTTTCTGATTTTCGATGCGGAATCGGCATTCGCGATTTTCAATTGTGGGAGATGAAAGGGAACAGAGCGGGATTTCCTGAATCGTATCGCTGACGAAAAAGTGCCAATGCGATTGACATAGCGGTACTGTCGACGAATAGTGTGGCATAGGCCCCAAAGAGCAGTGGACGCTCAACAGAGAGCGTCCACCGTGAATAAACCTAGCTTTTGTCGAGGGCTAGAAGGTAATCCCCGGAAGGACGGTCGTTCCTTCCGCGCGGACTGCGTCCAGCAGGTTAATGTTCAGACCCAACGCTTTCAGAATGGTAGGTGCCACCTGTACAGTACCCACTCCAGCCTTAATCGTGTTGGCTTTGAAGCTCGGATTAGACAGTAGCATGACGACGTTGGTGTCGTCATGAGCGAAGCCGCCGTGCTCCGCCTGTTTCGCGGTGCTGCTGGAATAAGTAACTCCAACATTCGGAGTCACGATGATGTCCGGCGTGCGAGGATCCACGGTTGGGTCGTTGTAGTTGAGGGAGAGCGAAGGGCCATAGAACATCATTCCAAGCCCGATTCCGGTAGTCGTGGAGGGGTTCGCCTCGAGAATTGCGACGGCCGCGTCTGTATCAAAGGAGCTTTTCAGCCAGACCAGCGAGACGTCATCCTCTGTAGGTCCGATTCCGGTCGGGTTGTTCGTGGACTCGGAAAAGGGAATCATGCCCGCGTTCGACAGCAGGGTAACGGGTGAGGTGCCCTTGATGGTCTGGCCGACGTAGCGGCTGGGATCGATGGGCGACTGTCCATGTTTAGCAGTGATCACGATCAGGGTCGAATCGTAAAGACCCTGTTTCTTTAGCTCGCTGACGAATGCAGCAATCGAGTCGTCAACGAACTGAAATGCTTTCAACAGGGCGGCGCTGGGTGTGGCGGCGGCATCCAGATATCCGCCCGTCACGCCGATGTTAGCTTCAATGACCTTCTGGCCCACGCTCACAGCCTGGAAGTTCATGCCGAGGATCGTGGGAACCTGGGTCTTCTTCAAGCCCAGGTGATCTTTGCCGTCGATCTCGTTAAGAATCGCGTTCACTTTCAATTGGTCGTAACACTGAACGTTGTCGAAACTGTTGTCCCAAGCGGTCAGGTCAGCAGTCGGGTCGGGAATCTTAGAGCAGGACAGGCCCGTCGGTGTTTTTATTCCAGGAAGAGGGACGACGGTGGAGTTAATTTCCGGAGAATAAAAGTCGTCAAGCGCAGTTGGCCCGAGGCCCGAAGCAACGGAGGAGTAGGCAGGGTGCTTGTCGGACCATGCCGTGAATCCGCCGGCGGCGTGAATTACACTGAAGATGCTATTGGTACGGACCCATTGCCACGGGAAAACCGGCGCGCAGCCATTGGCAGGGTCGCGAATCAGATGCTTGGGATCGATAGAAGCAATGCCCCCGTCAATCAGTGACGCTCCCGGGGCGCCGCCGTTTAGCTTGGTCTTGTCGAAGTCGATGCCTTCTTCATACTCGCTGGTCGTGCCGGTTGGTGCCCCAAAGGGAGTGCAGGGGCCAGCCCCAAGGCCATTGCCCGTGGTTTGCTCGGGCGCATCGAAATTTCTGGAATAAGCAACGTCGTAATAAACCCCAGTCAGGGCCGGACTTCCACCCGTGGCGATCGCCGTCAGGCCAGGGAACGAGTCCGAGGGTTTTGAGGTGCTGGCAGCAACGTAGTTGACTCCAGTCAGTCCGAGGGCAGCAATCGCCGGGCAGTAGGGCTGGTTGTTGTTGGCGGTGGCGATGCCATTCGCGCAGTTCATGTAATCAACAGCGTGCATTCCATCGACGCTAATCAGTAGAACATGTTCTATCTTTTTGGAAGTTTGTGCGACTGCCGTGCCCACCAGGCACACAGCTGCGAGGGAGAAAAGAACAATTGTGTTTTTCATAGGAACCTCAATGTGAGGATCAAACGGATCCCGTAAGGTAAAAGCGAAATGTGAACAGGATGTTACAGAAAGTTGAATTGTTCGTGAAAACATCCGTCGGTTCTGACGCCCCTTGCACTCGCACTGTTTGTGAAATGATCTTCTCTTTTTTTTGTCCCGGCCAGTGGAATCACACGCTCAACTGCATGGTGGGCGGCGGAAGGCCACCAATGGCCGCGCGATCATGTGACTGTCATGAACTGTTTTCTCGTTACGTTTAAGCCTTCCACCGAGAAGCCCGAGAGTGCTCAGCGTATGCGAGATTCGCCTGGTGCCAGAGGAGTTGACCGAACCCTACCGCACGATGGTTCTGGTGGCGGCGTCTCTTGGTCTTCGGGCTGGCGAGTTCGTAGGGTTGCAACGGGGTGATCTCAATTGGGAGGATCTGACGTTGCTGGTGAGACGAAGCGTTGTCCACGGCCGGGTCGGCGAGACAAAGACGGAAGCATCTCGGCTTCCGCTTCCCATCGATCCTCGCCTCGCCGATGCTTTCAAGGAACACTGGGGGTGAAGTGTGCACCGAAGGACTTTCGGACTTCGTGTTCGCGAACCGCGCGGGCAAGCCCGCTGGCAGGAGGGCATACTCCAACGGCTGATCACGCCGGCTGCACTGCGGGCGGGCATTGGCAAGATCGGGTAGCACGTTTCTAGATTCTGCCCAGGCTTCTGGCCAGGCTGAAAGCATACTTGCGAGTCTCAACCGGCGATAGAACATTACCAAGGGAAGCCGATCGCGTCCGCGTTCGCCAGTGAGGCGCTTGCCCGGCCTAATCCGGCTGTTGGCTCGGCACTTGACTGAGTTGTGGGTACCGAAATCCTGTCGTATTGAAGGCTCAGAGTTTCGACGCGGTCTGCGTCAGGAACGCGGGGGGGATCGGACTCATATTTATGAGCCGGTTACAGGTCAAACCATCCAACTTTAACAATCCGCGGAACCTGCAGAAGGGAACTGTGGAGGGGTTTTGGTTGCGGGGGTCGATTTAAACCACCGACCTTTGGGTTATGAGAATTGCACGTGGCTCGAGTAGATCGACGCCCGCCCCCATCAATTTCAAATCTGTGAGCAGCTCAGCGGGCTCAGATACAGGTTCGTGATGTTGCTTACGATCTCGGCATCGGTATTACCAGGCTTGTGCGAGAGCTCCTTCCACGCCGGATCGCCCGAGAACGCTGCCCAATGAGCTGTCAGAGTCGGCAAGTCGGGGAAGGTCAGCATATAAGTCAAGTTCGGCATGCGTGTGCCGATCACCGTATCCGCAAAGAAGACCGGATTCAGCCCTGCCTTGGTAAACAGCCCGATCTCCGCTTCGTTGAAGATCTGGACCTTGCGCGTATGCGCCACCTGGCTCGGGCTCTCGTAGGTACGCAGCTGGAAGATGCGCTTTTCAAGCTTCGGTGCGGTCAGTTTCGGCCAGCCCGGAAAGGCCGAGAGGAGGGATCGTTCCGCGCGTACAAATGCAGGCGCTGACGCGGGGGCGTCCCGAAAACCGGATGCGCCCTTCACGTACTCCGGATCCTTCCCAAGCACGATGTCGAGCGAGAGCAGTGTCTCGACGGAGGTCGAGGGAATCAGCACATAGTAGGTGGGCGTCTCTGGCCCAATATCGAGCTTGAAGGTCCCTACGGGCGACATGCCGAGCCGGTTCAGGGCTGGAATCAGGGCCTGTTCGAAATAGCCCTGGGTCAGAGCAAGCTGCGGCCCCGTTCGCAGGGTGTAGGCTCGAAGCTGATAGTATTCCTGATGAGGCCCTCCCCCAGGCCCGGTTTCGGCCCCAAACGCCGCAACACCTGTAGCCGCTCCCGCGGTAGCCAGCGCTGATCTCACAAATTCCCTCCTCTGCATGCGCCCTCCTTAAAGTTGTTCGGTCTCAGCTCACGACAGCATCCCAGATGGAACAGCCATGCTCTGAACTCGAAGATAAACCGGCAACCTGGTTTACCGTACGGCGAGCGGGGAAACACAGCGAAATTGACTAGAACGCGGACCACCTCGCGTTGTGTCCGGAAACTCGATCTGCATTGATCTGCAAGGGATCGCGACGAAGCCGTGCACCGCCTGGTGATGCGTAAAAACTCCATCCCGCTCAAACGCCCGGCGCTTGTAACATTGCTGCACCGTCTTTCACTGATTTTCGAGAGAGCTTTTCTAATTTAATTTAA
>Ga0123355_10006517_pt1 | contig 17317 bp, 14 predicted proteins | sample TergutEmb28metaG_3_FD_89872 | JGI IMG/M metagenome (GOLD analysis project Ga0123355, IMG submission 89872) | Embiratermes neotenicus P1 segment gut microbial communities from Petit-Saut dam, French Guiana - Emb289 P1 | ecosystem: Host-associated > Arthropoda: Insects > Digestive system > Gut ...
AAAGCCGCACGCACCCAAAGGTGCGTAAGGTTTTTTACGACGACGCATAGCGCAAAATTTACTGAAAAGGCGGTGCAATGGAATTATCGAACACACCCTAGCAAATTGGTCTGTGAGAAATGAACGCTTTTGAAAGGTTGTGATGAAATGCGGTATACAGATTATGCCGAGATGGATGTCTTCCGTTGTCACAAATAGCATCTAGTAGTTAATAAACCATGGAGGTAATATTGATGGAAAAAATAAATGGTAGTAATCACTCCACTCATATAAAAGTTAAGGAACTTAAAAACCACATCGGCCAAACCGTAAAAATTTACGGGATAATATACAAAATTCGAGAAATGTCCGGGTTTGCATTTGTGCTTCTTAAAACAAAACGAACATTGCTACAGTGCGTGTATTCTTCAGATTTTTCTGACTTCACACTTTCTGAGCTAAAAGAAAACATGGCAGTTGTAATTTCCGGTAATGTAGTAAAAGACGAACGCAGCCGTACAGGTATTGAAGTTAGACTTATATCATATAAGTGTCTTTCTGCCCCGGTAGAAGAAACTCCCGTTGTAATAAGTAACAAAGAAGTGCTTGCGACATTAGATACACTACTTGACTACCGCCCTATAACATTGCGTAACGCCAGGGAACGGGCAATATTCCAAATCCAAGCTGGGATATGTAAAGGGTTTCGTAAATTTTTGGACGAGAACGAGTTTACAGAAATACACTCACCTAAAATAGTTTTTAGTGGGGCAGAAGGTGGAGCAAATATTTTTAAACTTGACTATTTTGGTAAAGAAGCGTACCTTACACAAAGCCCGCAATTTTATAAACAGATAATGGTAGGAGTATTTGAGCGTGTGTACGAAATTGCCCCTGTTTTTAGAGCGGAAAAGCACGATACTTCCCGTCATGTTAACGAGTATACAAGCGTTGACCTTGAAATTGGGTTTATCGAAAGCTTTTATGATATTATGAAACTTGAAACCATAATGTTGATGCAAACTCTTGATTTTCTTCGGGAAAATTATGCAGAAGAATTGGCATTGCTGCAAGTTGATATGCCAACTTTTAAGGAGATCCCGGTTATTAAATTTCATGAAGCAAAAGAAATAATAGCAAAAGTCTATAAGCGGAAAATTACAGACTTTGAAGATTTTGAGCCGGAGGAAGAAAAACTGCTAAGTGAGATTATTAAAAAGCAGACAGGCTGCGATTTTGTTTTTGTTACTCACTATAAATCATCTAAACGTCCTTTTTATGCAATGAACTCGCGTGTAAATCCTGAATTAACTGACAGTTTTGATTTGCTTTTTAGGGGAATAGAAATTACAACGGGCGGGCAACGCATTCACGATTATAATGAGCAAATATCAAAAATGCAGATGTGTGGGATGGATGTAGGCGTTTTTTCAAGCTACTTGATGGCGCATAAATATGGTTTGCCTCCACATGGTGGCTTGGGGCTTGGGCTAGAACGCTTTACTGCAAAGTTGCTTGGGTTTCACAATGTACGCTATGCAACTTTGTTTCCTAGGGACATTGTTAGGTTGGAGCCGTGAGGGTTAAACTAGTGTGAAAATTTCTAAGGTATTGTGTGTACAGGGTAAATTGATTGCGGTATAATGGTTGTGATAAATTGTGAGTTTATGTTGAGTATTATCTTCTAGTGTATATAATGATTGTACAAAAAGGAGCTACAACTATGCAAAAAATATTAAAAGACAATTGCATCTATACAATGAGTGCAAATAATGTACCAATCCTGCATATAAGCCCCGGCACACAACTCCAATTTGAAACTTGGGATGCTTTACATGGGCAACTTGGTTATACAAATAACTCCTTTGACGGCCTGGATTGGACCCGAGTAAACCCAGCAACCGGCCCTGTATATATAAATGGCGCAGAAGCAGGCGACATTCTTTCTGTTAAAGTAGACCGCATAGAAATTGCAAGCGAAGGTGTAGTAGTATGTGGCAAAGGCATGGGCGTAATGGGGGCAAAGTTCGAGTGGAGTTGTTCAAAAATTATTCCGATAAAGGATAATCTCGCACATTTTTCAGACACAATAAAACTCCCTCTTAACCCCATGATAGGTGTAATAGGCGTAGCACCAAAAGAAGGCGAAATTTCCTGCGGTGCACCGGATTTGCACGGCGGTAATATGGATTGTAAAGAAATAAAAGAAGGCGTAACGTTGCTGTTACCGGTAAACGTACCGGGCGCACTACTAGCCATGGGCGACTTACATGCCGTTATGGCAGACGGCGAAATTGGTGTTAGCGGTTTGGAAGTGTCTGGTGTAGTGACGGTAACAGTTGACGTTATAAAAAGCAAAACACTGCCGTTGCCTATGATTTGTAACGACAGTCATGTAATGACTTTGGCCTCCCACGAGGATTTGGATATGGCAGTAGAAATGGCAGTTGCTAATATGGTGGAATATTTAACAACGGAAGAGAACTTCTCGGAAGAAGATGCTGTTATGCTAACTTCCTTGGCAGGCGATGTACGAATTTGCCAAGTTGTAGACCCTAAGAAGACTGTACGGGTAGAGTTTCCAAAGAAATACCTAATCACAACAAAACATCTTCGGAAAGAAGGTCGCAAATGCCATTCCTGCCCACCACCACCAACGAACTAACCATCCAACCAGACTTCATACTAATAACAGGCGACGCCTATGTAGACCATCCTTCCTTCGGGGCAAGCATTATCGCCCGTGTGTTAGAATCCTGCAACTACACTGTCGCTATAATTCCACAACCAAGCTGGAAAACAACTGCGGAGTTTAGCAAATTTGGCGAGCCAAAGCTCGCCTTTTTAGTGACAGGCGGTAATATAGACTCTATGGTAAACCATTACTCTGTATCGCTGCATAAACGCAAAACCGACGCATATTCTCCCGGTGGGCAGCTTGGAAAACGCCCCAACCGTGCAACAATCGTATATTGCAATAAAGTCCGCGAGGTCTATAAAAACACCCCAATAATCATAGGTGGTTTAGAAGCAAGCTTGCGGCGACTAGCCCATTACGATTACTGGGACAACACCGTACGGCGCTCCATTTTGCTAGACTCTGCTGCAGACTTACTTGTTTACGGCATGGGCGAAAATCAAATTGTAGATATAGCAGAAGCTTTAGAGAGTGGCCTACAAGTGCAGGACATCACCTTCATAGCGGGCACAGTCTTCAAAACAAAAGACATTTCTAACTTGGACGAGCCGGTAATTTTGCCAACGTACAAGGCAATAAAAGACCCCACACCAGAGTCTAAAGCAGAATATGCACAAAGCTGTATGCTACAATACAAAAACACAGACTACCTAACCGCAAAAACTTTAGTAGAAAACTACGGCAATATGTACGTAGTGCAAAATAAACCCGCTAATCCGCTAACCACCGCAGAGCTAGACAGAGTTTACGCTCTGCCATACCAGCGAGATTACCATCCAATGTACAAAGAAGAAGGCGGTGTGCCGGCAATAGAAGAAGTGAAGTTTAGTATAATAAGTAACCGCGGTTGTTTTGGGGCGTGCAACTTTTGCGCACTAAGCTTTCACCAGGGGCGGATGGTACAGGTGCGCAGCCATAAATCCATACTGGCAGAGGCGATAAACTTTACCCACGACCCCGACTTTAAGGGGTACATCCACGACGTAGGAGGTCCCACGGCTAACTTTCGTGCACCATCTTGTAGCAGATGGGAGCACGGGAATGCCACGGAGTTCCAACCGGAAGGGCGGCCTCCAAGGCCATGCAACCGCCAATGCCTCTTTCCAACCCCATGCAAAAACCTGCGCTACGACCACGAAGATTACTTTAAGCTCCTAAAATCTCTGAGAGAACTCCCAAAAATAAAAAAAGTTTTTATCCGCTCTGGCATACGTTACGATTATTTGCAAAACGACCCAAAAGGCGATAAATTTTTAGAAGAGTTATGCGCTCACCATATAAGCGGTAGGCTGAAAGTAGCCCCGGAGCATATTTCTGACAACGTACTTACCGCCATGGGTAAGCCAGGTTTTGACGAATACAAAAAATTCGCGGCAAAATTTGAAGCAGTTAACAAGAAGCTAAACAAAAGCTAATATTTAGTGCCATACCTAATGTCTAGCCACCCCGGTAGTGGCCTTAACGAAGCCATAGAATTGGCAGAATACTTGCAAAGCGTAGGCCATAAACCCGAACAAGTGCAGGATTTTTACCCTACACCGGGTACGCTTTCCACTTGTATGTACTACACCGGGCTAGACCCTCGCTATATGGAAAAAGTATTCGTCCCTAAAAGCCAACGGGAAAAAACTACCCAGCGTGCATTAATCCAGTACCGCTCCCCAAATAACTACGAAATTGTAAAGGCGGCACTGCTAAAATCTGGGAGAAAAGACCTGATAGGCCATGACTCAAAAGCGTTAATCCGCCCCCCTAGAGTAGTGCGGCCAAAACAGGAAAAAGCCCCACAATACCATAGAGGCAAAGCAACTTTGCGCAAACCAAAAACGTCACAAAAAAAGAAAAAGTAGGGAACGCTGCCCTCAAAAAAATAAACTGGAGGTTCAAAAAATGAATAAAAACTATCCACTTTCATGGAATGTGGGCCACAGCAGCTCCATGGAAGAAAAGCCAATAGAAACTGTCCCCGCCACCGTACCCGGTGCAGTACAAGTAGACTGGGCAAAAGCAAAAAATTGGCCGCCGCATTATTACAACGAAAATTTTAAAGCATATGCATGGATGGAAGATTGTTACTGGACATATTCCGCACCAGTTACTCTGCCAAACCACACTGCAGACGAGCGAGTCTTTTTTGTATGCGGCGGTGTGGACTATGAGTTTACTGTAAAACTAAACGGTAACACAATTTATGCATATGAAGGCATGTTTACCCCCTTCGAAATTGACATAACCGAAATGCTTGGCAATGATAATACAATTGAAGTAGTGGTTTTTCCTGCACCAAAAAGCAAAGGCTCAGAGTCAGGAACAAGAGCCGAAGCAGATCAAAGCTGCAAACCAGCCTACAGCTATGGCTGGGACTGGCACCCACGCCTTATCCCTCTTGGCATCTGGAAAGACACGTTTGTTCAAGTGCGTAACAAAATACACATACGCAATGCGGAGCTATTTTATACTCTTAACGATTCTTTAGATACGGCAGAAATAACAGTTAGTGTAGACTTGTCTCACCTATATGAAACATCAAACTATAATTTTTCAGCAGGTACACAATCCCCCGTGCTTTCTTCGCCAATGGTGGTGGAGCCGCAACTGTTGCCATTAGTTGAGCCGGTCACTATTAAGTGGATATTAACAGACACAAATACTGTCTGCGTGGCAGAATGTGAACTGCCTCTAACGCTTAATATTACGCAGCTAACACACACATTTAAGCACCCAAAACTATGGTGGCCAAACGGGCATGGTGAAGCAACTCTATACACATCAACCGTAGAAATTTACTCTGCAGATGGCAGATTATTGGACATAAAAAAATCCAAAGTAGGCTTCCGAACGGTTTCTCTCGTAATGTACGATGGCGCATGGGGTGAATACATCCCATTTCCTGCAACACGCAACGAACCGCCTATTACATTGGAAGTTAACAAACGCAAAATCTTCGCTAAAGGTTCAAACTGGGTTCCACCAGATATTTTTCCCGGGACAATGACCCGTGACGGCTACCACACCCTTGTTGAACACGCCAAAAATTCTAACATGAACATACTGCGTATATGGGGTGGGGGAATTAACAATAAAGACGAATTTTTCGACTGTTGCGATGAAATGGGAATTATGCTGTGGCAGGAGTTCCCGCTTGCTTGCAACAACTATGTAGGCAATAAACCATATCTAGACGTGTTGGATGCAGAATCTAAATCCATAATTAAACATTTACGCCATCATGCCAGTATAGTTATGTGGTGCGGTGGCAACGAGCTGTTTAACGCTTGGTCCGGCATGACAGACCAGTCGCTTGCGCTCAGGCTTTTAAACCGCAACTGTTACGACCTAGACCCTGGCCGTCCGTTTCTTATGACTTCCCCAGTTATGGGAATGGGGCACGGACATTATATGTTTCGCACGCATAAAGGCGAAGAAGTTTTTCAGCTTATGCCTAATTCACGAAGAACTGCGTATACAGAGTTTGGTTGTGGTGGTCCTTCTCCTGTGGATTATTTAAAGTCTTTTATCCCGGAAGATGAGCTATTCCCGCCAAAACCCGGCGGTGTGTGGGAGTCACACCATGCATACAATGCCTGGGTTGGAGAAAACTCGTGGCTGGATGTGCCTATGATAGAGGATTATTTTGGTAAGATTGACTCCTTGGAAGAACTGGTGCGTTGTGGTGAAATATTGCAATGCCAAGGGTATAAATGTATATATGAAGAAGCCCGCAGGCAAAAACCAAGATGCTCTATGGCTCTTAACTGGTGTTATAACGAGCCGTGGCCAACAGCCGCCGGGAATAGCTTGCTAACTTGGCCAGCCGGTGCAAAGCCGGCACTCTATTCCGTTGCGGAATCTTGCCGACCGGTGCTTGCCAGCGCTCGTATACCCAAATTCCGCTGGGGGAAAAATGAAGAACTTACCGCAGAGCTGTGGGTGTTAAATGATAAGTATGAAGAAGTTCCTGCTGGGGTTATGAAGGTGTATTTGAAGTTAGATGGTATGGAGCATGAAGTTTATACTTGGGAATATGCAGGAGTGGAAGCGAATAAAAACCTGCAAGGACCGAGTTTTAGTGCTAAATTGCCGGAGTTTGCCCACCGAGAGATTACATTGATTTTGAGGGTTGATGGTTGTGGGTGGATGGATTCGGAGTATGTTTTAATTTGTGATTAGCTATGTGGTATAAACACAAAACATGACAGGAGGAAATTTTACGCGCTGGGAAGAACTATCAACTAACGAAATGAAGCAACCAGCTAAAGACAGCGGCGGCGTGTGCGTTCTGTCAATAGGCTGCCTGAAAAACATGGCGACCACTTGCCAACAGGTACAGATATGTACATTGGTGTGCTATAGTAGAGCAAGTGGCCAAAATTGAGCCGGTTTTAATATTCCCATTGATTTTATGGGGCAAGCCAGCGAATGCAAACATTACGTGGGTTGTATTGGCGCATATCATGAACTGATAATGGATTCGTTGCTAGAAATGTGTGACGAAATATCCCGCAACGGTTTCAAAAAAATAATTATTTACAATAGCCATGGCGGCAATATTAAATTTTTAGATTTCTTTGCCATGAAAATGCCAAACCTTAACAAAGACTATGTTGTGTACGTAACAGGTATATGGTCTTTAGCAAGAGAAAGTGAGCAAAAAATTTATGATCTTGCAGGCACTAGAGACCTAGGTGAACATGCAGGCCTTGGCGAAACTTCTATAGTGTTGCACCTGCGCCCTGACCTTGTGTATATGGATAGGCAAGATGCTACAAGAGGTAGCAGGCAAAATCAACTGGCAAGTTTAAAAAAGCATCGTGTATTCTCTGGTTTAACTTGGTATGGAGACTTTCCGGAGCATTATGCAGGCGACCATACAAACGCTACCGCAAAGCTTGGTAAGCTAATTGTAGACTTGCAAAGCGAGACTTTGTGTGAAGTTGTGAAATATATAAAAGCAGATAATATAACTCCGGTGTTGTTTAAAGAGTATGATGCTAACGTGTGTAACCCGTTGTAAAAATATATTGCCAAACCGTCGGGATACAGATTTGCTACACAAGTATGGCAATAGACTATTAAAACGACTCAGTCATGTGTTTCATGCAGAGCAACTTTCTAGCAAAAACAAAAACAGTTATAGAAAGATTGGCTACTATGCCCATTATTCCATCAAAAAATGTAAACAAAGAAAGAAATATCTCCATCTGGCAAACAAGCATGTCAGATATTATTTTCTCACGAGGTAAGGGGAAAATACCTCTCATAGATTTAGCACTGTTTTGCCGTAAACTATCATATCTTCTAAGCTCGGGCTTGCCAATAAAAACTGTTCTTCCCATTTTACAAGGCAAGTCTCTTGGTGTTACGCTTAATGTAGTTATCCCACAAGTGCATAAGCGTGTAATGAGAGGCGACAGTTTTTCCGACGCATTAGGGCAAGAAGGCTCTTTTCCGGACTTTATGCTAGGTTATATTGCAATTGGCGAAAAAACAGGACAGCTCTCAAAGGCCTGCGAAAAACTTGCAGATTATTATGAGTACCAAGCAAAAACTAGACGAGAATTAATTGCCACATTAGTGTACCCCATAGCTGTACTTATAATGATGATAAGTGTTATTGTGTTGGCGATGGTAACAGTTTTGCCTGGGTATGCTCGAATTTTTGAAGCGTCTAGCATTCCGCTACCGAGGGTAACTGCGTTGTTGCTAGATATATCAGCCTATTTGGCACGACACATAATTCCGCTGGTGTTAGGCATTGTAGCAATAATCATTTTTACAATAATATTTATTAAAAGCCCTGCAGGCAAAAGTAGTTTTGCATTGATGGAGTTAAAAATACCTATTTTGCGGCAAGCAGTAAATTTACATTTGACACAGGCCTTATCTCTCTTGCTTAACTCCGGTATAAAATTGTCTGAAGCGGTGCTTTTATGTATGGGGCTTATAGGAAATATCCGTATCAAGAGAGACATGGAGGAATTATCAAGTAAGCTGTCCGGTGGTATGGGTTTTTCCGAAGCTTTGGAAAATATTACGTATATAGACCCGCTATTCCACGACATGGCAAGAGTAGGGGAGCAGACAGGGGAATTGTCTCAATCTATAGAAAGGTGCTTAAACTACTTTACTGCAGATTACAGGCATAGTATAAGCCGCTTAAATAAATTAATAGAGCCAGTCATAACACTTGTAATGGGTGTGTTAATTGCGTTGGTTATGCTGGCAGTAGTATTGCCTACGTTTGAGCTTGCTACAGTTATGTAAATGTTTAAATAATTAAAGACACTGGAGTATCAGTGTCTTTAATTATTTTGCTCTTTGCAGGTTGCAATACAACCAGTTTAGCTAGCTATCCAAATTATAGTAATGACTATATTGCTATAATAACTGTAACACAAAGTTGAATATCATCTTATATTCAATTATAATCACAAATAAAATTTTACGCAGGATGTGATTATGTGAAATACATTTTACTGGCATTGCAAGGTATGGCGGTAGGAGCTGCAAATATAGTACCGGGCATTAGTGGCGCAACGGTGGCTGTTATTTTTCGTGTATATGACAGGTTGCTTGAAGCTGTTAACCAGCTCTTTTCATCTAGTTGGAGGAAAGCATTTGTGATGTTGCTCCCTTTCGGGATTGGCGCATTGGTTGGGATTGTAGCCCTTGGTTCTACTATAGATTTTTTCATTCAGCAGGCACCGTTTCAAACGACGGCATTTATTGCAGGGCTTATGTTAGGAACAATACCCTTTTTGCATAGGCTGGCAACCAGTAACGGTAATAGAAAATCGTTTTACTATGTAATAGCCGCAATAGCAGCAGCCGCAATTATTTTAATGGCGGTTTTAGCACCTGCACAACCTGTACATGCAGAGTCGGCACACGCATCTATGATATTCTTTTTTGTAAGTGGAGCTATTGCTGCTGCAGTTATGATTGTGCCGGGAGTTAGCGGCTCTATGGTTCTAATTATGCTGGGGCTTTTCCCTGCGGTAATTCATACGATTAATTTGGCAAGGGAATTTATTATGTCCCCTTCGGCCTCGTTGCTGCCGCCTATTTTGCGGGTGACGCTGCCTATGGTTGGGGGCGTTCTTTTAGGTATTGCGCTAATGTCAAAACTCATTACAGTATTGCTAAAGAGGCATTTTAATTTAATGTATTTTATTATTCTTGGCTTGGTAATTGGGACAATTTTCATCCTGTTTTTTGACCGGGAGATATATGAAAAAATAACTTTTTTTGTAGTGATTACTGGTGTGTTGGCCTTTGCGGTGGGTGGATTTTTGGCATATGTTATAGGGAAAAAATCTAAGACTCCAGATATTGTTCACGAAGATGCTGTACAGCCTGAGGGGTAATGCCGAGTCCTTGTGTTAGATAGTTGTCAAAACTGCCGAAGATATTATTTACTTCATCAAAAGCGGCTAACAAATATTCTGGCCTAACGCCCATAATCACGGCAAGGGCTTCTTGTTGTTTTTTAAAGAAAAGACATCTGCGACTGTAATATGTTATAAGCGCTCTGTTAGCAGCATACCGGTCTTCTGCTGTTTTAAGATAGTCTGCCATAATGTCTGCATCAGATACCCCGAGTATTTTTAATAGAAGTGCAGCTGCAAAGCCTGTTCTATCTTTACCCGCTACACAGTGGAAAAGTGTTGCGCCGGCAGGGTTGTTTGCACATGCATTAATAAAGGATGCAAAACCGGTACAGGCTGTTTCCGATGTTATAAACCCTATGTAAACATTTGTTAAGTATGCATGACAAGCTGTTATTTTACCACAAAAAATCAAGCGACCTATTTTTGCTCCTTTTACGGAGCCGTTCATTAGAATGCTAGCTCGTATGTAATTAATGCCAATAGGTATATGAATAGGTCTTTTTTTTATTTCTTTTTGAGTGCGTAAATCAATGATTTGTTTTAAATTGTAACTCGGCGGTATAGGTACTGTTAGTGCTGCGGAACGTAATAGACGATTTGATTTTATTTTTTTACCGCTGAGTCCAACTATGCCACCTAAATCGCGGAAGTTTGTCAGTTCATTCATTTAATTATGCCTCCGATTATCTTAGTAATTCCTTCAAGATTTTATGCCAAGAAATTGCTCCGCAATTTACGTTTAAAGCTCAACACCTTCTCTTGCAGCAACTCCGGCATTATAGTAATGCTTAACCTCACACATTTCAGTAACCACATCTGCAGCAGCAACAATTTCTGGCATTGCATATCTGCCGGTTAAAATTAGCTCTATGCCATATGGTCTTTTCTTAATAAGCTCAAGCAAAGCTTCTTTACTAACAAACCCAAGCAACACTGCCATATTCACTTCATCTAGCGCAATAATATCATACTTGCCGGATAACATTGCTTGTGTTGCTTTTTCTAGTCCCGCAGCGGCAGTTTGCGCATCTTCCATACTAATTCTGCCATCTAGGGAATATCCTTGGCCATATTGCTCTACTTCAACCATGGGCAGGTACGTTTTTATTGCCTTTATCTCGCTATATTCCATATATTTAAGAAACTGCCCAATATAAACCCTAAGCCCGGCACCTGCCGCACGCAGTGTAAGCCCCAGCATTGCGGTTGTCTTGCCCTTACCATGGCCGGTATAAACTTGTACATATCCTTGTCCCGTCATTTCCATGCTCCTTATGTGTTTGTTCCTACATTATAAGAACAACCCCTTAGCATCGTCAAGGTATTGGCAAATGACATCTTTATTAAGGTGCAAATATGCACGGTTGTTCTCTTTGCGAACATACACCATATCTAGGCTAATTAAAGACGACATGTGATGAGAGATATTTGCACCTGTACAATCTAGTTTTTCTGCTAGTTGGCTGCCGTACATTGGGCCGTCTTTTAGTAGCTTTAATATGCTCAGCTTCGTATTGTCAGACAGACATTTTAGAAATAACTCTGCCTTTTCACTGTCTGACCCAAGCTCGTCAAATGTTTTAATGAAATCGAAAATATGCAAGCCTACAATAATAAGCACGTCTGTAAACCCTGTCCACCTAAAACTTATACTGTTTTGAGCATATATCCCCGGATACACTTGATAAACATGCTTGTCGTCAAGTGTGATGTTAAGGCTATCACGTAGAAAAGCCATGCCCCTGGTTTCTAGTTCTGATGATAAATAGCTGGTTAGAGCGGTTATTTCTTTGTTAAAATCCGGGAGTTTTTGGTTTATTAATTGCTCAACTTGCCCTAATAACTCTGTTGCGTATTGGAGGTACATGTCAAACTTTAGGTATAGCTTTATAGCTCCAAGCTTATCTTCGTCACTCATGTCGCATTCTTCTACAAAAGTAAAAAACTCCACAGAGTCCATTTTTGCATTTGCAAGTTCGCTGCCGTAGGCTTCATCTAAATAAATTTCGTCGATGGCTGCTATAATTACAATTTCTTTATTTATTTGCACCTGCCCATGTACAGTGGCAGCGTAGTTATTGTAAAATATGGCGTCTGCAAAAATTAATTTATCCTCTCCTCGCTCTTTAAACAGGAATTCTGCCATTTGTTTGCCGGTTGTTTCGTAGCCAAGCATGTCCAAGATGATGTTTTTCCGGATGTGTTTTTCCAGTGCTAGCGTTTTAGAAAAAAACTTCGAGACAACAGATTTAAACCTGTTGCCTCTTCGTTCTAATATGTTGCTAATTTCGTCTTTGGTAGACTTATTGTTAATTATGCCCTTTATGAAAGCAATGCTCTCTAAATCGCACAAGGGCCTGCTGTGTATTGTGTATCTCATGACTTAATTTGCTCCTCCAGTAAACGTTTATAAATGCCGTTTTGTGCAAGAAGTTCCTCGTGTGTGCCAACTTCTGCTATATAGCCGCTGTCCATTACCACAATTTTGTCTGCGGATTTTATGTTGTGAAGGTTGTGCGTTGTAATAAGAATCGTATGGTCTTGCCGCAAGCTTTCGATTGTTTGCATTATATGCCGTTCAGAGTCCATATCCAGTGCAGATGTAGCTTCGTCAAATACAAGAACCTGCGCTTTCCGACATAGCGCACGGGCTATTGCTATCCGCTGCTTTTGCCCGCCGGAAAGGCTTGCGCCCTTTTCCCCACATGAGGTGACGTATCCGTCTGGTAGCGTGGTTATAAAATCGTCTGCAAAGGCACGTTTTGCGGCTTGTGTAATTTCTTCATCTGTGGCGTTGCCTTGCTTGCCCATTGCAATGTTTTTGGCAATGCTCATGTCAAACAGTTTACAGGTTTGGTCTACATATGCAAAGTGCTTGCGCCATTCTTTTAAGTTGCCGTCGGTAAAGTGAAGACTGCCAATTTCCATATTAAGGTCTTCCCGTTCGTACATACCAATTACAAGCCGCAGCAAAGTGGATTTTCCGCTGCCAGATTCCCCTACAAAGGCTACCATTTGATTTTCTTCAATTAGTAGGTCTACGTCAGTTACGGCGTTTCTATCTGTGTTTTTGTAGGCGAAGTTAAGTTTGTTTAGGTTTATTGCATATTTGCCGTCCCAATTCCAGCTGTTGGTTTGTTTTTGCTGAGGTTTATCCAAATCCGGTACGGCGTCTATTATGTCAAAAACACGCTTAGCAGCTACCACCGGCGGTTGTAAACCTGCGTATGTTGCACCAATTTGAGATATAGAACCGGTCATTGTTCCCACAAGCGGGAAAATGCCTATAACTTGCGAAAGGTCAAGCTGCCCGTTTGCTACAAGCCAGCCGCCAAGGGCAAACACTAACACAAGAGAAAGCCAGCCTTCTATCGTGGTAAATAAATCCTGCCACATGCCTATAAAAGCACGTCTAAATGCCAGTTTCTTTAACTTGCCATTTTCCCTGTCGAAAGAGATTAGCGCCTGCTGATGCCTGCCAAAAGCCCGAATTGTAAGTGCGCCTGCAAAAATATTAGACATTGCTTTAACAGAGTCTGCATTAGCTTCTAGTTGCTGTTTGCCAAGCCTTGCAAGTGGGGCAGCAAAGCGGGTTTGCACAAGCAAAATAACCGAACCAATAAACACTGCGCCAATGCCAATGCGCCAGTCCAAAATAAAAATTGTGATTGCGGAAAATATAATGGCAATAAGATTGCTTAAAAACGGTGAAATTGCGTTGCTGTAAATATCAGATGCGGTAGTGACGTCCGTGTTTATTGCCGCAATTCCTTCGCCGGAGTGTTTTTCGTTTTCCAGGCTAGATTTCATAAATGCACGGAATAGATAGCGGCTAAAATCTCTTGTGGCGTAGGCAATGGTGGTTACATATGTAAATGTACCGGTGCCAACTACAACCATAAAAACAACCATAAAAATGGCCAAGAACCTAATGGCATCCAACACTACGGAAAGTTCCATTAGTAAAACGCCTTCCATCACACCCTGCATAAAAAAGCTGTTAATTAACGCGCTTGCAAAAGCTTGGGAAGAATAAAGGAGGATGCCTAGCGCGTACAGCGGAAAATATGGGCGTAAGTAACGGAATGTACGGAAAAAATATTGACGATCTGTTAGTTGTTTGTCATTCATGCCAGAACCTCCTTGTTTTGAGAGTCGTATAGGTTTTTGTAAATTGGGCAGGTACCCATAAGCTCATCGTGTGTGCCCGTTGCGACTATTTTGCCGCCGTCCATAACAATTATTGTATCGCAGAAGGAGATTGGCTTGATGCGGTGGGACACCATTATTACGGTTTTGTCTGTGGAAAGTGTGTTGAAGCTTTTTAGCACTGCGGCTTCTGTTGAAGGGTCTAGTGCGGATGTTGCTTCGTCGAAGAGTATTATTGGCGAATTGCGGTAGAAGGCTCTTGCCAGTGCAATACGCTGCTTTTGCCCGCCGGAGACGTTTTCTGCGGATTCTGTTAGTGTTGCGCCAAATTGAGCCGGCAGAGCTTGAATAAACTCCAGAATACCAGCGTTGCTGCAAGCTGTTTCCAGCCTTGCCATGTCGGCGATTGTTTCTTCGCCTGTTATATTCGCACCAATGGATTCCGGAAAAAGGAAACTATCTTGCGGAACATAAGCATAAATGTTGCGCAGGGACTCTAACGATATGTCGTTTGTATTTGCGCCTATAATATTTATACTGCCTGATTGTGGTGTATAGAGACCAAGTAAAAGTTTTAAAACAGTGCTTTTGCCGCTGCCGCTGCCGCCTACAAAGGCTACTCGTGAGCCTTTTTTTATTTGGAAGGAGATGTTGTTCAGAGCTAGGGTAGGGGATGTGTCGTTTTCGGCCTCTTCGGAGCCGTTGTTGCCGGAACTTGGATAAGCAAATGACAAATCTGTAGCGGATATTGCAATATCTCCGTTAAAATTAACCGCATCTAAGTTTGCGCCTTTGACCAGTTCTTCTTCTTCGCCATCTAATGCGCCCGCAAGACGTTTTGCACCAGCGGCCCCTGTTTGTATGTCGTTCTGCCTTTGGCTTAACATAAATAGCCAACTGCCTGCATCAAAGGATAGGATAACAAATGCGATAAACTCTACAAGGTTCATGTTGCCGTTTATAGTTCTGTATGCAGCAAGGGCTGTAATGCCTAGCAGTGGAGCCAAAGACATTACCATCCCCCCCATTACCAGTGGTAAAAGGGAGCGCACGTAACTTCTGGTTACATCAATTAAATTTGCAAATGCGCCATCGCAGCGTTCTGTCATAACTTCTTCCAAGGAATAAGCGGCAATTGTAGATGTGTTTTGTAAAGAGTCGTTTACAATTGCGGTAAGCTCTGCCCGTGCTTCCGACCTGCGAACCTGCTTTTTTTGTATAGGAATGGCGATGATGACTTGCATGATGATTAAAAGAGGGAAAGATGCAAATAGGATAAGTGTAAGGGAAGTTGCAAGAGTTAGCATGTACACGAACGTAACCATTAGGCCAATAATGTCTGCAAAAAATCGTAAGCCGCCTCTGGAAACAAGTTCTATTGCTGCAGGGATGTCGTTGGAGTAAATTGAAAGAGACTCGCCGCTGTTTGCGCCTTCGAATTTAGCAAAGGGCTTTTGCAAGAAGTATTTTGCGAAGTTGTCCCGAAAGCGATAACCTGCCCGTGCTGCGAAACGCCCTAGGAATAGCGCAGAAGCGGCAGATACTATGGCACGAAGTACCATTAGGCCTGTTATAATGGCTAGGAAGTGTAAAAGTGTTGACGTGTTCATGTCGTGTGCGGCTTGCCCCATGTCGCCTGTAAGCCGTGTTGTTGCCACAGCGGCAGATGATAGGATTAGTGCAAGAAATAAGTAGAATGTCAGGAAACCTTTGTAACTTTGTCGGTGGTCTTTTAGCGTTTTGAATAGTAGTGACATAAATGCCTCCTTAGATATGTGTTTGATTTCGGTCTGTGATGTTGGTTGTTATTAGATGATAACTTAACTCGAGTGTGTTGTCAAGTGCTGATTTAATATTATTTGTGGCATTAAGCTGAGATTTGATGTTATGAGTTTTAGTATATAGTAACGCATATGGACGCAAGTTGTCTTTTTACTGGCGATTACAATATAGCAATTTGATTTTGCGTTGTCCGAAATGAGACCGAAATGCACGGCTTCATGTGCGTTCTCGGGCGAAATTTGAGGCTATAGTCACATGAACTGAAAACATCCCCTTGTGACTTGTAATTTTTCCGCACTACTGCGTCAACTCCTCCTTGCGTGCTTCTAGCACGCTACGTCGTCGCTTCCTTGTATTGCGAAAAAATTTCTGCGCCACAATGGACTGTTTTCAGTTCAAGTGACTATATGCAAAACCAAATTGCTATAGCTCGTAAATTGTTGCTGCTAAAGAGCTGTACATGCTTAAATTTAATTAAAGCCACTATGAATATTGGCGGCTTTACTGCCGGTATTCATAGTGGCTTTGGGTACTGTTTATTATAACTTGTAAAACACACATACATGATTCAACTGGTCGGAAAATCCGACCAGTTGAATCATGTGGTTTTCCAGCGTTTAAGATTAGGAAGCCCTTCGTTGCATTGCTCCATGGCATCCTCCTGTGAAAAACCAAAGTTTTTGACCATTATATCTGCAACAGATTCAATCATTTCTGTTAATGTAATGTTTGGGATTGTGAAAGCTCCGCCCACATAACATTGATTGCAATAGTCTTCACTTTTGCTTCCATCCGCCTCTGTTCCAGGCCCATACATTTCGTCAAACTCGCCCATTGGCGCACCACAGCTTTCGCAAAACTTTTCTTGCATTGTAACATCTCCTTTTTATGTTTTGACTTTGTACTACGCATACATCACATAGTAGTTCTAGTTGAAAACAGTACAAACGCGAGGCCGCAATGCACTGCACGAGGCGTGTTGCAGGAGAAGCTTAAGGCTATTTTCAACTTGAGTTACTATAGCATGCATAAGGTGACAACAGTGTGTCCACTTTATAAAACAGAAAATAAAAAATATGATGTGGGCAACCGCCAAGAGTGTTTGCAACAGCACGGCTGATTATTTGGTCGTGCTGTTGTTATTTGATATGAAAATGGTGTGGGGTTCGAACTATTCAGCATCTGCTCTCAAATGGTTTTCAAGTTTTACCGTTCCGTAAGAATTGAGTAGCCATTGTTGGAAAATAGTATACTCTAAAGACGGCGAAAAGTCTAGCAACACCTGACTTTTCGCCGTCTTTTTTGCGTTTGAGCAGTA
>Ga0123355_10006518_pt1 | contig 17316 bp, 13 predicted proteins | sample TergutEmb28metaG_3_FD_89872 | JGI IMG/M metagenome (GOLD analysis project Ga0123355, IMG submission 89872) | Embiratermes neotenicus P1 segment gut microbial communities from Petit-Saut dam, French Guiana - Emb289 P1 | ecosystem: Host-associated > Arthropoda: Insects > Digestive system > Gut ...
AAACCTAAAAGTTCCAAAGACTGAGGGTATTCACTGGAATGCTCCTCAACTTGACACTGTAATTGCCTAATTGCACATTTATTCAAACATGTACTAAAGGTCAACCTCAGACCGGGAGTATAACTAGTGGAGAAATAAAAAAAAAAAGATGAAAGCTAACGAGTGGCAATGGCAATAATTTTACCAACGTACAAAGAGGTACGGAAAATTTCACGAAACGGGGTACGCAATAACCCCGGCACGCCCTTTACGAACCGTAATGAAAAATAAAATCGTCCAGCAACAAGGTAATGTATGTGGACTTTATGGAATGATCAGCGCCTTTGGGTAATAACGCCGACTGCTGTGAGCTAAGCAATAATCCTTCACGCCTGTGCGTGAAAAAGAATCTTAGATCACACTCGATATTTGAGAGAAACTACCAGTTAGCACACAGTCTAACATGGGACAGTATTTTAGGTACATACCTAACGATGATTTGGAAAACACACGTCTCAGTTACAACTGTATATTCGTTCTTTTCTCTTATGGAAGAATGACGTTCGTGGTTAGTAGTCCAGTGAGTCGGTTTGAATGCGAAAAGGAACGGTACGAATTTCACCAGGAAAAACAATGTATCCTGTGTACAATTATTTCAAATTCAAGTACAGAATGGATTTTGTATCCTAAAAGCCCCCAGTTTCGAAATTCCTAGGAAGTAACCTTGATACAAAGAGTCAACTATACCATCAGCAAGGACTGTTTGAGACAACAGAAACGAAACTGGAAGAAACGCGGAAATTACATTTTAAGAAGCACCAATACTTCTTAAAAGTGAGTAAAGAATGAAATTAAAGCTGCATAAATAAGATTAAGTGTGAAATGATAAACCTGATTAGGGTAATATTAAAAACATGACATTCTCCATACAGAATACACAAAATCACGAACGGGATAATTACTTCAGGAAGTTAATAATCTGCATGACTGCAGCGAACAGCGGTTAATCAAAATGAAAAGATTACACTGATCCACGGAGAATTTGGCCCATGAGGGAAAAATGTCTGTTTCTGACGTATTTTGGGACGCTGAATTCGAATATGTTTCCAGAATTTCTCCATCACCCACACCTTTCGCTCCAGGTTAAGGGGCTGCAATCTTATGCGCCAGGACACTAAGGTGTGTTGTTACCGTGGGCGCCATGAAGAATTCAATGATTTCTTTTCCTAGGAAGATGGTGTAGTGTTTAGCAACGATGTCTGTTCCGTTGTGGAAGTTCCTGGCTATGAATTTAACCCAGATCAGTGGCGCTTGTTCATTGATTCGTCAAAAGTGAGCTTGAAGGTGGTTCTACTTCACAACGGAAATAAATTCCCCTCCGTTCCTTTGGCTCATACAGCCAACATAAAGGAAAATTATGAAAGCATGAAGCTACTGTTGGGAAAGATTAAGTGTGACGAATTTAAGTGGAAGTTATGTGGTGATCTCAAGGTTGTGGCACTGTTACTGGGAATGCAACTCGGGTACACAAATATTGCTGTTTCCTGTGAGTGGGACAAGAAGAATCGCTATGGAAATAAACTGTGGCCTAAATGAACATCACTGACGCCAGGGGAGAAAAATGTCGTCAATCCTCCTCTTGTTCTTCTGGAGAAAATTTTTCTGCCCCCTTTGCACATAAAGCTGGGCCTTATGAAAAACTTTGTGAAAAGTATGGATAAAACTGGCCGTGGATTCGAATATTTGAGGAGTAAATTCCCAAATGTGAATGTCGCAAAAATCAAGGAAAGTATATTTATAGGACCCCAGGTCAGGGAACTGATGCAAGATGAACAGTTCGATGAAGACCTGAATGAGACTGAAAGAATTTGTCTTTTAAGAGGATTTACAAGGATTCTTAGGAAATCATAAAGCAGCGAACTATCAGGATGTTGTACAGGACCTGTTGACTTCGTACAAAGCTGTGGGATGAAATATGAGTCTCAAAATCCACTTTTTGGAGTCCCAAGTGGATGTTTTCCCAGAAACTCTCGACGAAGTCAGTGTGAAAGATTTCACTAAGACACTTTGGCTATGAAAAAGCGGTACCAAGGCAAGTGGACCTCAAGTTGGCAGACTGCTGCTGGACACTGAAGAGGGATGTACCTGAAGCCAATTACCGGCGAAAGTCATACGCCTCTACATTGTATAGGTAAGTTTCTGCCTGTTTCATTAGTACGTAAAGCACTATTTTGCACAAATAAAATCCTCTGTAACTTTCAAACTCTGCCTGATAGAAAACTTCTGTATACACATCTGAATTCAGCACATAAAGTACTGATAAGATCACCTATTGAAGTTCGTGGGCCAAAAAGAAAAGTTAAATTTGGTTGTCCAGTGCTGTTAGTTAATTTATCAAAATTTGCACTCCAGTACAACTGAAAGGCGTATGCGTATACAGGAGAATCAATAAAAGATGATCTTTGTAGAGCATATCCCGTTGTGTTATTCAATTAAGAGACAACGAAACAGTATCTGGTTTCTGTCACAACAATATATTATATTTAAAATAGTATATTGTTGTGTTGACGGAAATCAGAATCTACTTTGTTGTGTATTTTAATGCGACAACCAAATACTTTTAAACTAATAATTTTATGGAATTGCAATTTTAACCGTTTTAATTTAAAGAACTTGCGTAACTTAGCACAGTACAAGTTTTTGAAACTTCCTGAAGAAGATACAGATATGTCGAAACATGTAGGAGTTAACATTATATAAAGAGAAAATATTTTGGTATATATTTTTTCATTAATTGGTTTAATAAAAACAATATTTTGTTTTCTCTCAATAAAAGATGGAAATGCAAGCAAGACAACCTGGTCAGTATATGGAGACAAAACCTAACCCATTGACACTGACCAAGGTGTAGTTACAGTGTGCATGCAAGGAATAAACACGTATATAAAAGAGGGCATTCCAGTGTGAAAGAGCTGTGAAATGACACATCTTTCGTGTGATCCGCTAGGCGAGGGCCATAAATAATAAATGAACGACAGCTTTACACCCAAACAATTCGATTAACGTTCGTTAAAAGATACATCCGCTCGTTAAAATTTAATATTACATGCAGTCTTAACGGTCGCACAACTAATATCTTGGTATAAATGTTTCGTGCAGTCAGATCAAATTTATCTTCCGCATTCCTCAGGTTATTCAATAGATTAACGCGAAACATAAAATTTAAGGTAAGTATGACGTTTTCACATCGGTCAATGTGTACATCAGACCAATCAATTGTCTACAGCCATTCTTTTAATTTGCAAAAATGGTTAGTAGAAGGCACTTTTAGTATTTCGTAGCGATTACTGGAGCGTCTAAGGTCAACCCTTGTGTTTTAACAAAAAATTGCAGGTGTAATTACACTTTTATATACTTGGAAGGGCTATTTTAATGGCAACTGAACTGCATGACGACATAAAACCTGTTCTATAAAACTTTCCTCTCCCAGTCCTGTCCACTTCATTATTGACCTTAGCATTTTACGCCATTACTGTTCGGTACAAAGAGCGACACCCAATGAGAAGAGACAAGACATTTGCTTGGGAATTTTACCGATTAGATTTATAACACAAAAATACTTACACATTCACGTCATTTGTTAGCGCATAAAACAACCATTTTGCCAATGTATTTGAAAGGAATGTAATCTATCTCGGTACAAGCTACAAGCTATAATTTGTATATCGCCAGAAGTACGATCCCATTGGTCGCGCGGTCTTAGGCGTGGGTCTCCTGCCCCTCGCTTACCATGATTGGGGGATCTAATCTCGTCGAAGTTATGGATGTCTGTCTCTTGTGAGGGTTGTGTGTTGTCACACAGTGGTCTCTGCGATAGGCCGATCACTCGCCAGGGGAGTCCTTACTGAGTGTGGTGTGCCTGTGATCACGAAACCTCGACAATAAGGCTTAGGCCAGGACATAAAAAAATCTCCAGAAGGAAAAATACCTCTGTATGTTCATCTAACTAGGATACGGGAGTTCTTCATTCGACGTATCTCACTAGGAATGTCTTATGCCTGCTAACACCGGATGTGCAGGAAATCACTGCCATGAAGCGGCGAATAAATTGTATGATGTTTAAAAAAACAGTGACAGAAGTCCGAAGGATGGATGTTGAATTTCGCTACACGTACTGTACAGGCGGATGGCTATCATTTACATGGTAGCCTACGAGATAATGCTGGAGGTAACGGTAAGGTTGGTAAGCACTAGTGCAACGTAATCGGTAACCTCAGGTTTCAATCCTTGGCTACACTTTCTCAGCATTTCCTCAGTCCTTCCAGCAAATTTCTGGATAATACTTCAAATTATGCATCGCCATCTTCCATGTATTTAGAAATTCGCTATTCACATGCCCATCATTCAACACTGTACTGCATAATCCTTACTTCTGACGGCTGCATTCAACACAGAAAACCCCATTTAGGCCTATTATAGGCCCAGAGGGTTCCAGGAGGTTGAGGATCTCAGATTTCGAGACAGTCGGCACATGCAGGTGGTAAGGTGGTCAGCCCTAATCACCGGCCGCCTTTACCCCAGAGGAAATATTTCTGGTACCGGTTTTCGTTGCGGACTCAGCTGACACCAGTGCCACAGTGCGCCCGAAAGGAAAATGTCAATGACAAATTCCAATGACACCATCGGGAATGGAACCCGCGACCTTCGGGCTAGTAGAGCAGTGTCATTAAAAAAAAACCACAAATTAATTGGATGCGACACCCAATGTCAATAAAAATCTATTTGTAGAACACAGCAACATACAGCTCTATAAATTATTGGTATGCACATTTTTTATGTGGCTACATCGGCAGCTGAAAGGGAAGTTTAATGTTTCAAGCATGTTAGAGGTTTGGGCTTTCTTGTTTTCTTTGGAAGAGAACTGGAGAGTTCAAATGGGTTACGAATGCAGCATGCAGGAAAAAAGCAGACGTCCTACAAAACTGTGTTCTGAAATCGGCATGGAAAGCGGAGACATGTAACACAAATACACAGTTGGAATGACAGTTTTAAAATGAGTGTTCGGATACAATATCGTGACCAGATATAGGAGAGAAGCGAAATGACTCTTAATGGAACATACCACTTTTGTAACCAGAAGGATAAATTATCACAAGAAAAACAAGCTTACTTTAGGTACAGAAACTGGTTCGAACATAAATCACGCAATTTCCGAGCAGCTGCAGCCTGGTATGTTGCAATTTTAATTAGCATGTAATTTAAACAAAATAAATAAATAAATAAATAAATAAATAAATAAATAAATGGTTGGGTACTCATGACGTCACACTTTATGGCTCTTGGATACTAGCCAAACCTTTCCTTGGAGGATTCTTTCATAAGAAAGGCGTTTATGGTTGAGTGCTGGCTATCAAAAATTTTAATGGTTAACATTAAAGGGTTTGTTACATCGGCGCTGCGTTCCCCCCTACCTATAAGAAATTTCTTTCCTGTACACGGCGGAACAAAGATTTCTTCTGAATATCTAGATAACTATCAACAGAATAATCTAGGTGTAAGCTCTTGAAGAATGAAGAGAAATATGGGATGTGGTGAGTGGGGGGGGGGGGAAGGTGACATGAGCTGATATCTCAGTTTTGAGCATGGAAGTTATCCAGGACCCCAGGAACGCTCATTGGTCTGGGTGGTTACACAGAAAAATATGTTAATTCGCTTTGGGTCTTAAGCTTTGTGGATGTTGGTATGAAAAAGCCTCCATCAATAGATGTAGTGACCTGAAACAAAAGACACGTACTTTTGGAAGAGTAACATGATGCCCTTGGTAGCTAGGGTTACATTTTGATGAATATTATCGGCAAGTTGAATAGCATTGTGCTTGTAATCGTTATGTGCACATAAATTGTATAAAATTGTAAGTTAACCATAAATATAAACCCTTCTACATATTTCAGCGATAAACTGCCATTCTCAGGGAGAAGTCGCTACGGAGGAATATGTAATGTTAATACATCAATTTTACTTGCACAATATAAGCAACGCATAATATCGGCTACAAATATAATATAGTGACCAGTATAATATTGACACTGCTGGCTAAAAATCACTTATACCTTAATTTTAATGTGTGTAGTTACATGCATATAGGCACTCAACATCAAAGTTTTCAATCCAGAACAACCAAGTCATGTACATGTGGTTAAAATTTAAAATTAGAACAAAAGAAGTATGTTACCACGTCACGCAGGCATGTAACTCTCAATACTTTGTACGTGCCCTGTGTCGCGTATTGACGTGTCCTGAAGAGTTATCTATGTGACATTTGAACACAATTTTAAATTTTAACCACATATACATGACTTGATCTTTCTGGATTGAAAAATATGATACTGAATGTTTATATACCTGTAAATATACACACACACACACACACAGCAAATAAGAAAATACTAGTGACTTTTAACCAGGAAACTTTTAGCATCTGACTGGCCATCGTATCCATAGTGTTACACCTGTAGCAGCTATTATGTGTTCTTGCCGGTCCCTTTTGCCGCGCGGTCTAAGGCATAGGTCTGCGGCCGATCGCCTGCTGAGATTGTGGGTTCGAATCCCACCGGGGGCATGGATGTTTGTCGTGGATGTTGTGTGATATCAGGTAGAGGTCTCTATGACGAGCTGATCACTCGTCCAGAGGAATCCTACCGACTGTGGTTCGTCGTTGTGTGTGATCTAGAAACCTCGTGAATGAGGCCATGGCCCAATGGGGGCTTGTCGCACCAAAAACAAAAATATGTGTTCTTAACACCGCACCTGTGACTTTATGTATAAATAAAATGTGCTCCTTCGTAATGTGACGTCTCCCTAAGGATGGTGGTTTATTGCCGAAACATGTGGAAAGGTTTATGTTTATGGATAACTTTTAATGTTGAAAAATTTATGTACATATGTTGGTATATAAAAATGATAGGATTGTACGAAAAGCATTTAATAACGACTTGCAAACTGGCAATCATCTCCAGCACTTGATTGATGAATGTCAATAACTGACAACATCTGAGTCGAAATGACCACTCCCAGGAACTTCCGGTTTCATATTTATGTTAGTCAGCAATCTGGCAAACGAAAGAAATACAAGTCGCCTAAAACTTCTCTAAAACGTGTTATGCAGTCTTACTGTTCAAGAAAACAAAAATAATAGTAAACTAATCACGACAGAACACTAGTACTAAAACAGATGTAAAGAGAAAAACAGAATATTTCATGAAGCAAAATTGATCGGACATGGACAGGCTACTAAGCGGCTGGCCATGAATAGAACCGGTTGGCTCGACACTGATGAGGCTACACATGCTGCGTGAAGTAAGAAATTCTTCTAAACGCTACTTATGAATTTTCGATCTCTCTCGCTCTCTCTCTCTTTCTCTCTGTCTACTTTTGCTTGGGAAGGGAGAAACAGTGTTTATTTTGAGCGCCGTATGACATACATACAAGAATACATACATTCATACACAAATGTTCTGAAAGATTAAATAAATGCTTACTTAACCTAAGAAAACACGCTTCCTGCATTCCAAAAGTATCAATTTTATGAGAGAATCTAACCATATTTTACTCCGGCCTCTTTAGACTATTCATTTTAGTTGTAGATAGCTATTCTTGATCACTCTCAATGACATACACACACACATTCTTTAGGATTCCCCTGGATAAGGGATCGGTTCAACGCTGTAGCCTCTACCTTTCACAATACAAAATTTACAACAGACAAATATCCATGCTCCTGCGGGAGAATGAAACTTTTCAAGTAAGTAATTAATTGCACCAATTCGTAACGCTTGTAGTCTAATTTTGCTCGTCATCCTGTTTGGAGGCTAATAAGGAAAATGTTGTTTTATTCTCTGGAGAATCACGTTGTAACTGTATGATATGCCACAGGTTGGCAGGCCTTCTCTAAGAGCGGGCTACACTGTCAAGAAATAAAGCGGAAGTGGGCTATACAGGTTTCAAATTTAAATGACATCAGTAAAAACCCTCCATTACATTATGGTCCCATCTAAGTTTTTATTGTTAAACACTGTATCACGGATTCTCCGAAATCTGTACAAAAGCTGCAAACATTAGTGTCTGCTCTAAACAGGAACTGCATACTGTGGATGCGAATTACATGCCCATATATCAAGACTTTTAAATACAGCATTTATCGCTCTAACTCTACAAGGACAGGAACATAATAAATATAGGGTAATATAACAACAGTTCTTGTATCATTTAATTATGCACCGCTAAAATACAACACATTCAAGAACTTAAAACAATTCAGACTTAAGTGAATTTAAAAAAAAAGGGCATTACAAATTAAATTTAACGACAGGATGGCGTCTGAATTTATGCATGTTGGGAAGTTGTCGGCATTGCATAATAATATTCAATGGATCCTCAATAAGAAATGTATTTGAAAACAAATACTAAACCGGGAGACGCCAATTCGTTACGAAGTTACGAGAAGAAGATATCGGTTAATTATCTATTTTTTTCCCCGACATCTGGTATAAGCGACGAGAGATTTCAGAGAATCACAGCGATACTGATGATGCTACATGTTTTGGGGGACATGACACCATATAGATCTGTACACCTGCGGCTTGCTGCCGCCATCTTCAGGGTTGTTACCATCTTCCTCTTTGACTACCCTGAATATGTAGATTGCAAGCAATACAAGGACCACGACACACGTTTATCTGTGACTTAGAGTATAGTTATAATTATCTGACAGGAAGCATTAGGAACACATGAAGACAATTAGGATAAAGACTCTATGATGTTTGAATTATTAATACTGCATATCTGTAGTCCAATCCTAAATTAGCTTTTTGAAAACTGACGTTCATTTAAATTGTACATAACTTACCTCACAGAAAACACAGTTCGTGTCCATTAGAAAGACGAGAAAGTTATATTTAGGGATATAATTGCTGTTTATTGCAAGAACCGTACGAAACATAAACACACTCTTTGGGTAAATGGTGGAATTCTAAGTGTTACAGACAGTGGTGAATATTTTTTCCGCTTGGATTTAAATGGTTTATACAGTTCTCAAGGATATGAAAGCAAATTTCTCTACAGAGATAGTGCGTGTAATAGTCACAAATCAGTGATATCTCTGTGCCTCAGTACAATAAAAAGAATGAAGGGGGTTGCAAACTGACAGAAAGTTTTTTTTTATCTCAGTAATTAACCAACTTGATGCACAAAATGTTTGTTTTACAATAAGTTTATTTCATGTCTCTACATGTTTCGAGCACATATGCTCATCATCAGGAGGTCAAAATTGCATTACACAGCCTCTGGTATTATCACACCTATATGTGGCCGTCTCGTGCACAGGTTGAGAGAGGACTCTTTCATGTTGCATCCAATTCGTGAAGAACAACACCTATCAGATGACTTTATACTACAAGAAGGATGGGGTGTACTGACAGTGGCAGTAAAATGAGACGTTTCCGCGAACGGCGAGCAAGCTGATCCTGAATACGTCGATGAATCGTGTAAGAATGCAGTTTGAGTAAATTCAGTCAACGAGAAACTTGAATTTTTCTTTGTATAAGCCGAAAGCCGACTATAAAGTGCACCAATAGAATGAAATTTTCAGGAGTTAATACATCCTTCCTGTTCCAAATCACAATTTCTTCTGAAACTGTAAATCCTCACACACTTAATGTGGAGTACTTGGAAGGCGTATGGTCACAGAGATACACTTGAATTCACAAAACAGAAGAATGCTGATTTACGCCTAAGTAGTGTCCTATCTTAGCCTTCCATAGATGTCCCAAAAACTAGAAGCCACTTCAAAATTCTAGTTGCCAGAACTATGACAAGAGGCAGGCTCCAAACCTAGGACCCTCATGTATTAGGCGCCACTTTACATAGTCCGCGCGAAATGGCCACCAGGATTTGTTCACCGCTCTCCTATCGTATTCCCTAAGTTGTGTTAACGTCGTCTTAACTCAATACAAACCTCAATACATGTGGTTTAAATTTTTAATAAGTTTTTACCGTGCCATAAAATCTTTCACCCTCACCAATAATATATAGGAGTAACCTTTCACGGATTCGGTGCCGGTAACATTTTCGGCGGAAGTAAAACGGCCGGAGAACGAAACTGACCACTCACGTCCACTGATGGCCAAAATTAGGAATGTCTGGAACTAAACCAACAATCTTCCACATGCCTTCATGTTGTGTTAGTTAGATACACACAAGAAAACTGAAGCATTTTTCAAAGGATGAAATGGCATCGCGTGTCTTAACACAAAAGATTTTACAGCAAGCGATCATAGGCACCATAAACCACAGGAAATGTGTTAATCTGACATTTCTGCACACTCTTTCAGTGATGGGACTCGTTTCAGATTCACACTAAAGATAGGGTATTACCGTAAAACGTAAGTATCAAGACACATCCTCATATATGATAAGGGGAGCACACAAGGACATTATGTTATGAAGTTACTTATCACGAATTATTCGCAGATGGTATGAAAGGAATTTGATGTATTTTACAACATACATTTTCTAATGCATGTTAAGCTATGTAATTTACATACAACTTTCACACATTCACACAAAGTACCGTGTGTAGGGCACGAAATCCTGCCTGAAGTTAGCAGAGGATTTCGAAAATCCTGAAAGCCAATAGGAAACACATGATACAAAATTTTGAGCCTACAAACTCGTTAATTCATATCTCGCACTACAGGAAGCTAGAATTGGAAAATCAAACAAGTTGGTGTTTTTGTAGTTTATACGAAGTGGCTGCACACCACTTATGTTCAATGAGGGCCCCTCATACAGGACTAGAAAAAAGTCGTAAAACACGGACAATGATCATTTGTCACGCAGTTTTGAGGGTGGGGTCAGACACCGTGAAAGATGCCTGCTTAAGGTAAATATGTTATGAAATATGGGTCTTAATGTAGGGTATATTGGCCTATCAACTCCTATTCATAACACAAAAATACTAGTTGTAACTGCAGATCTACACTTATGGGCCTGCGACCACGCAACTGCCCCAAGATTTTTAGAAAAATATGTAAGGCGAATTAATTCGAATAGGATTTCCTTTGCACCATAAACGTTGTTTCTATAGCAGAGTCAACACGTGTTAGCCTATAAATAAGGTAAACAAGTGAAATTGTAGTTAAAAGCATTTTTACTGAGTGATATTACTGTACAGCAAAAACAAAAGCGGCCGGTCCACACGCGCTTTGTAATAGAGGTGAAATGTGAAGAGATATATTGCTCAGATCAAATAATATCCCTATATTTATGGAGTTCCGTCGCAATTTGTTTGCGGTAATCATCGTTTAGTTACGAAATATAATATTCCAAGCGCACCTAAAACATGTTTAACTGTTTACAACCCAACTTTAAAAGTGATGCACCACATGCTGTAATGCTGAAAAAATCTGCATCTCACCACGCAGTGTTATTTTACGTACCGATCAGTTTCCCAGCACATATAACCAACTGCAGGCGCACTGTGGTGTCTGTGAGATACAAGTTGAAATTTTACAAAAGAATTTTTGGATAATGTAAGTCTTCGAAGTTTTCAGGAAATTTACGATGAACCTAAGTGGAAAGGACAGGAATATGTGTTCATTCGGAGACTAGCTTAATCCTTCGCAGTTTATTTCATCCAACCAGCATCATTTGTCACTCAAGACCATCATCCCCCCAATCCCCACATTATAATTTCCGGTTACACGAAATGCAAAATTGGCACATAAATGTCACTTTTAATACGTTCACGTAGTGGAAGAAGTTAATGAAAGCACTATTAAAATCCAGTCACATTCCTTAATATCTCTTACCCAATAACTTGTGACAGTTCGTAACGGTACAGTGAACTGGTATCTATACCGGCGGTAACGCATTAGATGAATTATTATGAATTCTAAACAGGAGGAAAGTGGATCTCACTTGTTCTTACTCCAATAATATTACTGCAATTTGAAACAAGAATAACAAACCTTTTTTTTTTATTTTATTGCGTGTAACTTACATAACGAAACCAGTCACACAGCTCAACACACACACTCAGACTCAAACTCAGTACATACCAGACAAGCGCGACAGCAGCATCAACCTACAGATTGTACACAGGGCCAGCACACAGAGTGACTTCATGAGAACTGTAGCAACAAAATAATTTTGGCCTGTTTAATTGTAAACAGGGCAATTTTAATGCTTCAAAGATTTTATAATATTGAGATTTTAACGACTGTAATATGAGAATTTGCATAAAACGTATGTGAAACATTTTAATTGTAAATTGTATTAACTACAGCTGCATTTGAAATAATTGTGTAACTTGGCAAATGTATTGATTACAAGCTCCCTGAGGATGACAAGATAGTGTCGAAACATGTATGAGCGTGATAATTTGTGAAATAATTGTGAATTTGTCGGTCATAGTACAAAATTAAAAAATATCCTTTTTTGGGGTAGGAAATCAAGGTTAATCTGCTTTCCAGCAGTGAGTACCAGCACCTTGTTTTCTGTAAAGGGGTGAGTACCGACCGGTACAGCCTCTTGTACAAAATGCACTGCTTGTACCCCTTTTAAAACTTTAGGTATGCTACAGTGAAACTGTACCATGTAAATGGCAGGTTTTATCACTCGTCGCACTAAAGTCAATAGAAAAATGCCAAACTGCTATTACTTTGTATCAAGCACAAGTGGACTGGTTCGAGTGCTATCATAATCTAACAGGCATGCGCAATGTAGCGAAGACACTTTTGGTATTTCTCCTTCATTAATACTTGATAACGTGCGAATATTTTAACGGTTATTTAACATTTTTCGCACATGACAGAGGAACTTGTCCTCTTTCACACTTCGACATGCTTGAAACAGACCTTCTGTAACAGTACGAATATTGCATGACGTTTTTCTAAAGCAACCTGACATAAAATTATGAGATCTAAGGCATTTTCTCTGTACTCATTAACATGAAAATGACTCCAACGCAAATGAACAACCACTTTTCTTAGCTTCATTCAAATTACGGTTCATTATGAAATTATTCAGCAAATTTTCTACAAGATGGATCCGACAGAACAAAAAGTTTTAAGCCAACATACAGCGTGCATGCCGAGAAAATATCGAAATAATAAAGAGACTTTAACTTTGATATACTCTGATAACATGCACTTCAGCTATTTGGTTAAGAGGAAATACGAACATAGTAACAATCGTCACATTAACATACGCCATACAACAGGTTGTTAATGGTGATGCGTGTCTGGAGCATATAACCGAGTGCTTGAATTAAAGCTTCAGCGCCTCTTTTCTACAGTTACGTTTCTGATATCCATCACGCTCTATCACTATTGTGCTGTAGCAAAAGAAAGTATGATCGAGCTGATAGCTACAAATCCATTATATTAATCCTAACAGTAAGAAGTAGAGCAGTCCCGTTACAGGCCTGGATTGGCCCAGTGGGTTCCAGGAAGTTAAGGTCCCCAGATTTCATGACAAAGGCACAGGATAGTGGTAAGGTTGTCAGCCTTACGCACCGGCCGCCTTTACCCCCCGGAAATACTCCTGGTACTCATTTCTGTTAGAGGCTGAGTCGATCCCAAGGCCATAGTGCGATCGGAAGGATTTTATTTCAATGAAAAATTCCAATGACACCAACTAGGATCGAACCAGCGACCTTCCGATTTGTAGCACAGCACTTTAACCACTGTGCCACCGCAGTCCCCTAATCCTAAAAGCATGGAAACAAAACATACAAAAGTGCATTTCAAGCATATTTTCTATTCACCACTGACCTTCCGGCCCAAACAGCCGTCTGTTCAAAGAGTATGGCAGTTCTTTCAGCATTTTGCTGCTGTTACTGGCCAACCCCATAATTTACAGCACGCCCTAGATTTACTTTTCTATCAGCGGCCATGCCGTTTATAAGGTTTGCGCTTAAAGATAAACAAACTGAGTAAAAACGCGAATAGGGTATGAACTGACCATTCACCAGTAGTCAGAGAAGAACACTTGGAGGTTTGAGCCACACCCCAGTGTGTCTTCTCTGACAGGTGAACATAGGACCATACATTAATGTGAATTGCAATATTAGACTTTATATTTATTACAGAGCTACATGTACCGCACTTGGGCGTACGCGGTGGCGCAGATGGTTGACGCAGTGGGCTACAAACCGGAAGGTCGACGGTGTCATTGGAATTTTTAATGGCCATCATCCTTCCGGCCGCACTATGGTCCTGGGGGTTGACTCAGCAACTAACAGAAATGAGCAGCAAAATATTTCCTGCGGATAAAGGCGGCCAGGGCGAAGGGCTTACAATCTTACCTTCATGTGCTGACTGTTTTGAAATCTGGGAGCCTCAACCTCCTGGAACCCTCAGGGCCTGTCCAGGCCGGTAATGGGATTGATTTGGCATACTTCAACATGTTTTGGTGTATCTCATATCATCTTCTAGGGCAACTTGCGTCAGATAGTTTTGAGTACACATACGTAAATTCTCCCTGAATATGGTGTGAGATATACCGAAAAATGTAGGTGCAGTATGGTATAGACACGTAATAAATATAAGCCGTGCATTTAGTTGGGGTAATTGAAGAGACATCTAATATATGAAACGCGCGTAATGGAATACATACAAAAATGACCTACAATAATCTAGCGACTGTGTTCAGAAGTGATCCATGTAGTGGGTCCCTGTCACCACGGCATGGCGCGTCCTCAGGCGGTGGATAGAAAAGCCTCCGGTATGGAAGGTAGCTGCGAATAAATTGAATAAGAGGTCGAGGACAGCCGACAAGGGGTGGACCTCCAGCTTGGGAGTTGGGCGAGGTGCTAACGACCCCTCCCTGTAAAACATTCATGTTCAGAAACACTCACATGCGGCATGGTGGCGGACGCTTGTGAGTGCGGTAAAGAACCTTCGGGCTCTGTGAAATGCGGAGAACTTCTTGACTAGCTGCAAACTAGTTTAGCTTCTCAAGAAGGACTCTGCTGCATGGAGTAAGTAAGTAAGTAATTCAGAAGTGATGAGGTTAAGCGCAGGACTGGCTGTTCTAGTTTGAGCACAAAATATTCGCCTTTCTAACGCCAATTATTTGATTAACAAACATGTTGACAATTTAAAAAAAATTGGATAATAGAACAAAAACGGTGCAGTCAGCACCATCTTTACTTACTCACTTACTTACGTACTTACTTACTCCATGGAGCACAGTCCTTGTTGAGAAGTCAATAGGTTTTCAGCTAATCAAGAAGAACACCGCCACCTGTCCCTATCATGAGCCAGCTCGATCCAGTCCATAGACCCACATCCCACTTCCTTAAGATCTATCTTAATATTATCCTCCCATCTACGCCTGGGTCTCCCAAATGGTCTCTTTCTTTTTGGTTTCCCCACCAAAACCCTGTGTATACGCCTCTCCTTTCCCCCATACGTGCTATCTCTTTACACTTAAAAATCGTAGGGCAATGTACGTGTATATGGACGTGCGTGAACCTGTATGTGCACACACCTACGTTCATACACTGTTCACATGCATTGCGTAGGAACTGCCAGGTAAGGGTGAGGTCCACATTCGCAGGTCACTCTCTAAATGTGGGGTCACAGCATGGAGCCTGCTTTATGTCACAATTTCGGCACTTCGAACTTAAGAGGCTTTCCCTACGTTTTCACAAAATCTGAACTCCTACAAGTACGTGTGTATATATAGCTACACACACACACACACACACACACCGATATAGCACCGTTCCCCCCATACAGCTGCTCCGTCACTTCGCACCCCTGAAACTGCTGCGATATTAAGATTGTCTTTTGATATAGGATTTTGGTTTCCTGCCACTCTAGATATACCACCACAATTGCGGTAAACAAATGCTAGCGCTATATTTGGTTGACTGTACACATGTGCGCATACAAGATTTAGTTCGTACCTCGCAGAGAACGCAGCTCGATTGTGGTGAGAATTATACGGAACACATAAATACGCTGTGTCAGGGAAAGTGTGATTTGTCAGAGTTATACCTCGCGGTGCATGCACTAAGCTATATAATTTAAAAGCCTTATGTATTTTGTTTAGCTTGCATCAGATGAAGAGAGATTCCACATCGCTACGGAAGGCTGAACCATTAAGGGTGTCGCCTGTGTGAGACGTTCCCACGCAATATCGAATAGCTTAACGCCTAACCCTTATCATGGCACGTCGGAGAACGGATACACAAGGTGCCTTCTGAATTAGGTGTCTGGATGAAGCAGGAGAAACCAAAGGGTCTTCATCTTTCTAGGTTGACTGGAATCTGGCTATTTATCGGTAACAATACTTTGTGTCACTCGATAGAAACACGGAAGTTCTGATATGCAAGAGAAAGTTAGCAGCTGCGGCACACTGAGGCCTATCCGCTATATGGATTCCAAAGTCCAAGCAAATTTAGACCTTTCCTTTGGCAGTAACGATTCTTGTCTTAAGAAATATAATTATCATAATTAAGTAATTCAACGGGTAACGGGTTTAGCAAGGAATCAAATCCAAGTTCTCACAATAGACGTTGCTCAACGAATGCTTGTCGCTGCCTATAATCAAACCTCGATTCCTAGCGTTGTCAAACTCATGGTCTTGTCACTAAACGACTAATATATCTCGGCTACTGCTATAGCTACAGTATAAAAAGTTAAACTTCTATCTGCGGTTACTGACTGTCATTACACCAGTATTATTTTACGATCTGTGGCGAGTGGGGAACAAACCCTGGACGTTTCTTACCCAACCTCGCACTGTATGCCCAACACAGTAATAGAACACTTTTGGGACAGGAACGGATCAACAAGTGACCCAACTCCATGTTAGCTAGCTGGTGATAATGATGATGATGGTAGTTATTTCCATAAATGTTGATATAAAGTGTAACGTACGAAGTATATGTGTAGGGTGAGTGTGGCGCGTTCGCGTAACCAGCGTTGCTGTGGAAAAGCAATAAGTACTACATATTCCATACGTCTATTCTTGCCTTAGTTATCCCTCATGTAAATCGCGTCTTTGCTGCACCGCATAATACAGGGCATACACAAAAGAATGGTGCGGTTTCAAAAGTTAAAAAGAAATTTATTTCTCACCTTACACGAGCACAACGCACACCGTCAGCAGCAGCAACTGCATGTGCGTCTTTTGTAGATCGTTCACGAAACTCACGCTGCACTGTAATCACAGATCTGGACACCTCAAAACGGAGCACACAGAAAGCCTTTTCCTGCTGCGACGCCATCTTGGAAACTGGCCCCGCAGTAAGCATGAGAAGCGAAC
>Ga0123355_10006519_pt1 | contig 17314 bp, 17 predicted proteins | sample TergutEmb28metaG_3_FD_89872 | JGI IMG/M metagenome (GOLD analysis project Ga0123355, IMG submission 89872) | Embiratermes neotenicus P1 segment gut microbial communities from Petit-Saut dam, French Guiana - Emb289 P1 | ecosystem: Host-associated > Arthropoda: Insects > Digestive system > Gut ...
AGTACGAGTCGTCGTCGCCTCCTCGAATTTTGAAATTTTTATTTAAACGGTATTAGTCGATTACTTACGAACCTCTCCACTAGTTCGTTCAGCGAGATATTTACGTAATTTTGTCACATCACCATCGAAAAGATAGCCATTGATTCCTACATCAATAGCACCCGCAATATTGGCGTCTAGGTCATCTATAAAGATACATTCTTCAGCTGTTAGGGAAAAAGTTTTTAAAAAGTCATGGTAGATGTCTGGTTGTGGTTTCATTAGCTTTGTTTGGGCGGATAGATAGTAGCCATCGAAGTATTGAAGTGCCGGAATTGTATCTTTATATTCGTCAAAATGGATATTTGTATTCGATAATAAGTAGATTTGATATCCTTGATCTTTTAATTCACGTGCGAGTTTTTCCATTCCAGCAATAGGTGGGGCATGTTTATGCCAGTGATGAACCATATCATGAACGATTGTGTGGTGCTCCTCGGGGAGTGTTTGCTGGACGTTGCTAATGATTTGATCTCTTGTCAGTGTGCCTTCATCAAAACTTTGCCAATAAGAGCTACCAAATAGTTTTGTTATCAGTTTATCTTGTAACACTTCATCGCTCATGTATTGCGAGACGATATATTTTGGATTCCACTGAACAATGACGTTTCCTAAATCAAATACGATATTTTTAATCATAGAAGTTACTCCTTTTTATTATTTTTGCTAAAGTAGTGTCGATACAACCTAAATTATACTATAAACCACGATAATTTTCAAAGTGTTTTACGTATTACTGTAATATGTTGAAACTCTCCACGGTCGAAAAATGTCCTTTTTTCAGGTGAAGTGATAGAAAACCATTTTTTCATTTACATATATAGTAAAATCTTGCTGAGTGTGGTATTATTATAGCTGAGGGTCGAGGGCATCTCTATAAACTGCTCAAACTATCTTCCGCCCAGAGCACCACCAGTCTTCGTCAACGGCTAAAACGTGTGTCACTGGCACACAGCCTTCCTAACGTACGTCTGTATGCTTCGTCGTCGTTCACCCAAGGGCATAAGTCCAACTAACCACTCCTACGTCGTGGAGTTGGGCTTTATCCTCGGACTAGCGGCACTCTGGACGAAATCTAGCAATGAGGAGTTTATAGAGATGCCCTCAATTTAAATGGGAGTATAATAAAAAAGTAAAGGGGTATAATTCATGGAGACAATTTTGATTATTGATAATATTGCGCAAAACGTACAAAGATTAGTGGGATGGATTCATGCTGAATGTTTTGATGTTCAATTACTGACTGCCGAAACTTATGAAGAGGGTAAAGAGGTTTTGGCAACCCATCATGTTGATATTCTTGTGCTGGAGATTAGTCTGGCAGATACTGATGATGATGAGTTGGGTCTTAGGCTAGCAGAACAGTATCGTGAAAACTATCCATTCAACACAATTATTTTTCAAACGATACGCAATGATTATAAATACAGAGCAGAAATACACGACCATATAGGCACTCATATTTACTTGCCGAAAAATGAACTTACGAGAGAAAAATTTATCGGTGTGATTGAACAAGAGCTTAAGCGTTTCGAAGTCCAATTTGTCAATAAAATATATATTTACCAACGAGATAAGAAGGTGCCAATTGATGCCAATTCTATTTTATACCTCGAAAAAGTATCTGAGACTAAAGATATTAAAATGTTTATTTATGATCGAGATGAACAACAAATTAAAGTTGAGTATTTGTCCAATGTGTCACTTGAGAAACTGCTGAGCTTGCCTGGAGCGGGAAACCTGCTTAGATGTCACAAGAGTTATATCATTAATAAGCAAATGATAGTTAAATCTATGATAACCGAAGAAGGAGATTCGTTTAAAGTAAGGCACACTAGCGACCTTGTACCAATCGGTCGCAAGTTTCGCAAAGATGTTGTTACAGCTTTACGAGGAATATCAATGTAGAGATAAAAAAATGGGTGTACCATTGTTCACAAGTGGCATCCATTTTTTAATTCCAAATTATTAACCTTTTATCGATTTATCTTGAGTTTTAATTTCTTGTTACATTTGTGATTTCGTTATCAATGAACGCGATTTCAACTTATTATCAAATATAAAATAAAGGGCTAATAAATTATTGTGCGATGAACAGCTATTCTCTGACTTAATTTATGCTAAAATTCGACAAAATAGCCAATTTTAAGCTACTAAATTTTTTTAAAAAATAGCTGCAGTTTTGTCGAAAAGTGACTTTTGCTCTATCGAAATAGTATTTTAGATAAGCTAGCGACATATTAAAGCGAAACTATTTCATAATTTCTTGTAATTTGGTAAAATATTCAAGAGATAAAGGATTAATTACATTGATTCTTAAAATAGATTCAATGGGGGTTATTATATGGAACAAGAAATTACACTGAGCGATAACATTTTTGAAAATGAATTTTTAAAAAACAGTAATTTGGTAGACGATTTCAATAGGTTGAAAGAAGTGGAACAAATTTGTGCTGAATTCAATTTTGAAGTTTTGCAAAAACAATTTGAGTTGTCATATGAAGAAGCAGAATTCGAATACATTACAGGTGATTTTCTAATTTTATCGGATAGACTTGACAGTATGGCTTGCAAACTAAGCATGTTTATTAATGAAAAAACCAGTGGGCAAGTTTTAGGAACAATTATGAGTAAAGACGAACTAGAGGAAGATATGTTAGATATTGATTACTTAATCATTGTCGGCTATTTAGAAGACGAATCTAATTTTAAAGTTATTGATGAAGTTCGTGCAAAGAATAATCATCGAACGAATGTCATCTTCTATGCAACATATAGTTCTATTACAAGGAGACAGATGAGTGAATATGGAGTTAATTGTATATTCGAACGACATAAACCTCTAGGTGCATTCTTAAAATTGTTTTAGATGTGTCCACATTACCTAAGATTTTGACAGTAAAAAAAGTGAGCTAATTTTGGATTATGCCACACTTTTTGATTATACTCCACTTTTTGTTTGGTTTTAAACCTGAAATAGAGAAAACGCAGATGATAATCACGCGATCGTATATCTTTAAATTCAAAGCTTAAGGAATAGCACAAAAATGGGAGCATAAAATATTACCATGTAAGCATCTCACAATCTAATGGTGAGTCGCTTCATGTTTTTTTATATTTTTTTTTGAATAAACTGTTGACAAAAGGCAATTTATATAGTATTATAGTTATATACATAGCTATATAGCTACTATACGAGGGAGGCAAACAACATGCTAGGCAAGTCTTTTGACGACAATAGTCCGCTATTTTTACAAATCAAAGAGCGAATTGAGGATCAAATTATTAATGGATCGCTCGCTACTGATGAGCAAGTTCCCTCAACGACGCAGATTGTTCAGTTTTACAAAATAAACCATATTACAGTGTCAAAAGGAGTTAATCTGCTAGTTGACGAAGGGATCTTATACAAAAGGCGTGGCGTTGGAATGTTCGTAAATAAAGGAGCGAAAAAAATGTTAACTGAAAAAAGAAGAGAGAACTTTTTAACTGGGTACCTAATGCCGATGTTAGCAGAAGCAAGAAAATTAGGCATCGACTTTAGAACATTAATCGAGATGATGGAAAAGGAGGAGGCAATGAGTTCACATTTTGGAGAAATGTGATTACGTTTGCTGGCAGCGATTTTTGGATTAGTAGCCACTGCCACTATGAAATTTTAAAGGAGTGATTTACCGATGAGTAACAACTACACAGTAGAAGTGAATAACCTATCAGTAACTTTTAAAAACTTATTACCCATAGGCGACGATTTCCTAGCACTAAAAGACGTCTCATTCACACTCAAGTCAGGAAAAATCTATGGTTTAATCGGTCGTAACGGGGCGGGCAAAACAACTTTACTATCAGTTTTAGCGTCATTTTGAAAAGCCTCTAATGGCGACGTTTTAGTCGATGACATGCCGCTATTTGACAACGGTGAACTCATGCAACACATCCAGTTTGTTTACCCGCGAGAATTCAATTCGGAATCAGCAGATACCCATCCTAGAGTTCCTAAATATATCAAAAAAGAAGCACAATTTCGACCAAATTTCGACCTTAAATACGCAGAAGAATTAGTTAAAAAATTCAAACTCCCCACGAACAAAAGGCCCCATAAACTATCAAGGGGAATGCAATCTATTCTTTCTGTTGTCATTGGGCTAGCGAGTCGTTCACCTATTACTATATTCGATGAAGCATATATTGGTATGGATGCCCCAACGCGAGACTTGTTCTACAAAGAAGTTCTAAAAGACCAAGAGCGTCATCCCCGCACTATCATTATGTCGACACATCTTGTCTCAGAAATGGAATACCTTTTTGATGAGGTCATTATGATTCATGAAGGCGAGCTGATCAAAAAAGGACCATACGACGAAATCATCACGACAGGTGCTGCAGTAACGGGTGCTTCCGAGGCGATTGATGTCTTTGCCAATGGCAGAGAAATATTAAATACAGAAACACTTGGTGGTTTCAAGAAAATAACGATTTTTGACGACATCACTGACAAGGATCGTGGATTAGCACAGGAATTGGATTTAACCATCTCAACAGTAACGCTCCAAGATTTATTTATCCATTTAACAGGAGGTCATGAAGATGAATAACATTTTTAATGTAAGAGTAATGAAGCTGATAAAAAAAGAACTGTTAGAGTATGGAAAATATCTGTTTTGCTTTTTAGGATTCGCAATTATTGTTCCAGTTGTCCTGAATCGGCTATTTGGAACGAGTGGTCAGATATTGTTCGCAAATTTTGGTAATGGAGAATTAAATTTTAATATTGGAGATATTGGAAATATTAGCATAGAGGGGGTATTCAGTTTTGTTTCATTTGCATTTTTTACATTTTTTATGTTTATAGGAGGAATTACAGTAGGAGCTGAATTGCCACAGAGTATAAGATGGGGGATCGCAAGAAAAGAATATTTTACAGCAACAATAGTATCTGCTGCAATTGTGAGCTTGGCGTTTGCACCACTTATGCTATTATTGAACTCGATTATCAATTTACTTGTTGCTTCAGGAAGCGCATTTTATAATTCATTTCATATCGGCGATGGCAACACCTCAATTTTAGTGATGCAATTTTTAGCCTATATTGTACTATTTTTATTGGGTTACTGCATTCCTCTCACTTGGCAAAGATTTGGCTGGCAAATCGGATTAGCTTTCATCTTCGCATTAGTGGCATTAATCTTTATATTTGGTTTTCTAGGTTTGAACACGATAATAATTGGCTTTAGTACTTTTGATATAATGACTACTGATGACTATTTATTTCTATTTCAATGGGATTTTGTAAATGGAACTTTTGGAATCTCTGGAATAATAGGTCTGATTACAATTGTAGTATTGGGAACTGGAGCATTCATGTTGACAAAGGATGTTCCTGTGAAAGTAGTATAGATAGGAGCTGATATAAGTTTGAAGATTAAGAATAAAGCCTCCATGCTTTGTGTAGACAAGAGTGAATCTTGGGGGCATTTTTTTATTTTTTTTCAAAAATAAATTAACTTTTCATTGCAAATTGCTTCGTTTTGTAGTACAATATTCTAATATCTTAATTTAAGGAGTTGGGCTGTAATGATAAAAATAATATTTCCAGATAATAGTGTAAGAGAGTATGAAAGCGGGACGACGGCGAACACCATTGCAGCGTCTATTTCGCCAAGTCTACGTAAGAAGTGTGTAGCTGCTAAGTTAGATGGCGAAATTTACGAGTTAAATCGTCCTATCCTTGTGGATGCTAATTTAGAATTAATTACTAATGATAATGAAGAGGCAATGCATGTATTGAACCACTCTTGCGCACATTTAATGGCGGGGGCAATTAAGCGTCTATACCCCGATGCTAAATTCGGTGTAGGACCTGCAATTGAAGAAGGTTTCTACTATGATTTCGACACAGAAGCAAAAGTAACAGATGACGATTTAGTTAAAATTGAAAAGATGATGACCAAAATTGCTTCTGAAGGTATTGAGATTACTAGAAAAGAATTAACTCGTGATGAAGCTAAAGCTTTTTTTGGCGATGACGAATACAAGCAAGAATTAATCGATGCGATTGAAGAAGGCGATCTGATTACCGTTTACGAGCAAGGTGAGTTTGCTGATCTTTGTGCAGGTGGTCATGTAACTAATACTAAGGAAATTAAATATTTTAAACTATTATCCGTAGCGGGAGCCTATTGGCGTGGTGATAGTAATAACAAGATGTTAACGCGCATTTACGGTTATGCTGCATTTTCTCAGGCTGATGTCGATGCGTATTTAGAAGTTTTAAAAGAGCGTAAAGAGCGTGATCATAAAAAGCTTGGTAAAGAACTTGAATTATTTACTCTTAATCCCCTATCTGGACTTGGATTTCCAATTTGGTTACCAAATGGGGCAACGGTTCGCAAGCAAATTACAAGGTATGTTACTGAAATTGAGGAAGACTACGGCTTTCAGCATGTATTTACACCAGTCATTGGTGCTGTAGATTTATATAAAACATCAGGGCATTGGGATCTTTACAAAGAAGATAATTTTCCGCCAATTGAGCTCGATCATGAAGCCTTGTTTTTGCGTCCCATGTCTTGTCCCCATCATATGCTAGTTTATCAATCAAAACTGCGCTCTTATCGCGAATTACCGATTCGCTTAGCAGAAGAGATTATTCAACATCGTTACGAAGCTTCAGGGGCGTTAACAGGGTTAGAGCGTGTACGTGCTATGACATTAACGGATGCACACATTTTTGCTAGACCAGATCAAATCAAAGATGAATTTGCACTGTGTTTAAAAATGATTCACCAAGCCGTTGAAGATTTTGGAATTGAAATTTCCTACTATAGCTTATCGCTGCGGGATCCAGAAGATAAAGGAAAATTTCATGATGATGATGCCATGTGGATTAAAGCAGAAACTATGCTTGCTGAAGTACTTGATGAAACTGGAATCGAATACATTCCAATGATTGGCGAGGCTGCATTTTATGGACCGAAGCTTGATATACAAATTAAAACTGCCTTAGGTCATGATTTGACTTTATCAACCATTCAACTAGATTTCTTATTACCACAGCGTTTCGAGTTAGCTTACATCGACGAAAATGGTGAAAAAGTAACGCCAGTTGTTATCCACCGCGGATTTATCTCAACGTATGAGCGTCTATTTGCTTATTTAATTGAACTATATAAAGGGGCATTCCCAATCTGGCTAGCACCAACGCAAGTAACAATTATTCCTGTTAACAATAATTTCCATTCAGAATATGCGCAGGAAATTGTAGCTTTATTGAAAAAACATCGTATCCGCGTTAATTTAGACGACCGCGATGAGAAATTAAACTATAAAATTCGTGAATCCCAGACGAAAAAAGTTCCAATGCTTATTGTAGTCGGCGATAAAGAAGTCGAAAATAAAACAATTACACTTCGCCGCTACGGTCAAGAAGAAACTCAAACTTTACCATTAGATGATTTTGTGGCAACCGTCCTTAATGAGATTGCTAATAAATCACGATAGCAACTTGCTTTAGTCCATAAAAAAAGAAGATTAATTATCTTCGCATTGCATAACATATTGACATTTTTCACATAATATAATATAATATAAATTAGGGTAAGTAGAACACGAATTGCTCTACTTCTTAATAGAATGGATAATTGTTTTAACGACCGATATGACCGTTAGTAACGCAATACCCAAGCCTACGAGTGCTGCCAACACATCGTGGGCTTTTTCTATTATCCCTAACAATGATTGCAATGCATTCACCTCCTTTTGGCAGTGACGTGAACTGTTCAATTGTACCATTAAATTACAAAAAATTCAACTTTTAACAAATGATTTATTGAGATTCTTCGTATTATAGAATATAATATACTCAGGGTAAGTAGAACACGATATTTTACCTTTTGATAGACTGGATAATTGTTTTAACGACAGAGATCACCGTCAAAACGGTAATACCCAAGCCTACGAGTGCTGCCAACACATCGTGGGCTTTTTTTACGCTTGCTAATAAATTCAATGTTGTGTATAATTAAGAGATAATTTTCACTTGAAAGAAGGTGCGAATGTGAAAATCATTATTCAAAGTCCCGAGGAAAATGAGGAAGAGTCAATCATTATAAACATCAATAATATGAACGATAAAATCACGCGCATACTTGATATTTTAAAAAGCCCTGATGATTTGACTGTGCAACTTGATAATAAAACATTCAAGCTCCCGATTGCAGAAATTTTCTACATTGAAAGCGTTGATTTTAAAACATTTGTCTGTGCAGAAACGGTTGTATATCAAAGTAAGTTAAAATTGTATGAAGTAGAGGAAGCATTAAGCCAGAGTGATTTTCTACGAGTAAGCCGTCAAGTAATTTTGAATGTTAGTAAAATTCGTAGTGTTGCTTCGGCTGGTGGTGGGCGCATTGAAGTAATGTTAGCCAATGGTGAAAAGTTGATTGTATCAAGGCAATATGCACCTGTATTGAAAGAGAGGTTTGGATTATGAGAGTAAAAAGAACGTTGAAATATATGATCCAGTTGTTTTGTGCAATAACAGCGGCGCAGGTTGTTTTTATTTCAGGATTATTGGCTGCATTGGGAGCTAATGAAGCGATTAATTATCTAACTTTTCATTCGACGATTGCAACTGCATTTGTAGGTGTTTTACCAACTATCATTTTTGTTATCGGTACAGAAAACGTTTCGCGACGAACTTACTTTCTTTTAGTGGGAATTCATTTTATTTTAACGGCTAGTTTTGTACTTGCTTCTTTAAACTACTTTGGTATGCTTACTCAAGACAGTACGATACCAGTAATTATTTTCTTTCTAGTTGTTTACGTTACAGCTCATATTACATCTGAAATTCGTACAAGAAAAACGATTGATGAATTAAATAAGCGAATTAGTGCAACTCATAAGGATTAATACGTAACTCATCAAAATTCATATTGCAAATAAGGTCACCTCATGTATAATAAAAATGAACTAAATGAAGTTAAGGGTATCTCTATAAACTCCCCAAGCTATCTTTCGCCCAGAAAGCCGCTATCCTTCGTCAATACCTCCTAACGTACGTCCAGTATGCGTCGTCGCCATTTCCTTGACTAGCGGTTTTCTGGACGAAACCTAGCAATGAGGAGTTTATAGAGATACCCTTCATTACAAGAGGTGGTTTTTTCTATGATAATAGAAGTTGAAGATTTAGTTAAAAATTTTGGAGATGTTCATGCTGTAAAAGGGGTAAATTTCACCGTAAAAGAAGGAAGTCTATTTTCATTCCTCGGAACAAATGGTGCTGGGAAGTCGACTACAATAAATGTTTTAACTACTTTAATGGAGCAGACATCGGGAACAGCTCTTGTCAACGGATATGATGTTGCAAAAAATCCAGATGAAGTTCGAAGTTTAATTGGAATTGTTTTTCAGGATAGTATAATGGATAAGGTTTTGACAGTTGAGGAAAATTTACTTGTACGTGGGAGCTTTTATGGGTTTTCGGGTGCTGAGCTCGCAAAAGCGGTTGCAAGGGTGATTGAGGCGACAAAATCTGAGGAGTTTGCTAAACAAAGGTATGGCACTTTGTCGGGTGGGCAAAGGCGCAGGGCTGATATTGCAAGAGCGCTTATAAATACACCGAAGATTTTATTTCTTGATGAGCCAACGACAGGGCTTGACCCGAAAACGCGTCAGGATGTATGGGAGCTAATTCGCGATTTGCAAGAGGAAAAAGGAGTAACAGTCTTTTTGACAACCCATTATATGGAAGAGGCAGCTGAAAGCGATGACATCGTGGTGATTCATAAGGGAGAGATTAGAGCACAAGGAACTCCAGAAGAACTTAAGGAAAAGTACTGCACAGATTTACTAAAAATTATTATGAAAAACGGTGAGCGTAAAGTTTACAAAATTGTTAAAACGATCGATTCTTTCCCAATCATTGACAAATACCGTGAGTTGATAGCACATATTGAAATTATTAGCGGTACAATGGACGATGTATTCTTGAATCTAACGGGGGGTTTTGAGAATGAAAATGCTAATTAAAAGAAATCTTATTTTATTTTTCCGTGATAAAACAAGTGTGTTCTTCTCGATGCTGGCATCACTGATCACAATCTTGCTTTTTATTCTCTTTTTAGCTGATTTAATGGTGGAAGCAATTGGAAACGACACACCCCATGCTAGTATTGAAGATGTCCGACTAATTGTAACTGGGCTTGTTCTATCGGGAACAGTTGCAGTTGCCACAGTCTCAAGTTGTTTAAATGCATCAGCTCGTCTTGTCATTGATAAAGAAGATGTGGCAAAAGACTTTTTTGTTAGTCCTATCTCAAGAAGTTCACTTATGTTTGGCTATGTTATTGCCTCAGGGCTTATCGGTTTAATTATGAGTGGGCTTACCTTAGTCGTAACAGTTATCTATTTAGTACTAAGTGGCAGTAGCATACCCTTGCTTACAGATTTAGTTTTGCTACTATTAACATTAATACTTGGTGTTCTATCTGGTAATAGCATGATGTTTCTTATTTCTTGCTTTGTAAAAAGCAGAAACGCCTACAGCTCACTGGGAACAATTGTCGGAACACTTATCGGTTTTTTAACAGGTGTCTATATTCCTATTGGGCAGCTTCCGGGCGGTATTGCCTGGATTGTTCGCCTGTTTCCGACAAGTCACGTGGCTAGCATGTTTCGCCAAATTTTAGCAGGCTCTGCCCTAGATAGTTTAGGAGCACCTGCTGCCGCAATAGCTGAGATAAACGAATTTATGGGAGTAACATTTACTTTTGGAACATTCACGACAAACTATCTATTTTCAGCAACCCTCCTCCTTGTGACATCAATTATATTTTACATTATTGGCTTGCATTTGATGAAGAAGCAATCATTTCAGTGAGTACTGATTCGGAAGCGCAGAGTCAGATCTAACCCCTCAATCCGCGATACAGTCAACGCTGGTCGTCTGCTTTTGGCGAAAAAGTTGAAAAAGCAGACGTTCAATCGTCAGTTAGCGGTTTGAAATCAACGCAGACCGTCTGCTTTTGGCGAAAAAGTTGAGAAAGCAGACGTTCAATCGTCAGTTAGCGGTAGGAAATCAACGCAGACCGTCTGCTTTTGGCGAAAAAGTTGGAAAAGCAGACGTTCAATCGTCAGTTAGCGGCTTGAAATCAACGCTGGTCGTCTGCTTTTGGCGAAAAAGTTGAGAAAGCAGACGTTCAATCGCCAGTTAGCGGCTAGAAATCAATGCTAGCCGTCTGCTTTTGGCGAAAAAGTTGAAAAAGCAGACGCTCAATCGCCAGTTAGCAGTTTGAAATCAACGCAGACCGTCTGCTTTTGGCGAAAAAGTTGAAAAAGCAGACGGTCTACCCCCTCAACTGTCTATGATTAGTTGTGCCAATTAAGATCACCAAAAAAGTCGCAAAAATTACTTTTTGCGACTTTTTTTGCATGATTAACGATTAAAAAAGTCATAAATTAAGGGAAAAGCTTAATTTGCTGACGGAGTGATGTCCCTTTATATTAAAAGTTAAGAGTAAATGTAATATAGTTAGCTTGCAGTGCTGGATTAATTTCTTGCGTTATAGTAATGTTGCCTTTATAGTTATCAACAAATTTCTTCAACTTTGATAACCCGAATCCGCGCCCGACTTTTTCTTTAGTAGAATAACCTTTAGTAAGCATATTATAGAGTTCTTGGGAGCTTTTTGATTCAGATTCATTTGCAACTTTGATAAACAAGACATGCTCAGTTGATAAAATATCTACTAAAATCGGGTATTGTGTGCCTGTTTCAATTGCATTTTCAAGTAAAGTTCCGAGCATGTAAGAAATATTCATTGCACTAACTATTTTATGAGACTCAAAATATTGAATGGCGGTGGTAATTTCAACTTCTGACTTAAGATTTAGCTTTAGTGAATTAATAGTACTTTTTATGAAGGCCTCAAAATCTTCGGGCTCAGCTTCTGATTTTTGGGGTTCTGGTTTTGCAACTTTTTTCCCTATTAGTTTAATAGTTGCAGCAATCATTCCTTTTAATTCATCAACAGTTTGTGCATCTTCAGCTTTCAAATTTAATAATGTTAGTATTCTTTTCATATCGTGATACTTTTCGGGAACAACAACCTCGTACTGTTGTGCAGATCGTAATGTGTGCAAAAATCCGATTATAAGAAGGATAAAAGTAATCAGCAATGGAATTATAGTACGAATAGCAGTAGGATAGTAAAATCTTTCAGAAAAGGTGACTATAAAGAAAATTGACACCAAAGAGAGGAGACTAATTATAAAAACAGCAAGCTTGAGTGCAAGGCGATGGTCAACAAAAACAAATAATTTATTCATATCAACTTTGTCCAGAGCCCACAAAAATATAATCGTAAAAATAATTGAGGAAGTACATAAGAAGACTATGCGCAGAAAATGGTCAAGCACAATATCGATTGCGGCGACCATAGGTATGACAGCAGCGATGCTAATAATGAAATTGCAGACAAAATAAATGAAAAATATTAATACAATCTCATCAATCGTAGTGGTAGTATTTTTACTTTTCACAACACGGGTTACAATTACAAATAATAAAATCATTGCAATTGCCCACAATGCTCCGAAAATTGTGCTTCTCCAAATAATGGGTAGAGCTTCAAAGCGACTTGTATTTAAGAAAAACAAGGCAGATAATGAGAAGGTACCTTGTGAACCAATGAGAAGCATATCTTTAAATGTGATAGCTCTAAAGGCATTTTTTACTTTATTGCCAATTAAGTTATTAGCAATGAAATAGCAATGGAAAGCTTCCAAACCACTTACGACAAAAGAGCTTACCAAGAAAAGTATGGGGTTATCCAAATGAATCACCTTCTTTCTTAAAGACTATGCATATAGAAAGATAGTCTAATTGCTCTTGCTCATTCTTTTCTCTAGTGATAATTATTTTACCGTTGTGAGCATCAACTAAGGTTTTCAGTTTTAGTAAATTAAAATTCCTTTTAATTTTTGAACGAATATCTTCATCGTTATCAAGCAAGAAATTCTCAATGCGTCTAAGGCGTCTTTCAAATTTATATTCACAAGAAATTTGTATTATTGCATTATGCCTTGCAGAGGAAACATCAATAAAAATAGGGCGTTTTGTCAATGTATCAAGAGCATGCTCAAGCAATAATCCTAATATATAAGCGATTTTGATATCATTAACAACCTCATGCTTATCTGTAAAGGTTATGTTTGAAATCACTTTAGTATTAGATTTAGTATTTTTTACTGACTCGATTGCACGTTTGATAAATTTTTCGAAAGCTGCACTTGCTGTATTTGAAGCTGCTTGATGGGGTTCAGGGAGTTGTAAATTCATTAAATCTACCGATTGCGCGAGCATCTCATTAAGTTTAGTAAAATCAGTTGCTTCATCTGCTTTAATATCAAGTAACATCAGTAATTTTTTTGCATCATGATATGCCTCTGGAACGACAGCGGTGCTTTGGTGGGTTAATTTGATTGAATATATAAGTCCTATTAATGCTGGAACAAAAAAAGTTAAAAAGATTAAACCGAACTCAAAAAAATTGTTATTATTACTTATCAAGTTTGTGATTACAAGGGTGATAAGCAGTACTGCTAGGAAAATCATAATTCTTAAAGTGATTCTGCGTAAAACAAATACAAGCAACCTGTGGAAATCCAATTTTTCACATGAAATAATAGTTGTAATTGAAGCTAGGATGAACACTAAGATCGAGATCATCAGACTATTAGTAGTGAATGTATTGGCAATTGTCATAATCGGTGAGAGAAGAAGTTGAATAAGTGAACAGATAAAAAACCAAATTAGTGCAATTTCATCTAGAGAGAAAGATATTTTTCTTTTTTCAACAAACAGCCACGTTAGTATTAGCAGCGCAAATAAGTTTAGCGGTCCCTGTATTCTGACATGAAAAATGAGTAAAGTAATAATATTAAGGGCAACATAAGTTAACACAATGCTAATTGTCGGGATTATTCTAATTTTTTTATATGCAATAGATGATTTGAATCCACAGAAATTATTCGTCATGAAATACGCAATTAAGACATTCCAAAAAACAAGGGGCACTGTTGCTACAATAGTATGTATATTCAAAAAAGCACCTCCTCTACTAAAGGGTATCTCTAACGAGATGAAAGTAAAAAAGAATGACCAGCTAAAAAAAGCTTGAAGACATTAAGAGGCTGTCTCGCCAAGGGCAAGACAGCCCTTTTTATCGGTCATTGTGTTTAACTATGCAAATTGGTACTAGTACAAGGAAACATAAATTAATACCCACGACTGTTTACCATGCACTAGAAATTAAATAAATGAAGCAACATTGTGTTTGTAAGTATCACCAAGAGGAATTTTTATGTTATTCACTAAAATAAGCTCTTCCTTGTTCACATCAAAACCACGAATAAACTTAGGATTTACAATCCAGCTTTGATGACATCTGACGACATCCTGTGTATTTTGAAATAGATCTAATACTTCAGCTAAGCTACTCTTGATTGAAAACTCATCTGTTGATACATCGCCAACTGTTTCATCATACGCTGTTACCATAATTTTTTTCTTACCTTTTGGCATCCGCTGAATGCAGTAAATATCCTTTGTGCGGTAAGTTCTTGCGAAATTTTGTCGCTTAAATGTTACTGTTCGATTATTGATAATTTTAGCAATTTCAACTGCTTTTGAAAGATCAGCAACAACTTGGTCATTATCAAATGGTTTATCAATATAACCTAAAACCTTCAGATCACTAAATGCAACAATTTTATGATGAATCTCTACAAGTGAGCTAATTACAATAATAGGCGAAAGTGGATAAGATTGTCTAATTTCCCGAATAAAGTCTAGTCCTGTGCGAGGCTCATTTAAGTTAATATCAACCAAGAAAACGTCGATAGCTGTTGATTTTGCCTTTTCAAGTGCCTCATCCACAGTATAAGCAGTAAAAACCTTACTGTTGATATCCATCGACTTAATCACGCTATCCATTTTATTGATGAAAGCTTGCTCGTCTTCTAGTATTAAAAATGAAAATGTCATAGATTTTACACCTCTTTTAATTTATCGTTGTTCAATTATACCATAAAAAAGTACATTTTGCTACAGTTTCACCGTGTTTTTTGGGGCAGTTTAGCCGTTTTTTCTAGAATTACGCGTGGTTTTTTGCGGAATTTTACCTAAAAGGAAAAAAACCTTGTGTTTACCAAGGTTTTTTCAAGCATTTATACTAGTATTACTATTCCGAATGATAAATAGAGGTGGGATTTGTTTAATAAATTTATAAAAACTTGGTATTATCTTGGTATTATTAGTACTTGTAAACGATATTTCAAAAAAAAGATTATAAATTTTGAATATCTATTAAGCAAATTTTCCTAGATTTATTCTAAAAAAAGAATCTAAAATTAACATCGCTCTAGCACGAATCCATAACATCAGGCTTTATTTTTAGATAACTTGGTACTGGTTTTTAGAAAAAAATTTATTAAAGCGAGTAAGATTATCGGTATTTTTGGTAATGAAATGTATGGTTTAAAAAAATTGACTTAGAAGCGATAAGTGTTTTTATCACTAGTGCGCTGTGTTGTCTAAAATAGTATCAAAAGTTCCCAGTAGGGAAAAACAACTAACAGCTCTGATGCTCAACAACCTTTTCGGCTGTTTTTCGGCAAAAAGGTTGATGAAACTAGTCTAATCAGCGGAGATGTCGCGACTTGATCAACCAAATTAGCGAAAAAACCTCCAAAAGGTTGATGAAGTCAGTCTGTTCAGTGAAAATCCCGTGATTTAATCAACCAAATTAGCAAAAAAACCTCCAAAAGGTTGATGAAGTCAGTCTGTTCAGTGAAAATCCCGTGATTTAATCAACCAAATTAGCGAAAAAACCTTCAAAAGGTTGATGAAACCAGTCTGTTCAGTGGAAATCCCGTGATTTGATCAACCAAATTAGCGAAAAAGACTCCAAAAGGTTGATGAAGTCAGTCTGTTCAGTGAAAATCCCGTGATTTGATCAACCTTTTTGCCGAAAAACAGCCAAAAAGGTTGATGTTGGGCGGTCTGCCTTAGATATTTTGTTACTACTAACACTTGCATTTATACAGCATTAGACTTTACAAGCCGCTAGTTGCAATTTAATCAATAAGATTTAAAAACATCATGCCCTCGTTGAGGAAATGATGTTTTTTAAATGAACATTATTTTTTGCCTATCAAATAACCCTCTTTAAAGTATGCTTTAGCAATTATGTCGAATATATTACAAATTTGCTCATGTAAGACTTCATCACCTTCATACTTTTCCAGAATACTGTTCCTGATATCACCGTCTAAAGAATGAAAACAGATAGACTCAAAAAGCAAATCAGCGATATTTTCATTTGTTAATTCTATCATTGAAATTCGCTCCCATTAAGTTAATAATAGCTTCCTAAGTAGCATTTGTGCTATTTATAATTTTATAACAAAAGTGCTAATCTGTCAATAATGCCACTTAAACTAAAGGGGTTTTTATATGTTAAGTTATGAGCCACTTTTTGACACAATGGAAAGAAAAGGTATAACTGGTTATCATTTAATAGAGAAGTTGGATTTTTCTAGAAGAACTTACTACAGAATAAAATCTGGTAGCCATGTTAATACTGCGACGATAGTTCTACTGTGCGAATTGTTAGATTGCCAAGTCCATGATATTATCAAGTATGTGAAAAAGTAAAAATAATTTTAAGCCTATTAAGGGCTTTTTTTATCCTGATTGTGCTAGACACTGTCTAAACCTCATTTAAGAATAAGTTTTTTTATATGCAGACGACTCAATAAATATAACGTGTAAATATCGTGCAAAACAAAAACAACTTTCTTGTCTTATAAACAGCGTAGAATCAAGAATTTTTATTTTAAAATATTTGGTGGAGATGGCGGGATTTGAACCCGCGTCCGAAAGCACTAGCCGCTCGAATTTCTACAAGTTTAGTCTTTGATTAGTTTAACAAATTATCCCTCCAAAAACAAAAGCTGATAATTTGCGAGCCTTAAGGTCTCTTTTTTGATGTTCAGGCGGCGCATCAAAACGTATCCCACTATTAAGTGAGCTATTATACCATAGCGTGGACAACTACAATGTATAATAGCAGCTGCACTTTGTTAGGCAGCGAATTGTAAATTATTATTGTTTCCGGTTATTATAACCTCGAACCTTTTAACGTGGGCAAACACGACTTGCTTATCAAGGGTGACATACTCCCGTCGAATCCTAAACATCCCCGTTCTG